>TARA_R110000782_G_scaffold131928_5_pt1 | contig 20882 bp, 14 predicted proteins | sample TARA_R110000782 | Tara Oceans TARA_R110000782 (sample SAMEA4397859) | marine metagenome | biome: Polar Biome; feature: [SRF] surface water layer (ENVO:00010504); material: water (ENVO:00002006), including particulate matter (ENVO:01000060) such as... | depth 5 m | reverse complement strand
CCCGCCGGCACGGGCGGCGTGCGACGCCGCCCTGAAGGTCGCCCGTCCCGCCGGGGCCCGCCTGCTGGTGCTGCTGTCCAAGCCGCTCGAGGGCAAGTCGCCGCGCGTCCGCGATTCGATCGGATGGGTGGCGATCTGGACGCTGTTCCTGGCGCTGTGCGTCTGGGCCTACCTGGCCGTCCGGACCCCGCCGCCCGGAACGCCCGACCCCGACGCGTCCCGCGTGGTCACCCCCGAGCCGACGACGCCGGGCTGATCACTCGCCCCCGTCGGCATCCGCCGAGCCCGCCTCGGCCTCGACGCGCTCACGCCAGTCCGATTCCAGCACGTCGAACGCCATGCCGAGCACGCGCACGCTGGCTTCATCGAGCGTCTCGCCGGCGCCCATCGCACGCAGCCAGTCATTGCGGACCGTGCGCCCGAACCGCTCGCCGATGTAGGCCAGCATGGACCGGCCCTGCACGTACACCTGGCGTCCGTGGTTCATCGCCTCGCCGCGAAAATCGGCCAGGGACGAGAAGGGCATCAGCCGCCCCGCCCGCGCCAGCCCGGCGGCGGCGTTCGCGTTGGACCGGGTGCGGAACGGGTCCGCGGCCACCTCGGCGATGCCCTCGAGCGACCACCACGGCGCCGTGATGATCGCCTGCCCGTACTCGAACGACACCGCGTGCCCGATCTCGTGGGCCACGGTCGCGTCGAGCCTGGGCCCGACCATCCCGCGACGCCCGAGCAGCTTGATCGACTCGCCCGGCTCGTTCCAGCCCCCGAGCGAATCGGTGTAGCTCAACGCGATCGACGCCTGCAGTGACTTCATGTTCGGGTAGATCTTGATCGTCGGCTCGACCGAGAGTTCCTGCTCCAGTTCGGCCTCGACGGAACGCAGCAGGTCGCCGACACGTCCCACGAGATAGCCGGCCATCTCCTCGGCGTCCGCGTCGCCCGGTTCAACCAGCACCCGCACGCCGTCGCCTTGGAACTGCTCCCACACCCGCCCGGCGTACACCCACGCGCCGCCGGGCAAACCCACCGGGCGGAACACCGCGTCGAACGCCACGGAACGGTTCGCGTCCTCGCCCGGCAGGCGCCAGGACACCGTCAGAGGCACGAACCAGGCGTCGCCGTCCATCGGGGCCGGCGTGCCCGAAACCGCCAGACTGATCGAGTCGACCGGGCGAACACGCAGGTCTCTCGCCCACTTGCGCTGCTCCTCGGCGAAGACCGGATCGGCGCTGTCCACCACCGCCATGTACGCGCCAAAGTCGGAGCGCAGCACCGCGCACTCCATCGCCCCCACCGCCCGCAGGATGCCAGCAGCCGCCGTCTCCGACGCGCCCACTACCGACGGGACCGCCGCCGCGCCCGCGTCCGATGTGCCCAGCGCCGTCCCGGCGCCGAACGCCAGCGACACCGCCCACGCCACGCGGACCGACCGGAGCATCAGAACTCCGCCTGCCGCGGGGCCCGCGGGAAGGGGATGACGTCCCGGATATTCTGCATGCCGGTGACGTACTGCACCAGGCGCTCGAACCCGAGCCCGAAGCCCGCGTGCGGCACGGTGCCGTAGCGACGCAGGTCGCGGTACCACCAGTAATCTTCCTTGACAAGCCCCATCTCCTCGATGCGCCGGTCGAGCACGTCGAGACGCTCCTCACGCTGCGAGCCGCCGATCAGTTCGCCCACGCCCGGCACCAGCAGGTCCATCGCGGCCACGGTCGCGCCCGGCGCGCCGTCGGTTCCGGGATCGTTCTCACGCATGTAGAACGCCTTGATCTGCTTGGGATAGTTGATCAGCGCCACCGGCTGCTTGAAGTGCTGCTCGGTCAGGTACCGCTCGTGCTCGCTCTGCAGGTCGGTGCCCCACTCCACTTTGTACTCGAACTTCTGCCCGCACTCTTTCAGAATCTTCACCGCGTCGGTGTAGGGCAGCATCCGAAGCGGGGCGTCGACCACGGCGCGGAGCCGGTCGAGCAGCCCCTTCTCGATCCGCTCGTCGAAGAACTTCATGTCGTCGGCCCGCTGGGTCAGCACCGCGTCGATGCAGTACTTGACCATCGCGTCGGCCAACTGCGCGTCGTCCTGGAGGTCGGCGAAGGCGATCTCCGGCTCGATCATCCAGAACTCGGCCAGGTGGCGAGAGGTGTTGGAGTTCTCCGCCCGGAAGGTCGGCCCGAAGGTGTACACGCGGCTCAGCGAGCAGCAATACGTCTCCACGTTGAGCTGGCCCGACACGGTCAGGTGCGACTTGCGGGCGAAGAAGTCCTTGTCGTAATCGACCTGGCCCTCCGGCGTCATCGGCAGGTTCATCTGGTCCAGCGTGGACACCTGGAACATCTGCCCGGCGCCCTCGGCGTCCGACGCGGTGATGATCGGCGTGTGGACATAGAAGAAGCCCCGCTCGTCGAAGAAGCGGTGCACGGCGCACGCCAGCGTGTGCCGCACGCGGGCGACGGCGCCGAAGGTGTTGGTCCGCGTCCGCAGGTGGGCCACCTCGCGGAGATACTCGAACGAGTGCCGCTTGTTGGAGACCGGGTAGGTGTCCGGGTCGTCCACCCAGCCGAGCACCCGGACCGCGGTGGCCTGGATTTCGACCGACTGGCCCTTGCCCTGGGATTCAACGAGCACCCCGTCGACCTCGACCGAGCAGCCGGTGTTCAGGCGGGCGATCTCGTCGGCGTAGTTGGGCAGGTCGGCCCGGGCGACCACCTGGATCGGGTCGAAGCAGGTGCCGTCGTGGACCGCCACGAAGCTCAGGCCCCCGTCCGCCTTGGAATCCCGCCGGGTGCGGACCCAGCCCTTGACGGTCAGTTCGGACCCCACCCCGGCGGCCCCGCCCGCGAACACATCGCTGATCTTCATCCACGCCATCGCCAGAAACTCCCGGATCATCCCGTGCCGGGATCACCCCGGCCGGAAGGCCCGAAGTCTAAGCGTCCCGCCCGCCCCGGCACGACCGACCGGGCCAGCCCGTGGGCCGTCGCCGGCGGCGGGCGGCTCATCGCTTGTTGTCGAGGAAGCCCCAGTCGCCCACCTTGGGGTCGGCGTTGAGCTGAAGCCAGCCGTTGTACCCGTTGCCGCGGTAGCGGTAGTACACGTCGTCGGCCGTGCTGTCGCCCAGTTCGAGCACATTCTCGTCCCGCCCCGCGGACGCGTCGAACAGCTCGGCGGTGCCATCAATGTAAAGAATGTGGCCCTTGCCTGCGTGCCGGGTGGTGATCTGGTCCTGCCGGGCCCAGTCCCCATCGTTGTACTGCGGGTGGGCGTTGTAGTACTGGGTACTCTCCTCGACGAATACCGGCAGTGAGCGGAACGTCTTGGAAACCTCGGAGAAGTCGGCATCGTCGAAAAAAGCCACTGCCCGCTCGGTGCCGAAGCCGCCCTTGCGGTCGAGATAGCTGAGCGTGTAGGTGTTGTACGTGCGGGCACCCTGCACACCCCGCATCAGGCAATAGTCAAAGTCCACGCCGATGTCCTTGTACTCGAACAGGTCCGTGTAGGTGTTCGTGGTGCTCACGTTGGCCTGGCGCTTGTTCTTCGGACATCCGAGCACCTCGTCCGCGTCATCCACGTAGGTGAAGATCGGGCCGGGCTCCCACTCGTTGGGGCTGACCTCGACCTTGACCCAGTCGCGCCTGGGCCAGATGCGGTCCTTGTGGTCGTGGGCGTACATGGCGGTCGCCTGGCCGAGCGAACGCAACTGCACCGCGCACAGGGTGGTCCTGGCCGTCTCCCGGGCCGCCCCGATCGCCGGGAGCAGAATCCCGATGAGCAGCGCGATGATCGCGATGACCACCAGGAGTTCGATCAGCGTGAAACCGTTTCGTCGGGTCCGACGGGTCGGGCTCTGACGGTCCGTAAAAACGGCGATTGCGGCGTTCAGCATGGATTTGCCTCCCTCAAGGCAGTCGCCGGGACAGATGACCCCGAGCGTAACAGTTACATGCTAACGGAAATCGATCCCGGCCGCGACCAGAAAACGGGCCGATGGTCCGCTATTTCGTACGCATTCTGTTTGGGAAGGCGACGGTCGCTACCAGCGGGCGCGGTCCACGTACCCGTGCGGGCCGTTCGCCTGGTAGTTCATGTTGTACAGCGAGCGGTACATGATCCCGGCGCTGCCCGCGATCGGCGGGAGCAGCCCGTAGATCTCCCGCGCCAGCAGGTCCTGACCGAACTCCTGCAGGTCCTCGGACACGCCCGAGACCCCCCGCATCTCGCCCACCGTGCCGTCGGTCATCGTGTAGAAGCCCATCCCCCCGTGGCGGGAACTGAACTGGTCGTCGTTGCCCCAGAGCCCGTCGGGGAACTGCTGGTTGTACCAGTACAGGCTTTCCTCCACGAACACCGGCAGCGCCCGGAACGCGGTCATGAACTCACGCCCGCTCTCCCGGGGGTAGCGGTTTTGCCCGGCGTACTGGGGCGCCCCCTCCTTGGTCCGGTCGATGTAGTAGAGCGTGCGGTCCAGGTCGATCCGCGCCCCCTGCACGCCAGAAATCAGCGTGAAATCGAAATCCAGCTCGTTGTACTGGAACGCCAGCAGATCCGAGTAGTCGCCCCCGCTGATGGACCGACGCCCGTTCGTCGGGCAGGCCAGAACCTCGGTGGCGTAGTTGAGGTACTCGAACACGGGCCCCGGGCGGAACCGGTTCTCCGAAGCCTCCCACACGCGGGCCCAGGTGTACCGCTGCTGGCCGCCGGCGAGCACGATCGGCCAGATGCGCCCCTGGTGGTCGTTGGCGTAGAACCCGGTGATCGTCGCCAGTTCGCGGTTGCGCTGCATGCAGAGCACCGTCCGCGCCGAGTCCCGGGCCGCGCCCAGCGCCGGCAGCAGGATCCCCGTCAGCAGCGCGATGATGGCGATGACCACCAGCAGCTCGATCAATGTGAAGGCGCGTCTGTGCACGAGATCCCCCGTCCAGCATGGGGCCCGACCGGACCGGCGACCACGACGCCCGCCGATCCGTTCTTTATAACAGAATCGGCCCATGCCCGGAAGCCCCCACCGGCGATCCCGCGGAGAACCGGGGCGAAGTCCTAGTTTCCGCGCCCGTATCGGACCGGATCCGGGCACCAGCCCGACTTCCCGCCCTGCCATCGGGGTCCCCAGACCCCCCGCACACCGCGGAGATCCCCGCGAGAACGACTACGATCGCCCGTGCCCGATGCCGTCGAGACCAGCGACCTCCGCCCGAGCCCCCTGGGCGTGACCCACCAGCGGTTCGTCGCCATGTGCGCCGAGCGGGGCATCGGCTCTGGCCGGGCGATGGCCGCCTACCGGGCCTTCTACCGCCACGCGGACCCATCGGGCGTTCCCGACTGCTTCGACCCCTCCGTCGCACCCATCGTGCGCCGGATGGAGGAAGAGGTCTCCGAGGGGACCACGGTCAAGTTCTGCCAGCGCCTCGACCGGCGGCTCGGCACGACCAGCTCGGAGCGCGCCGCCGACCGCCTCGCCCTCGGCGTGCTCGGCCAGGACGAGCGCGTGCGCCACCTCGACATCGAGTCGGTCATCATCCCGATGCTCGGACGCACGGGCAAACGCACCCGGACGCTGTGCGTCTCCAGCCAGGTCGGCTGCGCCATGGGCTGCGGCTTCTGCGAGACCGCCCAGATGGGCCTGATCCGCTCGCTCACGCCCGCCGAGATCGTCGCCCAGTGGTGGGCCGCCACCCACGTCGAGAAGCAGCACATCGACAACATCGTCTTCATGGGGATGGGCGAGCCCCTCGACAACCTCGACTCGGTGCTCGGGGCGGTCGCCTGCCTGACCGACCACCACGGCCCGCGCGTGCCGATGAGCTGCATCACCATCTCCACGGTCGGCCGCGTGGACGGGCTCCGCCGGCTCATCGACGTCGTCCAGCAGCCCGGCTGGAAGCGCCTGGGCATCGCCCTGTCCGTCAACGCGCCCAACGACGAGGTCCGCGACCGGATCATGCCCATCAACAAACGCTGGGACATGACCGAGCTGCGAGAGGTCATGGAAGAGCTGATGCGAGTCCGCGGCACCCGCAAGATCCTCTTCGAATACGTCCTCATCCCCGGCGTCAACGACGCCGACGAGCACGCCGACCAGCTCGCCGAATGGCTCACGCCGTTCTCGAGCCGCGAGGGCAAGTCCCCGCTCGGCCTGCTGAACATAATCCCCTACAACCCCCGTCGCAACTCCCCCTGGCCCGCGCCCGAAGAGCCCGACGTCGAGGCCTTCGTCGCCCGCATGAACGCCCTGGGCGTCTACACGAAGCGTCGGCGCACCAAGGGCCGCAGCCAGATGGCCGCCTGCGGCCAGCTCGGCACGGCGGAGATCCGCGGACGCCGGTTCGTCCCCGAGCCGGCGAACCAGCCCGCCGCGCCGGACGGGATGCATGGCTGACCGCCCGCCCACGCCGCGCCGCGTGCCGGGCCGGACGGCTTGGTTCGTGCTGTACGCACTCGCGGTGCTCGCCTCCGTCATCGTTTCCAACGCCGGGCCGATCCCCGAACCCGAGCCCGAACAGCCCAACACCCGCCTGAGCGTGCCCGTCGCGGTCCGCGAGGGACCCGGCGACGTCGACCCGGTGGAAACGCTCGACATCTCCGTGGAGATCGATCCCGGCGAACCCGCGCCCGGGCCGGTCGACCGAGCCGGTCCGGCCCCGGTGCTGCTGCTCCACGGCTCACCCGGCGACGGCTCCAACTTCGACGCGATCGTCCCGCTGCTCACCAGCGACGGACGGACGGCGATCAGCCCTGACCTGTCGGGCTTCGGCGACACCCAGGCCGGCCCCGACCTGTCCTACCCGGTGCAGGCCGAGTACATGCTCGACATGCTCACGTCGCTCGGCGTCGAACGCGCCCACGTGGTCGGCTGGTCGAACGGGGGCGGTGTCGGCCTCTGGATGGCCCACAACGCGCCCGACCGCGTCGCCTCGCTCACCCTGCTCGCCTCCGTCGGTGCACAGGAAACCGAGGGCTCGGGCAGCTACGCCTTCGAGCAGCTCAAGTACAAACTCGGCACGGCCGTGCTCGGCTACGGCGTGGAACTGATCCCCCACTTCGGCCTGCTCGGCTCCTTCCGCACCCGCACCAACTGGCTCAAGAACTTCGACGACTCCGACCAGCGCGAACTCACCACCATCATGCCCACGCTGCGGACGCCCACGCTGATCCTGCACGGGCGAAACGACTTCCTCGTCCCCGCGTGGGCGGCCGAAGAGCACCACCGCCTCATCCCCACCTCAAGCCTGGTGATGCTCGATGCCAACCACTTCCTGCCCATCCTGCAGAGCGAAGAAACCGCCGGCTACATCAACGAATTGCTCGAACGCCACGACACGCCCGGCGTGCCCGCGTCGACAAAGACACTCGACCTCGCCCCGGTGCCCGACCGCGGACCCACTTCCAGAACCCTCTATTCCGTCGCGTGGGGCATCCGGCACATCCCGTGGTTCATCGCTATACCCGGCTTCGCCCTGCTCGCCCGCCTCCGCCCGCTGACCGGCACGATCCTCGCCGGCGTGCTGGTAGCGACCGGCTTTGTGGACTTCGGCGTCGCGGGCCTCGGCGTGGTGATCGGGCGATCGTGGTGGGCCGCCCGCGCGGGTGTGCTCGACCGCCCACGCTCGCTGCCCGACTGGTCCGCCCTCGTCGGCTGGACCCTGCTCACCTTTCTGCTCGCCTGGCTCGCCTTCGGCACCTTCACCATCGCGTGGACCGACTCGGTCGGCGTGCTCGGGCTCATCGGCGGCATCACGCTCGGCGTCATCGCGCTCGCGCTCGCCCGGCTCGTGTGGAACCGCACGGGCCGAAGCCGGCTCCGCGCCGCCCTGACCCGCCTGCTCCGCCAGGAATACTGGCCCGCGTGGACGCACTACCTGCCCACGTACCTGCGCATCCCCTTCTGGTTCATTCGCGCCAGGGGCCGCCCCGTCTTCACCGCTGTCAACCCCGGCTACGCCCGCGACGGCGGCGTGGCCGCGGAGAAAAAGCACGAAATCCTCGACCGCCTCAACGACCCCGCCATCCTCCCGGCCCGCCTGATCAACCGCGACGACAACACCGCCCGACGCCTGCGCCACGCGGCCGAAGTCATCCGGGACGATGCATCACTCGCCGGTTACCCCGTTGTCTGCAAGCCCGACCAGGGCGAGCGCGGCCGATCCGTGCGCCTCGTCCACAGCGACGCCGATCTTGCCGAGTACCTCGCCGAGCACGACGAGCCGGTGCTCATCCAGCGGTTCCACCCCGGCCCGATCGAGGTCGGCATCCTCTGGGTCCGCGATCCGACCACCGTCGCCAACCCCGACCGCGACGGCCCGCACGGGCACATCTACGCCGTCACCCACAAGACCCTGCCCACCCTCGTGGGCGACGGCAGACGCACCCTGCGCGAACTGATCCTCAAGCACCCCCGCCACCGCGCCCAGGCCGCGGTGTTCCTCGAACGCCTGCACCACCGCCTGGCCGAGGTCCCCGCCTCCGGCGAGACCATCTCGCTCGGCGCCGCCGGCAACCACGCCCAGGGCGCCATGTTCCTCGACGGATCCCGCTTCGTGACCCCCGAACTCGAGGCCCGCATCGACCGCATGGCCCGTTCCTTCGCCGGCGGCTTCGACATCGGCCGCTTCGACATCCGCTGCGAGAGCGAAGAGGACCTCATGCAGGGCCGCGGCCTGCACATCATCGAACTCAACGGCGTCACCAGCGAGCCGACCAACATCTACGACCCGACCTGGTCCATCTTCCGGGCCCAGCGCGTCCTGCTCGGCTACTGGCGCAACCTCGTTGAACTCGGAGTCGCCCGCCAACGGACAGGCACCGGCGAGTGCATCCAGTGGCGAGAGGTCTTCGCCATCCTGCTCGGATGGAAGATCCGCTCCCGCGGCCGCAAACTCAGCGGCTGATTGAAACCAAAGGTTTCCCGCGACGCACCCGAAGAGAAGGAAGATAAGGAGTTTTCAACGCGAAGACCGCGAAGGGTCCGAAGCGTCGATGATCACTCCGAGCCGACTCACTCTCCCACAATCCAGGTCCGACTGAATATTGAAAAGCAGACGCCGTCAGGTCACAAACCGCTTCGAAACCTTCGCGACCTTCGCGTTAAAAAACCCTCTCTCCAGCCCGCCGTCAGGGCTGCAGCCGCGTCCCCGACCACGAACCGCCGCGGAAACCCTCCCCGTCGGCTTTGAGCGTCCGCGTCCAACCCGCCCGATCGTGCACACGCCCGATGCCGCCGCACCAGAGTTCCACCCGTTCGAACCACAGCCGGAACCCTCCCCAGTGCGCCGGGCGGTCGATCTCGATCGGCTGGCCGCCCACGGCCGCCGCCATGTCCACGCCCAACGCGTCCGCGGTGTGGCGAACCTTGTTGATCAGCGCCTCCCGCGAGGCGATCGGCTCGGACTGATCGCTCGACCACGCCCCCAGGCGCGACTCCCACCGGCGGGAGTGGAAATACGCGTCCGACTCGGAAGCCGGCGACCGCGTCACCGGCCCTTCGATGCGGACCTGGCGGTCGAACTGGTCCCAGTGGAACACGACGGCCGCCCGCGGGTTGGCCGCCAGCGCCCGGCCCTTCCGACCCTCGTAGTTGGTGTAGAACACCAGACAGTCGTCATGAATGGCTTTGCAGAGCACGATGCGGGCCGAGGGATGCCCGTCAGCGTCCACCGTGGCCAGCGTCATGGCGTTCGGGTTGGGCTGGAGGTTCCGCTCCTGGGCGTCGTCGAACCACGCCCGGAAGATGGCCAGAGGCGACTTTGGAAGGTGGTCGGGCAGGGTTTCGCCCCGGCCGAGTTCGCCGAGAGGCTTGGAAGGCTTGGTCATGCCCAAGGATACGACGAGCGGCCGGAAAACGATGCCCGATTCAGGCATGCCACCGCCGCCCACGCGCAACCGACAACAACTCCACCGATGGACGCTTCTGTGCGCTGTTTTGGGGACATCCCAGAGTTCACCTTGGCTCCGCCCGCTCAACCCCTAAACTGACCCCAGTGACCCGCGCCCCCTTCGAGCCCAAGGCATTCCGCACCGATCGCGAAGCGATGGGCCGGCTGTTCGACCGCACGCCCCCCCACGCGATCGAGGCCGAACGCTCTCTGCTCGGCTCGATCCTGCTCGACCCCGGCGTGCTCAACGATGTCGTCGAGATCGTGCCCACGCCCGAATCCTTTTATAAGGAAGCCCACGGCACCATCTATAAGGCACTCGTCGACACCTTCGACGCCCACCAGTCCGGCGACCTTGTCCAACTCACCGAGACCCTCCGGGCCCGCGGCGTGCTCGACCGCGTCGGCGGCACCGGCTATCTCATGGAACTGGCCGAGGCCGTGCCCAGCGCCGCCTCGGCCCCCTACTACGCCAGACTCATCGCCGACTCGGCCCGGCTCCGCAAACTCATCGACGCCGCCGGCGAGATCCTCCACGACGCCTACACCGGCGCCGACGGCACGCCCGACGGCGCCAAACGCGTCATCGACCTGGCCGAGAAGAAGATCTTCGACATCGCCAGCGAGGACATCAACGCCGAGCCCGAGTCGCTCAAGGAACTGCTCATCGCCGAGATGCAGCGGATCGACGAGGCCGACGGCAAGCCCATCTCCGGCATCCCCACCGGCTTCCCCGACCTCGACGAGATGCTCAGCGGCCTGCAGCCCGAGGAACTCGTCATCCTCGCCGCGAGACCCTCGATGGGGAAAACGGCCTTCAGCCTCAACCTCGCCGAGCAGATCGCCTTCGGCGGCCTGACCCCGTGGGATCCCAAACGCAACGCCAAACCGGTCCCGGTCGGCATCTTCAGCCTCGAAATGTCGCGCGGTGCGCTCACCCAGCGTCTGCTCAGCGCACGCTCCGGCGTCGACGCCAGCAAGCTCCGCTCGGGCCAGGTCGGCGAGGAAGAGTGGCGCAAGCTCCAGCAGGCCTGCGACGAACTCGCCAGCGCCCCGATGATCATCGACGACACGCCCGGCATGACCGTGCTGACCATGCGGGCCAAGGCGCGTCGCATGAAGCAGCGCCACGACATCCAGTGCATCGTGATCGATTACCTCCAGTTGCTCTCCTCCCCCACCTCCGCCCGCGAGAGCCGGCAGGTGGAAGTGTCCGAGATCAGCCGCTCGATCAAGGCGCTCGCCCGCGAGCTCAAGCTCCCGGTCATCTGCCTGGCCCAGCTCAACCGCGGCGCCGAGCAGCGCGAGGGCAACCGCCCCCGCATGAGCGACCTGCGCGAGTCGGGCTCGATCGAGCAGGACGCCGACGTCGTCGCGCTGCTCCACCGCGAGAGCTACTACCACCGCGGCGACCCCGCCTGGGATCCCAACAGCCCCGAGTTCGACGAGGAAAACCGCGAGAAACTCAATCTCGCCGAACTCATCATCGCCAAGCAGCGAAACGGACCCACCGGCACCGTCAAACTGGTCTGGGACTCGCACGTCGTCCGCTTCAAGAGCCACGACGGCTCGCACACCGGCGGCAGTTACGGATTCTCCCGCGATTTCTCGGGCGGTGGCGGCGGCGCCGACAGCTACTCGGGCCCCGCCTTCGCGCCTCCCGGCTTCGACCCCGCCCCGGCGCCGGCCGCCGGGCCCGCGCCCACCAACGAGTACCGCGGCTTCGCCCCGGGCAAGAAGTCCGGCCCCGAGACCGACTTCCGCGACGGATCCGGCAACGACGTCGCCTTCGATGACGACGACCTGCCGCCGTTTTGATCGCCATCGAGAGCCGCGGGCTTCAGCCCGCGCGGTCCGCCAACCCGCGGACCGCCGGCCTCATCCAAAGCCGCGCGTTGTTCGTCCTCCGGTTCGTTTTCGTCCGCGCAATCGCCCCGTGAAGACCACCCGCACGCAATGATCCGTAGCGGGGCTGCGGGAACGCGCTGAGAACACCAGCCGGGACCGAACGCACCAGCAGATGAGTCGCGGCCCCTGGCCAATTGAGGTGGAACCCGGAGCCGACCGGGTTCGTATCGGGTGCTCTTCCGATCTTCCCACCCGATCCAGTCCTCCGAGGGAACAACGCCATGCCACGACAACCCGGACGGGCCTCTCGAGCGCTCCTTGCCGTGGCCCTGTGCGCCACGCCGCTGGCCGCGGACGAACCCGACACCATCGCGCCGGGAGGAATGCCCTGCGCCTTCTCGGGATTTGCCGGGAGCTATCGGGTCCAGGGCGCTCCCGCAATCGCCGCGTACGAGAACATCTCCGCCGACGGTGACCTCGCCGTCTTTTCGTACTTCGCAGATTCCTTCATGGGGATCATCGCGATCGACGTGTCCGACCCGGCCAATCCGAAGGGCCTGGGAGGGGTCGCGACCGATGAGCCGCGTGCGCACATCCTCCGGGACGATCTGCTCTACCTCCACACCGACGGGGTGCCCGACGCGATCAGGATCTACGACTTTTCCGACCCTTCCACCGCCGTACAGCTGGGCAGCATCGAAACAGGGGCCCCCACAAGAATGGTGCTCGGCGACTCCCTGCTGTTCACACTGGTCGGCGAATCGGTCCACGCCATCGACATCTCGAGTCCGTCCACGCCATCCGAGGCCTTCACGATCGACCTCGGCTACAACCTCGACGACATCGCCGCCGACAGCGATCTGCTGTACCTGCTCGACGGCAACTCGGGCCTGACCGTGTACGACTGCTCATCCCCGGCGAACCCCCGGCAGATCGGGTACACCGTCCTGCCATGCGTGTTCACCAACTCGCTGACCCGATCGCTGCTCGCCGTCGACGGCGACCGGCTGGTGATCAGCGGCCTGCTGGATCTCGCACTCGTTGACATCTCCGATCCCGCTTCGCCCGCCCAGCTCGCCTGCGTGCGGACCCGCGACGTCATCGGCTCATTCCGTGATTCGGGAAACTTCAAGCACCCGACGTTGCACGCCGGGGTGCTCTACCTCCGGGACATCTTCGCGGGGCTGGTCGCCATCGACTGGACTAACCCGGCCGAGCCGGCCTTGAAGGGCCAGCAGGACACGCCCGGCTTCGCCCAGTCCGCGGCGTTCGTTGGCGAAGTGGCCCTCATCGCCGATGCTTTCGAGGGTATCTCGATCATCGACACCCGCAGTCTCAATGCGATACAGCCGCTGAGAAGTCTGCTTGGCTTCCACCCGACCGTTGAACTCAGCTACGAACAGGCCGACATCGACCGCGACGTCGCGTACCTGGTCGGGTACGACAGCGTGATCGGAGAGCCCGCCCTGATGCTCGCGGACGTTTCGGACCCGGACAACCCGGACTGGATCACGAGCTACAGCAACGGGCTCGACGACCTCACGCACGCGAAGGCCCGTGGGGGCGTCGCGTTCCTCGCCACCGGCAAGACCGGTCTCGAGGTGGTCGACTGCCGCAACCCGCACAACCCCACGCTCGTGTTCCGGTACCAGCCGACATTCGCCGTCCGACGGCTCGCCATGGATGCCGACCGGCTCGCGCTCGCGGACAACCACGGGCCCGTGGTGGTGCTCGGCATCGCCGATCCCTTAAAGCCGACGCTCGACGCGGTGGTGTTCCCGAGAGTCGAAGAGTACCAGGAGTCGTTCACCATCAGCGGGACGGTGCTCTACCTCGCGGGCGAGTTCGACAATACCCCGGCGGTCGAGACGATCGACATCTCCAACCCCCTCCGCCCCGTCTCGTCGGTGACCATGGTCCCGGTTGAGTACGACCGGATCGCGGTGGACGGCGGCAGGCTGTACGCCATCAACGGGGACGAGGAAGCCGGCCTTTTCGTGAGCCGCGTGGACGACCTGGACAACCCGACGCTCACCGCGCTGAGTTGGTTCGAGGCCTCCGGGCTCGACGTATCCGACGGGTACGTGTATCTCGCGAGCTATTACGGCTTGCGGATGTACGAAGTGACCGATCCGTACGAGCCCGCCACCCTGGTCGGGTGCGTCACCACGCGCGACGAGGCGTACGGGATCCGCGTCGTAGGCGACACTGCCTACGCGAGCGGAGGCTCACTCGAGATCATCAACGTCGACCACGCGTGCGGCCATTGCCCGGGAGACTTCAACTCCGACGGGGCGATCGATTTCTTCGATATCGCGGCATTCCTTGACGCCTACCACGCCCAATCGCCCAACGCCGATCTCGACGGAAACTCCGTGTTCGACTTCTTCGACGTCGCCGCGTACCTCGGCACGTTCGTCGCCGGTTGCTCATAGACCAGCGTCACAGCCCGGCGTTGTCCAGCCGCCGGTTCGTGTTCGCCCGCTCGATCATCCCCGGGATCAGGAACAGATCGACGATCTGCCCGATCAGCAGCAATCCGCCGGTCAGCAGCCAGATGATCCCCGTCACCCACTTGCCCGCGTAGAACCGGTGGATCCCGCCGAAGCCGATGAAGATCAGGAACCAGAGCAGGTACGCGACGGGTGTCGACTTCATGAGATCCTCCATTCCTTTGATTGGGCATGGTACCCGACCGGTTTCGCCCCACGCGCCGACCAGCACCCCCATGCGCCAACAATCACCCCCATGACCCCCCCCGCCGACCGGCCAGGCCCGAGCGACCCCAGCCTCCGCAAACTCCCCCGCTCGCGGATGTGGGTGCCGCTGCTCGGGCCCGTCGGTTGGGTGCGGCTCTGGCTCGACCGCGTCAACCGCAAACCCGGCACGACGATCAAGCTCCGCCGGACCGGCCGGCGCATCCGGCTCCGCCTGAGCACGAGCGACGCCAAGGTCGTGCTGCAGGTCTACCGGGAACACGAAATCCGCCCGCCCGTGCCGGTCGAGGCCGCCACCGTCCTTGACGCGGGGGCCAACATCGGCATCACGGCCGGGTACTTCCTCGACCGTTTCCCGCAGGCCCGACTGGTCGCGGTCGAGCCGGACGCCGACAACCTGCGCGCCCTCCGCGCCAACCTGGCCGACGACGCCGGGCGCGTGACGATCGTCGAGGGCGGACTCTGGGACGAACCCGGCCCCCTCCGCATCGCCAACCCCGACAGCGAGAGTTGGGCCCGCCAGGTCGAATCCGCCGGGCCCGACGCCGGCGACACCATCGACGCCTACACCCTCGACGGCCTGCTCGAGCGCATCGGCGCGGACCGCTTCGACATCATCAAGATCGACATCGAGGGCGCCGAGTCACGGATTTTCGTGGACCGGTTCAGCCACCATTTCGAGCGGGCGAAGATGGTCTTCGTGGAAGCGCACGGCGACGCGATCCAGGCCCAGATCGACCGCTTCCTGGCCGGTCTGGGGTTCGCAATCGCCCGGCAGCACGACATGACCGTCGGCTACCGACCCGCCGACCCCGCTCAACGATCCCCGAAACAGGTATAGACGCTCCGGGCCGCCGCGATCAGCGGGTGGTCGTGCGGCACCAGGCGCTGCTTGCCCGCCGCCGCGGTGATCTCCACGTCGCCCAGCTCGCCGCCCCGCATCACCACCAGCCGGTTCTTCTTGCCCATCTTGAGCAGTTCCATCGCGTGGTGGCCGAACTGCGTGGCCAGCACCCGGTCGCCCGCCACGGGCGTGCCGCCCCGCTGCGTGTGCCCGAGCACGACATACCGCGACTCGATCTCGGTCCGCTTCTCGATCTCGTCGGAGAGCCACTTGCCCACCCCGCCCAGGCGGATCGGGTCCGGGCTGGACTTGTCCACCCGCTCGACGATCTGGGCGCCGCCCCTGGGCTTGGCGCCCTCGGCCACCGCGATGATCGTGAACCGCTTGCCCTTCTGGCTCCGCTGCAGGCACGCCTTGCAGACCACGTCCATGTCGAACTCGATCTCGGGCAGCAGCACCACGTCCGCCCCCGATGCCACGCCCGCGTGCAGCGTGATCCATCCCGCGTTGCGCCCCATCAGTTCGACGACCATCACGCGGTGGTGGCTGGCCGCGGTGGTGTGGACGCGGTCGAGCGCCTCGGTCGCCACCATCACCGCCGTCTGAAAGCCGAAGGTGATGTCGGTGCCGAACAGGTCGTTGTCGATGGTCTTGGGCACGCCGATGCAGTTGACCCCGCCGTCGGCGATGGGCTTGGCGGCCGACATGGTCCCGTCCCCGCCGATCACCACCAGCGCCTCGATCTTGCGCACGCTCAGGTGCGTCAGGCACACGTCCGTCAGATCGCGGAACTTGAGCGTGCCGTCCGGGTTCTTGCCCACGGGGTACTTCTGGGGATTGGTCTTGTTGTTAGACCCCAGGATCGTCCCTCCCATCGTCAGAATGTTGGAGACCTCCTCCAGCCCCAGCGGGCGGATGCGGTCCTCAATCAGCCCAAGGAAGCCGTCCTCGATGCCCAGCACCTCGATCCCGTGGTTGATGGCGTCCTTGACCACCGCCCGGATCACGGCGTTGAGCCCTGGGCAGTCGCCGCCGCCGGTCAGCACGCCGATGCGCTTGATGTTGGAGAGGGGAACGCGGTCGTTGATGGTCGCCATATGGCTGGCATGGTACGGCAGCGCGTTTCCCGCTGCCGGAAAACAGGGGGCCGTGCCGCGCGGCGCCCCGAGTCCGGTACGATCCCCCGATGGCCGACCCCGCCCAGCCCGTGCCCCCCGCCGCGGACCGCCCGCGGCCCGACGCCGCCGCCCGGGTGGACCCCCACCTCTACCTGCACCCCCAGACCCTCGCCCGGCTCGGATCGTTCGAGCTGCGGGCCAAGATGATCGTCGAGGGGGTCATGTCGGGTATGCACCGATCGCCCTACGCGGGGGTGTCGGTCGAGTTCGCCCAGCACCGGGCTTACTCACCCGGTGATGACCTGCGTCACCTGGATTGGAAGGTCTACGCCAAAACCGACAAGCTCCAGGTCAAGCAGTACCAGCAGGAGACCAACCTGGACCTGGTGGTCCTCGTCGACGCCTCCGGCTCGATGAACTTCGGCACCCGCCTGTACGCCGACGCCACCGGCTCGGGCCGGACCACCTCGCTCGACGGGCGACCCAACTGGACCAAGTTCGACCACGCCACCGCGACCGCCGCCGCCCTGGCCTACATCACCCTCGAGCAGCGCGACCGCGTGGGCATGGTGGTCTACGCCGACGAGATCCGGGGCATGGTCCCCCGCTCCGGACGACGCACCACCTGGCGCCAGATCGTCGACGTGCTCTCCACCCACCCGGTGGACCGCGCCACCGACTTCCCCCGCGTGATGGAGCAGACGCTGGCCAAGGTCACCAACAAGTGCCTCTTCGCCGTCGTCTCGGACTTCTTCGAGGACCCCGAGCGGATCAAGGCCGCCTTCGCCCGCGTCAAGCACCGCGGGCACGACCTGATCGCCCTGCAGGTGCTCGACCGGGCCGAGACCGAGTTCCCCTTCGACGATCCCGCGCGGTTCGAGGGGCTTGAGCACGACGGCACGCTGCGGCTCGACCCCCGCGCCATCCGCCAGGGCTACCTCGACGCGATCAACGGGCACATCGACCGCGTCCGCAAGGCAGCGCGTGCGTTTGGGTTCGATCACCAGGTCGTCTCCACCCACGACTGGCTCGGCCCGCCCATCGCCGCGATGCTCGCCAAGCGCAACGCCAAGATCCGGAGGGCCGGGCGGTGAGCTTCCTGCACCCGCTCATCCTGACCGCGGGCCTGGCGGCCCTGTCGATCCCGGTGCTGGTCCACCTGCTGCGCCGGCGGCGCAAGCCCATCCCGTGGGCCGCGATGCGCTTCCTGCAAGAGGCCGTCCGCCAGCGCCGTCGCCGCCTGCGTCTCGAGCAACTGCTCCTGTTCCTGACCCGGTGCGCCATCGTGCTGCTGCTCGCGCTGGCCGTGGCACGCCCGGTACTGGGCGGACGCCCGGGCTCGGCCAGGCCGACCGTGCTGGTCCTGGCCGTCGACGACTCCATCGCCTCGGCCATGACCGACGCCGCCGGGCGAACCGCCCTGTCCCGATCGATCGACCGCGCCCGTCGCGAACTCGACGCCCTGCGCCCCATGGGCGGCGACCGCGTCGGGCTGGTGACGCTCGGCGCGCCGGGCGACGCGCTCGTCTGGCCGCCCACCGGTGATGTCGACGCCGTCCGCCGCGCGCTCGACCGGCTCCAGCCCACCGACAGCGCCCTGACCCTGGCCGCGCTCCGCGGCGCGATGGGAGAGATCGAAAGCCCGGAAGGAACCCCCGAGGACGTCGTGCTCCGTGTTGTCTCGGACTGGCGGGGGGCGGACACCGAGCGGCTGTTCGCCGGCGGCGCGATCGCGGGTGTGGCCCGCGCCCACATCGATCCGCCGGGCCCGGCGACGGACCGGCCCAACGTCGGCATCCGCGCCGCCTCGGCGACCAACCCGACCATCCTGGGCGAATCGGGCGCGACAGCGCTCGCCCCGCCCACCCAGGTGGGCGTGACGCTGATCCGCGCCGACACCGCGGACGAGCGGCTGGTGGACATCGAGGTCATCGCCCTGCCCGGGGGCTCGATCGCGGGACGGGGCCAGGCCCGCTTCGCCCCCGGCCGCGACGACGCGCAGGCGAGCATCGCGCTCGACGACGCCGCGTTCTCGCCCGGACGCGGGGGGCGCGTCGCCCTCGAGGTCCGCCTACCCAACGACGCGAACCCCCGCGACAACACCGCGCGCGCCGTGCTGACGGTCCGTCGTGAGCTCCGCGTGGGCGTCGTCGAGCGCCCGCCGCTTGCCGGTTCCGAGGGCGTGGCCCCCGGCGTGTGGGCCTTGGCCGCCCTGACCCCCGACGCCCGCGCGGGCGTGGACGCGTTCCGCATCGATCCGGCCTCGCTGGCGTCCCTGCCGGCCGCATCGGTCGATGCGCTGGTCATCCTCGAGCCCGCGCGCCTCGGCCGCGAAGGCTGGGCCCGCGCCCGCGAGCTGCTCGCCCGCGGCGGGCTCGTCGCCATCGCGCCCGACGCCGACGCGAGCGCCCCCAACTGGGGCGCGGCCCTGACCGACCTGACCGGCGCCCGGATCGCCCTGGCTCCCGGGGCGCCGATCGAAGCCGACACCCGGCTGAGCACGCGGACCGCGCCCGCCGGGGTGCTGGCCGGACTCGCCGGCGAGTTCGGCACGCTCGCCCGCGCCGTGGGCGTGCGCCGGATGATGCCGCTGGAACCGGGCGCGGAATCGACCGCCACCCTGCGGACCGAGGACGGACGCGTGTTCCTCGCCGAGGCGCCGGGCCCGGACGGTCGCGGCGTGGTCGTCGTGTTCGCGTCGGCCTTCGATCTGGCCTGGTCCGACCTGCCCGCACGCCCGGCGTTCCTGCCCGTGATGCAGGAGACCGTGCGGCGTGGTTCGGGGCTCGGCGTCGATACCGCCGTCACCGCCGGTCGCTCGCCGGGCGACGACGCGCTGATCGACCGGTGGACCTACGACGCCGAACTCTCCGGACGTCCGCAGCCGCCCGGCGACCCGGGTGCCCGCTCGGGCGTGCTGCTCGGCGTGGGCCAGGACGGCGTGGTGGTCCGCTCGGTGGCCGTCAACCCCGACGCCCCCGCCGCCCGCACCACGCCGGCCGACCCCGACGCGCTCCGCGCGGCCGCTCAGGCCGCGCTGCCCGCGGCCGAACTTCGCCTGGGTGCGCCCGGCGACGGCGACCCGGACGCCGCGGGCGCGATCGCCCGCGCCACGCCCGCCGGGGACCGGCTGGCGCTGGCCCTGCTCGCGGTGGCCGCGGTGCTGGCCGTCCTGGAAACCCTGATCGCCCGCGCCGCGTCGCACCCGGAAGGCGGGCTGTCATGAACGAGTTGCTCAACCGCCTCTTCGGGCTGGAGGGGCTCGGATTCGGCACGCCCGACGCCGAGCTCGCCTTCGAGCGCGGCCTGCCCGGCTGGGCGTGGGTCATGCTCGCGCTGGCCGCCCTCGCCCTGGCGTGGTGGACCTACCGGCGCCTGCCCGGCTCACGCCCCGTGCGGACCGGGCTGGGCATCGTCCGGGGGATCACCATCACGCTGCTCGTGCTCGTCGCCGCCGGGCCGCAGTTGCGGCTCGAGCAGATGCGCACCGAGCGCGACCGCGTCTTCGTCGTGATGGACCGGTCGGCGTCGCTGTCGGTGCCCGACGCACCCGGCGGTGTCACTCGCGCCGAGCAGGCGAACGACGCGCTGGATCGTGCTCGTCCCGCGCTGGCCTCGCTCGCCGAACGATCGGAACTCGCCTATCTCGTCTTCGGTTCCGACGCCCGGGTGGTTGCCCCGGACGCGACCGCGAGGGAGGCCGACGAACCCGCCACTCGCCTCGGCGGGGCGCTGGCGGCCGCGCTCGAGTCCGCCCGCGGCGGGCCGATCGGCGGCATCGTGCTGCTGACCGACGGGCGCACCACCGACACCATCCCGCCCGCGGTGCTCCGCCGGCTGGAGGGTGAGCGCGTGCCCGTCTTCGGCGTGCCTCTGGGCTCGCCCGACCCGGTCCGCTCGGTCGCCATCGATCAGACCGAGTCGCCCGGCGTGGCCTTCGCCGAGGACGCCGTGCCCGTGCGGGCCCGCATCGTCTGGTCCGGCGCCGCACCCGACGCCCTCCGCGCCCGGCTCGTGGACCGTGCATCCGGCGCCGTGCTCGACGAACGCCCGGTGGACACCGATGCCTCCGACGATTCCGGCCCGGGCGCGTGGGTGACGCTGACCACCACCCCCGACCGCGCGGGCACGCAGGACCTCGAGGTCGTCCTCGTCGGGGTGACCGACGACACCGACGAGTCGGACAACGCCGCCCGCGTGCCGATCGAGGTCGTTGACCGCCCTATCCGAGTCCTCTACATCGACGGCCATCCCCGCTGGGAGCACCGCTACGTCAAGAACCTGCTGATCCGCGAGCGTTCGATCGACTCGTCGGTGCTGCTGCTCGCCTCGGGCCGTCGATACGCCCAGGAGGGCGACACCATCATCGCCCGACTGCCCGTCTCGCCCGAGGAATGGGCCGAGTTCGACGTGGTGATCCTCGGGGATCTCTCGCCAGACCTGTTCGGCGGCGAGCAGCTCGCCCAGCTCACCGAGCACATCGCCCAGCGCG
>TARA_R110000782_G_scaffold12895_4_pt1 | contig 20920 bp, 22 predicted proteins | sample TARA_R110000782 | Tara Oceans TARA_R110000782 (sample SAMEA4397859) | marine metagenome | biome: Polar Biome; feature: [SRF] surface water layer (ENVO:00010504); material: water (ENVO:00002006), including particulate matter (ENVO:01000060) such as... | depth 5 m | reverse complement strand
CAGCGCGAGGTCGCTCTCGACGTCGTCGGCCAGACAAGAGAGGTCGCGATCCTGCTCTTTGTATTGTAGCCCGTAGTCGACCGGCTGCTGCCCGATGATCGGGTTCTCTCTGATCAGCTCGATCGCGACTCTCGCCAAAAACTCGATCATCGTTTCGGTTTGTTCCTTTTCGATCATGGCGTCAGCTGGTTCTCGGCTTCCCGTCTTTCCCTATGATCCCGAGCTGCGGGTCGCGCTGGTCGTGGAAGTCTGGCTTGAAGGGCTTGTCGCCTGGCCCGCGATCGCGTAGCGGGACGCCTGGCGTCTTCGCTTGCTCCTTTGCCATCAGAGCGTCGATCTTCGCCTGCTCGCCCGTCAAGGCTGCCTTCGGCGGCTCGATCGTGATCTCTTCGACGGGCCGTCCCATTGCCGAGGACGTTCTCGTCCTTGGCCGCTCTGGCGCGTAGTCTCCGAGACCGGCGTTCAGCGGGTCGGTCGCGTATTTCACCTGATAGATCTCGTCGGAAAGCTGCTCGACATTGATCGGATCGGTAACCCATTCAGCGAGCCCTCTCTGCCAGCAGTCCGGCAGGCCTTCCTCGCCCGGCCTGACCGACACGCCACGAGCGCCCGCCGTATGCAGGGCTCGCTCGATTTCAGAGTAGTCGAAGGGGGAGGGCTCGGGCTCGATAAAATCAGGCCCGTCGGGCCCGTCGATCAGGCTGGCCGCTTGAACCAGAGCCTGCTCTTTCCCCTCCCTTGAGATGTCGTTCCACGACTCATATCCTTCGACCTGATATCCCCCGTAAAGATCGACAAGGCCGAAGCCATCCTCGCCGACGGGGTCATGCTTTCCCTGATACCGATTCATGATCGACCAGATCTGCATCAGCTCGCCGCCGATGTCGGCAGCCCCTGCCTCGGGCCGGTGGCATTCGTTCTTGAAGTTCGAATAGTCGACCTCTCGAGCGAGCGCCTCGGCCAGCCTGGCCCATTCGCCGGTCGTCATCATGATTCGCCAGCGGTAGTCGGCGATCGTCGTTTCTACGATCTCGGCGTTTCCGATGATCAGGACATGAGCTTCGATCAGCGCCTCGAGGTGTCGTTTCGATCTCGATCTGACGTTGAATTTTCCTTTCTCGTAGGTCGACATAGTCGCCGAGAAGAAGCCGTGTTTAGTGAATAGCCACATTGTTTTTTCTGGTTGTTTTTTTCGTTAAGGTTGGCCGATTAAGCGGTCGGCCTGCCGCGTGAGATTGTTAAACGACGGGAAGATCGAGAAGCCTTGCCGCTCGAGCGATCCTTCCACAAGTGAGTTTTCCGGCACAAAAGACACTCGACGTGCCTTGGATCGTGAGCTGCCAAGTCGGATTGTTTGCCGCAAGCCGTCCACGTTCCTTCCGTCCGGAGGTGGACGGGCCGACCTAGCCCTAGCATTGAAACCACCTTTCGCCATTGTTGAAAGCTGCGATGCGATCCTTGCGCTGCGCGACCTGTTCGGGGCTGCCGTAATAGCTGGCCGAAAGTCGCTCGTTGAAAGTGAACTTGCCCTCGTTGAATTCCTCGACGCCGCCTAAAGCTCCGAAAAGCGACTTCAATCCATCCTCGGGGGCGACCTCCCAGACATAGGGGGCGACCTCTTGCTTGCGTGCCTTGCGTGCCTTGCGTGGTGCGCCTTTCGCGTGGTCGGTTGTCGCGATAAAAGCGCCGCCCTTGTAAAATTCGCCGTTCGCTCCGATTTCGCCGCCTTTTTTTGCTCTTGCTGGGTTCTCGTTCGTCTTCATGCCGGTATTCTGCCCGGCTTCCCCCTGCCGGTCAAGTTCCTTTGTCGCCTTTCGGTGACAATTAAACGATTGGCCTGCCGCGTGAGATTGTCTCTTTTCGAACTAATCCACTCAAAATATTTTCAGTGGATTAGTTCGAGCAGCCCTTCCTGGTCGAAGCCTGGCCATTCGAGGCCGTCTTCCTCGAGCTGATCAAAGTCGATTGTGAGATCCTTGTTCGCGTCGAACATGGCTTGCGCGAAGCCTTCGGGCGTGGCGCTTCGAAGGTTCTTAGTCTTGGCGCTCTTCCCGCCGAGCTTCATCAGCCAACTGCCTTGCTTGCAGACCTTGACCGGGTCGATCGGCTGCTTCTCCGGAAGTCGGAAATATCCCCAGAGCCCGGTCTGCTTCGTGTAAGCGTTCGTCCTCTTCGAGGCCGCTATCTCGTCGGCCGTGATCTCGTCCCACGCTTCACGCCCGGCTTTCTCGGCCGTCGCGGCCAGCAGCTGCAGCTCGGCGGCTGTCGGCTTCGTGATCTGCCCGTAGTGCCAAGGCTGGATGATCGCCCGACGCGGCCCGAGGTCGACGACCTGGTCGATCCGTCCGATCGGGTTTTCTAACCACCAGACATCCGGTTTGATGAATTCGATCGTGCGCAGCCCCTGCAGGACTAGCTCGGCGCTGATCGCCGTCCGGCCGTCCTCGTCCTTGTCTTTCCAGAGTCGCGCCCCTGCATTCGTGAAGTCAGTGCAGGGAGGCTGCATGATGACGTGATCGTAGGACGTGTGAGGAAGATTCTCGACGATATGCTCGCAGCAAAAGTCGTTGATGTCGTCGCCGTGCTGGATGTCGATCATCGTCACGTCCCAACCGGCGTCCCAGTAAGGCTGAGAAGCGGTGCCGGTCATGTCGAAGAGAGAGAGGAGGGTTTTCATGCTGTAGCTTCGTTAGAGAGCAAGTAATGACCGAGAAGGATAGCTGCTTGAATCAAGCACGTTTGAGCATAAAGCCCGAAGTCGCTCGACGTGCTGACGGAAGCCACGGTTTGAGCTATAAAGACCCACGCGCCCCCCTCTAGGTAAAGTTTGTTTTTCATCGTGCTTCGACGATACAAAAAGAGCCTGCCCTTGGCAAGCTCTTTGTCGCTTTTCGGTGACGCTTCTTCATTCAGACCTCCTCGCCCGCGATCGCGTCCAACTTATCTTTCAGCCACGTCTTGAAGTGAACCGTCTTTGATTCGGTCTCGAGGGCTGCTGCTAGCATCTTGAATTCCTCCGGATCTCTGATCTCGGGCGTGTCGTCGATCTTGGCAATCCACGCGAGGATCTCGCCCGATCCGACGACCTTCGCTTGATCGCCATTCATCACCAGCTCGCCCCCTTTGTAGTGTCGCAAGTGTCCGTCGTCGCCCGTCCATAGCCAAGGGACGTCGTTCCTGACGCCCGACAGGACGATCGGGGCGGGCGGTTCTTCCGGTGTTTCTCTGAAGCAGAGGGCGGCCCCCTCTAGGTCTTTCCATTTCATGATTTCCAAGGGTAACTCTTCGGTTACCTAATGTCAAAAGATAACGACCTCTTCGACCTTTCGCCCGTCGCGAAGTTCGGTCACGCCCGCCTCGTGAAATATTTTGATCAAGCGGTCTCTCTGCGCTCCCGACTCGGCGACTATCTTGTCGAGGTCGGTCATCAGGTCGAGGCCGTTCTTGAAGAGCGTCTCATTTGATCCCTTTCCCGAGAAACGGTTGTAATCCTCGATCGTACTGACTCGCTCCTTCAGCTTCGTCAGCTTGCCGTAATGATCTTCGGGATAGCTGATCGTATCGGCTCTCATCAGCACTTCACTTTTGAAGACGAAGTTGTTCGTATGCTTTCCCGTTTTCGGCCGAAGCCTCGTGAAAAGGTAACTACTCGACCCGTAGGTCGTGTCTGACTGAGCGCTCTGGCCGCCCGTCAATCCGACGTTGATCCCCTTCTGCACTCTTCCCATTGTCGACGTCGCTTCCTTGCCGCTTTCCAGTATCCCTCGCAAGGCGAATTCAAGGCCTTTCGTCGAGTCGTGGATCACAACCAAATCCTTGAACGTCTCGGGCGTGTAGCCGTCAACTCTGGAAAATTTCCGCCATCCCGACGCGTCGCCGTTCGCCCGGCCTTCGACCGCGTCCTTGTAATGCTGGCTTCCTTCTGGCGGGAAGTCGGCCCCGTAGCGGTCTTTCAGGAATTTCTTCGCTGCCTGGTTCCTGGCTGCCTCATTCTTGATCTTGTCGACGGCCTTCCATTCAGGTGAGACGACGTCGAGATGCTGCGACGCCGACCGTCGTGCTGCCAAATATTCTTTGTAGTCCTTGCTCGGCGGTTTCACGTCAACTCCAAGATCTCCCAACTCTTGAAGGGCTCGCTGCACGTTCGCGGCCGTCGGCTCGCCCGGTATTCTGACGACCGTCGTCCCCTGCAGCGCTAGCCCTCCTTGGTGCGCGACGCTATCGCCACGATCCACAAAGTCGACCTGCACGCCGTCGACGGTCTTGATCCGATAGCCGCCCTTCGCGAGCTGGAATTCCATCGCGACGCCTGGCTCGTTTTTAGCATTGCCCCGCTTGATCGCGTTCGAGCGAGCTTGGAATGTCTGGATCTTCTCGATCTTCCGATTGCTTGCTTGCTTCGGCGTCTCCTCTTTTTTGTATTTGCCGGGATTGTAATACCATTGAGCTATCGCCCCCTTCGGGAATTTTGCCCCGATGGCCGCCTGATCGGTCGACGCGAGGTTGTCGGCCGTGTCCTTCAGCTTTTCCCACCACGGCAAATAATGAGCAGCCAGCTCTTTCTCGGCCGCCGTTCCTGACTTCGCCATCGCTTTCAACTGATCCCCCTTCTTGGCGAAGAGTTCCATCGTTCCGTCGTTCGGCTTCCCGTCGGCCGCGTGAGTGAAGAGCGTTTTCGCGGTTGAAATCAGAGGCTCCTTGAAGTTGTCCTTCGGGTGACTTCCCGGCGACTCATCCGACGACCGGGTCGGGGCCGTCGTCGCCGTCTCGAATTGCGGCAGCATTTTCGCGTTGATCGCTCGAGCGCCCGCCGTCGTGACCTTCGTCTGCAGGACCGTGATCGGATTTCCGTCGACGTCTCTCTCTCGCCATACGAGCGCTTGCGTGTCCTCGAAGTGAACCGAGCCGACTTCTATGCTGGCCCCGTTGATCCTGAAATTCTTTACCTTCTTCTCGATGTCGATCGGGATCCCGTCGATCGCGTCGGCGACCTGCTCGACGATCTTCGGGGCTGGCTTCGCCGTCTTCGGCAGCTGCTTCTCGAGCCAGTCAAAACGACGAGCGAGCGCTTCCTGGTCGCGCTTCGGCAGGTCGGCGGCGGCTTCCATGATGGCCGTCTTCCTCGAGATTAGGGCGAAACTCTGCTCGTCGATCTCGGCCTGCGAGATCCCCTTCATGATCTGCGACATGACCGGGGCCGTCGCCGGATCTCGAAGCGTCTTCAGCTCGGCGATCTCGCCGGTCGGAAGAAAGAAACTTTCCTTCTCCCCGCCTTGCGCTCGCCATCCGAGCCCGCCCCCGTTGTCGATTCTGTAGAGCTTCCCCTTCGCGACGAACATATTGTCGAAGCTCGCCCCGGCCGCGTCCCAGTTGGCGAAGAGAGCGTCGGCGACGAAGTTCTGGCGGGCTTGTCCGAAGACGTCGTCGATCTGCTTCTTCGATCTCCCGACCTTCCAATCCTGCAGCGTGTCGCCGTCCTCGATAAATTCCGCGACTTTGAAAGTGTTTCCGCCTTCCTCGATGACGCTCGACGCGGGCACTTCGGCCCCGGCTGCCCGGTAGACAGCGTCCGAGATCGCCTCGTTCTTCAGGTGCAGCGGGTCGAGCCCTCGCTCGGTCGACTTCACGACGTATTTCAGGCCGGTCGCCGGATCCTTCGCGAGATAGGGTCGAGTCGAGCCCGAGAGATCCTGAATCTTCTCGAGGCCCGCGACGCTCGAGATCTGAAGCTTGCTCGGCCCCGTGTCGCCTGGTGCTGCCGGTACGGCCGCGACGGCTGGCTCGGCTGCTGGCGCTGCTGGTGCTGTCGGGACGGGCGTCTTCCCCACGTCCTCGAGAACTTGCTTCAGCCAGTCATCGCCCGAGACGCCGGGCGGCTTCGACTTCTCGATCGCTGCCTTCATGGCCGCGTCGACGACCTGCGCGTCGAAATCCCCCTTCTCGGCGGGATCCAGCCCGTCGATCAGAGCCTGCTGGCCCTTCGTCGGCTTCTGCCCGGCTGCCAGCTTCTTCTTCGCCTTCGCGAGAGCGCTGCTCTTGTTCTTTGCATCTTGAATCTGCTTCGCGATCTGCAGCTGCGCGCCGTGGAGCGTCTCGACGTCTCCCAGATCATTGATGTCGGCGTGCTGATGAATGGCCGACATGAGACCGGCCTGCCCCTTGTGATCCTTGACCTTCAGTCCTGGCATTATGTCCTCGAGCGCCTTAGCCATCGCGCTCTTGTTCTTCGCCGTCAGCGCCTGCTCGGCCATGTCCTCGACCAGCAGCCCCGCCTTCAGCTCTTCAGCCTGGTCGACGATGTCAGACAGGTCGACGCCCTCGCCGAGCTGATCCTTCGCCTGCTGGACCGCTTTCTTTCCGAAAGGATCCTTCTCGAGTTCGCCGATCGTTTCCTTCGCCTGATTCTCGAATTTCAGCAGCGCCGAGGTCTCCTTGACTTCATTCTGCAGAGCTTCGGGCAGCTGGTTGAAAATGAATTCAGACTCGGAGTTTTGAAGCAGAGTTCCGATCGGATCCTTCTCGTCCTTCAGGATCTTTTTCAGATCATCCTTCAGCGAGTCCGCCTGCCCCTGCTTGTGAAGCTTCTGATTCGTCGCCTGCTGATCGATGATCTTGTCTTTCTGCTCGAAGGTCAGCTCTTTGAAGATCGCTTGCTTGAATTCCATGCTGCCTTGAAGGATCCCCTGCTCGTCGACCGCAGCGAGAGCGTCCTCGAGCAGCTGGCCCGAGCTGGCCTTCTTTTTTGCCGCCATCGCCTTTACCAGTTCCGCCGTCTGATCGTGGTCGAGCTTGTCGAAAATGTCCTGCTTGAACTTGTCGCTGCCTTTCACGATTCCCTTCTCGTCGATGGCTGCCAGCGCATCAGTCAGCAACTGGCCCGAGCTGGCCTTCTTGGCGTCGTCGATCGCCTCGAGAAATGCCTGCTTCTCCTCGTATGTCAGCCCGTCGATCAAGGCCTGCTGCCCGGCCGTCGGTTCCTGTCCTGCGATCAGCTTCTTCTTCGCCTTCGCGAGAGCTGACGTCTTCTGGCTCTGCCCCTTCTTCTCGACCGTGAGCGCTTCCGCCTTCGCGAGCTGCTCGGCTGGCGAGAGGTCGGGCTGCTCGGTCATGACCTTCTTCACGTAGCCAGCGAGGACGGTCTGCCCTTTCGGATTGTTGATGATCTCCTCGAGGTTTGCTGCAGCTGCAGCTTGAACCTGCACGGCCTTGTCGGGATCGGTGAACGGCTCGACCGAGCCTGGCGCGAGCGGTTCGAAGACAGCCCCCTCGGTCTCGGCCGGTAGGTCGCCCGACGCGATCGAATCCTCGAGCTGTTTGATCGTCAGCGGTCGGCCCGATTGATCGGTCAGGTCGGCCATCGTCAAATCATTCTTCCACCATAGCTCGGCCCGTGTCGGCCCGAGCAGCTTCTTTTGAAACGATTTCGGCTTCCCCATCAGCCACTTGTCGAAGTCCTTCCCAGCGCTGACCTGTCCGTCCTGGCTGGCCCGCGCTCGGACGGTCGCCTTCGCGATCTTGTCGGCTGGCCAGCCCTTCGCTTTCAGCTTCTCATTGACTCGAGCCTGCAGGGTCGCGCTGTCTATCGCCGGGATCTTCTTCCCGCTCAACTCGGCCCAGCTGGCGAGAACCGGCACTTGCGTCGATCGGCAATTCCAGTGAGCGATCGCGCCGGGAAAGGTCTTGTCGTGGCCGATCGGCTGCTTCTCGTGATCCCATTGCTTGCCGTCGAGCCCTCGGCAGATCGGCGTCGTGTCTCCGTCCAGCGTCGCTACCCATTCGAGCCCCTTCACGGCTGGCTTCATCTTGCTGAAGCTTTCCATCCTGGCCGTGTTCGAGATCGTCTGCACGCTCGACCGGACGAGAGCGGTCGCCTCGTGCTTTTTGGCCGTCATGATCCCGTCCTTGTACGAGTTCGCCTTCGTCCCCCTGACGCGCCTGATCATCGTGTCGACGTCCTCGCCGAGCGCGTAGCCTTGCCTGATCTGGCCGATAAATTTGTCTTGCAGGTCGACCTTCTGGCCTTCCCACCAGTGGCGCGAAGGATGGCCGAAGACGATCGTCTTCTTCGCCAGCTGATTCCATTGCTGCGCGTCGAGGACCGGATCGAAGACCTTCACGCCCCCGAATGCCCCGCCGCCGATCGCCTGGTTCACTTGCTCGGCGGCTGCTTTCGACTGGTTGGCTGCCACGCCCTCGAGCGTCCCCTGGTGCTTTTTCGAGATCGTCGCGTAGTGAGCAGCGATCGTCTTGTCGGCTGCCGCTTTGACGGTCGCGATCTTCTGCTGCTTCTCGAGGCTGCCCTTGTTCTTTTCGAGGACGCCGACGAGATCGCCCGACAGGTCTTCGAGAAGCGCGATCACTTCCTTGATCTCCCCGGCCTCGAGGCGGGCGAGGTTGATCGACTGGACGGTCGCGAATTCTGCCGCCTTGTCTGACGAGTTGTCTGCCATGATTCAGGATTTAGCTTTCGTCCTCTTCGGCTTTCTTCTTGGCTGCCTTCTCGTCGTCGTCGTCGTCGTCGTCGTCCAGATCGATCGTCGCGACGGGCGGCGTCATGACCGGCCGCTGCTGGATGGCTGCCAGCTCGGCCTTGAGGTCGTGACCTTCGGGAACAAGCTCGCCCTTCTGCAGATTGTAGAAGTAAAGCTCGTTGCTGATCGCGTTCGTCGAAAGCGACGCCGTGAGGGCCGAGAGCATAGTCGGCGACATTTGAGCTGTTGAGAAGTCGTGATTCAGAACGAGCGAAGCCTTGACGTCTCGGTGCTTCGCCTCGGTCCCGCGCCACCAAAAGAGCCATTGCAAGACCTCGCTGATCGTCGCGCTCTGGTGAGTCGCGATCCTGACGAGAGCTGCCGTCTCGCTCGAGGCCCGCAGCTGCACGGTCTCGAATGCCTCGGCCTCGCCGCCTGGCGCGTCGAATAGAAGCCTGGCCCCGAGGACGGCCATCTGCCGCTCGGTGTTTGAAATGTCTGCCGACAGAGCGCCGAGCGATTCGCCGGTCATCTCGAGGAATCCGACCGTCGCGGCCGGGTCGCTGATCGTCCACGCTTTCGTCGTGCCGAGGTAGAGATCTTCCCCGTCGTCGCCCGAGACGCCGGTCGCAAAAGGTGTCGGCTGTCCGGCTATATGAAGAGCGTTCTTTAGATCGGCCGTCAGCTGGTAGTGAGAGATATTCAGTTGCGCGATGTCGTAGAGCGTGATCTGACCGACTTCCGGCCCGAGGTGGCTCGCATTATGAAACACGAACGGGATCGCCGTCAGCGCCTCGCCTCGCCTCGTCATGACCGTGTCGGGGACGGTCTGCTTGAAGCTTTCGTCGGTAGAGTCGTCGGTCTCCTCCCAGACGTCGAAATGAACCTTCTGATCGGTCGGGTCGATCCAGTAGCGCCGAATGATCTTCATCTCGCTTACCGTGAAGTTGGTGAATCTGTAGTCCTGCTCTCGAAGGCAGACGAAGCAGAGCTGCTCTTTCGATCCCTCTCGGTCGATGGCCCAGTTCAGCAAGTCCCTCTCGCGATAGTGTGACACGTAGGGCCGAGCCTCGGCTTCCGACCAGTCGACCAGCGATCCCGACCGGCCAGTCGTCACGGCCTTGTCGAGGACCATATTCACGAAGTCGAGAAGGCTGTCGCCCCTCATGGTGACGTTTCCGATCAGTTGTTCATTCTCGGCCGTCCCCTCGCCGCCTGGCACGTCGATCAGCGGCATTTTCCGCGTCATCATTCCGGCCAGCGCTTCAGCGGTTCGGCTCGTGGCCCCGAAGAAGACGGCGCGGCTTAGATACGCATCGTACTCGTCCTGATCCTGATCACGAAGCTTCGGCAGCCGCAGCTCGCCCGTCTCCTTGATTCTCTTCCCCCCTTGCCAGCAGTCAGCCACGAGATCCCACGCGATGACGTTGTGAGTGTATTGAGGATGATAGGTCTCTGGTGATTCGTTTGAAGCGCTGCTCGACATAGCAGGTCTTGCCTATCACGAGGCCAGACCTGCACAAAGTAAAAGAGAGCAGCGCCCTACTAAAACGGAATGTCGTCGTCGGGGGCGTAGGTCGAGACGTCCGGCCCTCCCGTCTGACTCGGCGGCTGCTGCTTCTGGCCTGGCTGGCTGGCGGGCGGCTGGCCTTGACCGGCTGGCGGCTGGCGCTGGCCGTTCCCGTTGTCGCCTGGTCGGCTGCCGAATTGGATCGACAGCCCTATAACCTTCAGCTTCGAGCGCTTCTTCCCGGTATCCCGTTCTTCCCATTGATCGAGATCCAGCTTTCCCTCGATCAGAGCCGAGCTGCCCTTCTCGAGATATTGGCTCGCCAGCTCGGCCGTCTTGCCCCAGAGGGTGACGTCGACGAAGATGACCTTATCGACCAGCTGGTCGCCAGATTTGCGCTTCTCGTTGATAGCCATCCCGACATCGCAGACAGCGGTCCCGGTCGGCGTATATCGAAGCTCGGGGTCGCGTGTCAGTCGTCCGGCAATTATTGTCTTATTGTAGTTCATGATTCTTTTCGCCCGTCATAGGAATGAGGGGATCGCGACCGCTTTCCGATCGGCGGGAATGTGCAGGAATTCGCCGCCATGCGCGAACGTCCGAGCCTCGCCGACCTTTTCCATCTTCCAAGCTTTTTTGCATTTCGGGCACTGGTGAGAGCCGTTCGGCAGCTCGCCGTAGACGGGCGTCTTCGTGAATTCGAAGAAGTCGTCCTCGTGGCCGCACTTGCCGCACTTCAGAAGGCAGTAGGAGTCGATCATAGGTTTGCAGGTTGGATTCGAGCGTCGGCCGTCGTTCCGTCGGGAAGCAGTCGCTGCGGATCCTCTCGCATGTGCCGCCATGTCATAGCCGAGAGAGGGCTCGGCGTCGAGGTCATTGCCGTGATCGCCCCGTCGAGGCCGACATAGTGAAGCGTGTCGCGCTTCTGCATCGCGAGCGGTGGCGCTTCAATCGCCTCGGGAAGCCAGTCGCCCCAGCTCGCGAAGTGAAACGGGATCCGATAAAGAGCCGCTTCCATCCAGATTTGATCGAGCCACTCGGGGTGAATCGGCCGGGATTCCGGCCCTCGGCTGCCCTCGACTACGATCAGCCGAGCCAGGCTCTGCCAGACTGGCGGGATCGTGATCGCCCCGAGAATAGGCTTCATCTCGACATAGTAGGCGACGGCCGAGAGTCCGGTCGCCATCTCCTCGAGCCGGTTCGCGTGATCCTGCAGCTCGACCGTCACGCCGAGGAAGACGTTCTTCGGCGGCGTCTGGCCGAGCCAGTCAGTGATCCAGTCGACCAGCTCGTCGCGGCAGAGATCGCCCGCTAGCCGGTTCGCGGCAGAGAGCAGATTTCTCGCCTCTTCGGGGCGCTTCGTCGTGATCATGAAATCGACGAACGTGCAGCTCATGATCGTTTCAAGCGCTAACATTCGGATCTCGGTCGGCGTCTCGGGATCCCAGAAGTCTCCGAGATCCATGATCTGCAGCTGCGGGCGAACCGGCTTCGAGACCGAGTCTGTCATCTGCCCCATGTCCTGCCGTCGCCAGATCTTCCGCTCGCCGCTCGCCAGGTCTTCCCGGAATCGCTCGTCGGCGGCCGCCTGATTGTGAGAGATCGCTAGCATGAATCCAGACTTCAGCTGCGAGCGTGGCGCTCCCTCGCCCCAGTGTTTCCCCTCGCGATGCTTCTCGTCTCGAGCCGCTCCCTTGCAAAATTCGCAGCCGAGGCTCGTCTTTGTGCAGCCTTCCCAAAAGTTGGCCGTTCCGTCGTTCCATTTTTTCGTTTTTTTCATAGTCATGTTCTTGTTCATAGATTCGTTTTCGTGAGATCAGCCCGTCGTGATCTCCCGGTGATGCGTCCAGACGCCCGACCGAGGGTCGACGACCTGAAACGTCCGGCAGATCTGGCAGCGTCGGCCGCCTATCGTCTTTGCTCGGTCAGAGTCCAGCTTCCACTCGTGAGGACATGGCGGGCGCTCGGGCTCGATCGGGGCGAAGGTCGGGCAGGTCTCGCCGTCCGTCTTCTTGATCGGGTCGGCTTGCGGGGCCGGGTAGGTCAGGCAGTCCGGCAGCGGCGGCAGCTCGGGTCGAAACGTGCAAAGCCCCGTAACCGGCCAGCCGTGGATCGGGTCGGTCTCGATCTCGCTCCATTCGGCAAACTTGCAATTCTGGCAGCTCCTCGTCTTCTGGTCGTTCATAGCTTTTTTCTCCCTCTCTTATTTTAAGGATTTGCAGCAATTGCAGAAATGAAATTCCTCTTCGAATTCGTCCGGCGTCTCGGTGTCAAAAAATGCTTCCACTAATTGACGCCTAGACTTGATCCCTTCCCACTCCGTTTCCTCGCAAGGCCTGAAGTGCTTCGCGTCCCTCTCTATGTCCCGACAGCCCGACGCGTGGACCGTGTAATTCTTCCCCTCTGGCTTCGCGTTATTTATTACCGATAGCGAGATCCCCGGCGTCTTCTGGTCGTTCATAGTCTCGACATCAGACAGCAATCGGAGATATCCGGCAAGCTTAAACGTCCCCGATTTGTAACTTAACTGAAATCAGTTAAGTTACAAACCGGTGACAAGCGATCAGGCTCCCTTGAATTTAACCCTCTTGACTCCCTGCCCGACATGCTGCAGCCCGTAGGTCAGCCCGTCATAGGCGTGATCCTCGTCGTCAGTGTCGACGTCCTCGGCGTTGTTCTCGTCGCGAGCTAGTGCCGGGACCGTTCGGATCGTGTTCGAGACGTGGCCGTCGAAGAATCGAAGGCCGGGCAGTCCGGCCGGGTCGCTGTTGTTCGGCGCAAGCATTCGGTGCAGGTTTTGCGCTCGAGCGACTCGAGAGCCTGGCCATTTCTTGCACGGCTTCAGATTGACGCCGAGCTGCTGCAACTGCTTCCCCCTCGTGATCATCCCCTGCCCTTGATCGGCGAAAGCTCCGCTGTCCATCAGCCCCGAGATCGCGCTTTCGTTCGGCCGTGGCTGGTCGCCGATCCGGTAGCCTGCCCGCTCGATCCCATAATGGATCTCCTTCGCCTGCTCGGCCATGCTCTCGGGCAGCATTCCTTTCCGGTAGAGTTCCCTGATCGCGTAGATCGTCTTGATCCTCGGATCCTGAGCGAGCCAGATCAGAGCGGCCGGGGCTGCGAAGCCATCGTCGGCCCCGATCCAGATCTTCCAGTCCTGCGGGATCGCGAACGGATTGCAGACGTGACGGCCTCGTTTCCAAGTCTCGCCATACATGGCCCCCGCGACGATGTCCCAGTCGCCCTCGAGCATGGCGCGAACGAGCAGCGGGTCGCCGAGCCCGAGCAGCCGCTCTCGATAGTCGGGATCGTTCTCGGTCATCGACGGATTGTCCTCGAGGCGAGCCGGTACGAAGGCCCGCAGCATCCCCCCCTCGTCAGCCGGTGCTTTGTGGATCCGGTAGGGACCGGGCTCGACGAAGGTCTTCTTGAAGAAGTGATGACCTCGGCCGCCTGGATTGGTTCCGATCAGGATCCGAGGGAAAAGAGTCTTGCAGCCTGGCGGCGGTTTCCAGCCGCCGAGCCGGACTCGTCCCCGAAGGCCTGAATATTCCTCTTCGTTGAAATGCGTCCCCTCGTCGAAGCCGAGGACGTGGATCTCGGTCCCCTGATAGTCTTGCAGGTTCTTGGCGTGCTGCATGTGCGAAAGGAAGATGTTCGACCCGTTCGAGAAGCGGATCTCGTTCTTCACGATCTTGCAGCGGCCCTCTCGGATCAGCGGGCCGAGCAGCTCCGGAAAGCTGGTCGGCCCCTTCATGTGATTCCGGAAGAGCTGCGGGAATGTTCGCCGGAAAAGATACTGCTGAATGCCGGGGCACTCGAGAGCCCAAGTGATGAAGGCCACGCGAAGCAGATGACTCTTGCCCCCGCCAGCCGCTCCCCCGTAAAGGATCTCTTGCGCGGGTATTCGCATCGCGAGCCCTTGCTGCTTGTGCAGCCTGAAATTCACTTCGACTGACATCAGTCCCAACCGTCAGGATTCTGATCGGGCGCTGGCGGCGGGGCGAGCGGGACGATCGGCGACTCGCTGGTCGGCGGCAGGATCTGCTCGGCCTCGTCGTCCTTGATCTCGTTCCACGGCTCCTCCTTCTCGCCGTCCATGATGATATTTACTTCGATATTCTGGCTGCCCGCGTCCTCGAGCGGTCGGCCGTCCGGTCCCGACAGCTCGGTCGCGATCCGGTCGCCCCATCTCGAGCGGTAGCGGCGCTTCAGGATCTCGAGCGCCCCCCGCTTCGTCTGCATGACCTTCTCGACCAGCATGACCTCGGCCTCGGCTTCCGCGTCCTCGAGCCGGTCGAGAAATCGGCAATAGATCGACCTCTTCTTCCCCTCTTCCCTGGCCGTCTGCCCCTTTTCGCGCCACTCGTAGAATGTCGCTCGGCCGATCCCTGACAGCCTGGCAGCCGTCGCGACGAAATTTCCCTCCCTGATCGCGTCGCAAACTTTCTCGATCTTCGCGTTTGTCAGTTTCACTTTCGCGATCCTGCGGGCGGGCCGAATAAAGGTCAAGCGTCGGTGACGTGAGGGCGTTAACGGGGACATTCCCGATCCAGTGTCCGGCTTGTCGGCCGATCGTCCGCCGTCTTTGTCGCCTTTCGGTGACGTTTCTTCTTGTCGGTCTCCTGCCTGGCTGTTATGATATCGGCACAATGAACGACCACGACATGACCTTCTTCCCCGGCCTGCATCAGCCATCTGACGCTAAAAACTTCGATCGCTGCTTCGTTTCGATCAATCGGCTGCGCGATCGCAAGAGTGATTTTGAGGTCGGCGACTGGATCCTCGACAGCGGTGCGTTCACCGAGTTGACGAGGACCGGCTACTTCCGCTCCAGCGTGGCCGAGTATGCGGCCCAGATTGCCCGCTGGTCGCGCTGCGGTCGCCTGTTGGCTGCCTGCTCGCAAGATTACATGTGTGAGCCGTTCATGTTTGAAGGCCAGCAGAGCGAGGCTGAATGGAGGGAAGAGATGATCTTCGAGGGCGCGTCGCCTGCTTGGTTCGATTCTAACGAATTTGAATTCGATTCCTTCGGCGTGGCAGATCATCAGTCGATGACGGTCGAGCGCTTCGGGCAGCTGGTTTCGGCTGTCCGCTCTCTCGGCTGCCAGACTTACGTCATGCCGGTCTTGCAGGGTTACGCGCCCGCCGACTACGTGACGATCATCGATCTCTATGAAGAGGCGGGTCATCTCCCCTTCGGGGCTTGGGTTGGCGTCGGCTCTGTTTGCAAGCGGAATTCGAATGCCGATTCGATCGTCGAAGTCCTCGAGGCGATCCGGTCTCGTCGTCCTGACCTTCGTCTTCATGGCTTCGGCCTGAAGCAGACCGCTCTTGAGAATCCTCGCGTCGTGCAGCTGCTCTCGACCTCTGACTCGATGGCTTGGTCTGACGCTGCTCGCAAGATGCGGAATCGGAAGAGAAAGGCTGGCTGGTCTCCCGAGCGTGTCGCCGAGCTGCCGAGTCAAAACGATTGGAGGACGGCGGCCGCGTATGAGTCCGAAGTGAACGATATCATCTCTGGCGGGCAGCTGGCTCTCTTCTGATCCTCCCTCCCTCGCTCGAGCGTCCTCGGTCCCGCCGAGGGCGCTTTTTCGTGGCGTCACGTAAAAGGTTTTCGCCCTCGGATCAGATCCGATTGTAGACCTCGAGCAGCTCCTCGACAGCCTGGCCCGAGTCGACCACCTTCCCGAGGTGATGGACTCGATATTCGTTCCTTAAGACGTGAAAGGTGAATCGCTTCCCTCTCTCGCTGTCCGCTCCTATCAGCAGCTCTCGGTCGAGGACTTCCTGGCAATGATGGCAGCCGAGGTCGTGTCGGCCCGATCTCGATCTCGCCGGTCTGGCTGGCGGCTCGGCCGGGTGAAGATTGTGAATCGGGCACTCATTCGAGACTCCTCCATTCTTGAAGTCTTGGCAATCGCAGCCCTCGGTCTCTTCGTTTTCGTTTTTCGTCTTCATAGATTCTTAAATGTTTGCCGCGATCGCCCGACCGGCCGCGTCCTTCGTGAACTCGAGCGGGTTTTCCGCTCCGAGCCGGTGAAGTTCGAGCAGCTGCTGAATGTCCGCCTGGCCGTGTCCCTTCCTCCTGCCGATCCGCCCGATCAGCTGGCTCGCCTCGCCCTTCGTTTTCACGGTCCGGCTCTGGATCCCCTCGGCTTTCAGGACGTCGAGCTGCTTCTGGCTCGGCTTCTCGACCTCCCAACCGGCCCGAGGCTCGTAATCGAGCAGCCCCTGTTCTCCCATGAGGGCGGCGGCCTGGTGTGCCGTGTAGGTTCGGGCCGTCCTCTTGTCGCCGGTCGTCAGCCGGTCGATCAGCTTCTTGACCGCGTCAATGTGTGCCAGCTCGGCCGCCTCTCGGATGTCGAGCTGTTCGTCCGTCCCTGTAAATCGCCTCTGGATCGCGTCGGCCTGCTGCTTGTTCTTCGCGATCAGGTCGGCCGGTCGCACCATCAGCTTGTCGAAGTCCCAGAGAAAATCAAGAAGCAGCATGTCAGTATATCGATCGCAGACTCGCGTCCCACGTCCTACCATCTGCTGGTAAGCGACCCGGCTCTTCGTCGGCCGCAGGATCACGACGGCTCCGATGTCGGGGCAGTCGTAGCCTTTCATGAGCAGCTGCGCGTTCGTCAGGTGTTCGAATTCTCCGTCCTCGTAGCCTTTAAGGATCTGCTGCCGGTCCTTGCTCGCCCCGTCGACGTGCTTTGCCGTCAGGCCTGCTCGGCGCAGCTTCTCGGCAAAGACCTTGCTGGCTGCTACGCCGGGCAGGAACCAGAGCGTCTTCCGGCCTTCCCCGTATCGTTTCCAAGCTTCAATGATGGCGTCGAAGGCGGGCTCGATCCGGTGCGATAGCTCTTCCTCGTTCAGCCCCTGGCCCGAGGCCTTGATTCCTCGGCAGTTCAGATCGATCGGGCAGGTCTGCACTCTGATCGGCGAGAGTCGGCCGAGGTCGATCAGCTCGAAAAGGGAGATGTTTGCGGCTTCGTGCTGCCAGTAGTTCCACAAGTCTCGCTCGTCGGCCCGCTCTGGCGTCGCCGTGACGCCGACCTGCTTCGCTGGCGTGAAGTGTTTCAAGACTCGCTGCCAGCTGTCAGACATCGACAAATGAGCCTCGTCGGCGATGACGAGGCCGAAGTGATCAGGATCCCACGTCTCGAGCCGGTGCTGCTGCGCGAGCGTCTGGATCGATCCGACGACGACGTCTCGCGTCCTCGACGCGTGGCTGCTCGCCTTTTCCTTCCCCGCGATCATCCCGGTCGATTTGAATATCTTGTCGATCGCCTGATTGACCAGCTCGTCGCTGTCGGCGAGGAAGAGCGTCTTCCCCTGGCCGGTTTTGCAAGACCACTCGGCGAGGGCCGACGACATGATCGTCTTCCCCGCTCCCGTGGCTGCTACGCTTAAAACTCGGTCAAATGCTGGCTGCCCGTCCGAGCCCCTCGTGAGGGCGTCGACCGTGGCTCTGCACCAGATCTTTTGATCTGGAAATAGCGTGTATTTCATTAGTTTCGTTTAGTAATTGGTTCTTCATGGCTTTCGCTGCTGCTCGTTTTTGATGGCTGCCACGCCCTCGAGGATGGCGGCCTGGTGCCGCTCCCCCCCGCGCTTCTGCTCGAACAGCCGATAAATCTTGATCTGCAGAGCCTCGGGAACCAGCTGCCAGCAAACAAGACAGCTGACCTGATCCGTCTTCTTCTTCCCCCGACAGGTCGGGCAGTCGGTTACTTTTTTCGCGTCGCCGCCGGTCGTTCGTTGAGTCATGGCGGCTTCTAGCTGATTCCCTTCGGCTTTACGATTCCGATTCTAGTCACCGGTGATGATTCGCTCCATGATCCCGTGAGCGTCGACGGTCACGGTCCCCGGCTTCCCCTCCTTCATCTCGGTCGTCCCCTCGAGATAGGGAATGATCTCCTTTGCCAGCGCGTAGGCGCTGGCGATCACTGCGAATGATGGCTGCAGCTGCTGACTCTGAAGCTTGTGCTGCATGTGATCGGGCAGCTCTCGGCCGGACGCCGCGTAGGTGGCAGCCTGGAAGCAGTCGTTCGCCGTGTCCAGATCGGGCAGACAGCTCGACCGGTGCATCATCGCAGCCCCGACGAAGCAGCAGACGAGCGCTTGCCCGTTGCTTTGCATAACGGAAGCGACCAGCTGGCCCGCTTCCTGCGGATTCGTCTTCGATATCGCTGGCACGGCAGCCCCGAGGAGAAACCACGAGAGAGCGCTTTTCGCCATCTTTTGACGGGTCGCGGAGTATGATCGGTGCCACGCGGCCGACGCTTCGCGATCGGTGAATGGGTTCGTCTCGTCCCCGAATTTCATCGCCGCTTCCTCGCCGAGCTGGCCGGGAGTCTTCGGCTTCTTGCCTGGCGAGTGTTTTTTATTCTCGTTGTTTTTCATTTTATTTCGAGCCCTCCTTAGCTTTGCGAACCGTCACTTCGTACCCATCGACGACGATCTTCGAGGTCGCTTTCCCGATCTGAATGAATCGATTGATCATGTCTCCGATCGTGTCCTGCTGCAGATAGAGCCCTCTGACGTATTTGACCGCGTCGGTCACCTTCCAGCTCTCGACGATCAGGTCTTGAACCTGCGCCCGAAGCGCGGCCGAGATCTTGATGAATTCCTTCAGCTCGTCGCCCTTAAGGATAGTGTTATCCCTGATGGCTGCCGTGAACTCGTCTCCCAGCTCTTCCGATAGGATGTCGGCAGCCTCGGCTCGATCTTGCGCGACGGCCGGATCCTCGCTCTTCATGAGTTGTTTCGCCTGGTTGAGCGTCATCTCTTTATCGATCACCTTCTTGATCAGGTCGGGCCGAGACTTCAGGACTTGCTTCGCCTGCGATAGCGTATTCGGCGAAACGCCTGCCTCTCTGGCTGCTTTCTCGAGCTTCCCTTCCGCGTGATCGTCGCCGACCCCGTCCTGCTCGCTGTCGGTCTTTGTCTTGTCCTTGCCCGCGTCGGTGCTGACGCCGGTCCCGCCTCCGTTCTTGAATTCGATGTCGAGGTCGTCGGCCTCGTCGGCCGGATCGGCGGCCTCGGCAGGGGCGGCCGGTTCGCCGTCGGTCTGCTCTGGCGTGTCGACGACTTCTTCGGCCGCATACTGCATCAGTACCGCGTAGACGGCCGCTCGCTGGCCGGGTGATAGGTGGCGGCGTCGCAGATCGTCATCGATGACCGTCTCGGTCAGGTTGGCCCCGTCGCGCTCGGGATCATAGGCTCGGATATGCGGGGGGATCCCCAGCTCGGAGCAGGCCTTGTATCGGTGACGCCCCATGAGGATCTCGTTCCCGATCGTGATGATCGGCTTCCGCTGGCCGTTCTTGGCGATCGAGTTCTTCAGCTCCTCGAAAGCTTGGCTTTCCATCTCGGGAAGGCATTCGCAAAGTTTGTGTATTTTTAACATTTTTTTGTTCTGGTTGTTTGATTCCGGATCTTTAGGGCGGCCGTGAGTCCCTTTTCTTTTGTAGATTGTTTGGACAGGTCGCCCCTATCGAGTCTCCCCGAATTGCTCGTCGTATCGATCGAGCCATTCGCTCGCTTGGGGGCTGCTGCTGACCCCTATGATCTCCCTTGCTGAGTCCAGCAGTAGAAGGCCCCGTTCCATTCTTACCGCGTATTTGATCCCGTCGGCAAGCTCTTCGATCAGGTGCCGGGCCCATTGCGCAGCGGTCAAGTCGTCGCGATCCATCGTCTGACCTGCATATTTAGACAAGCTGATAGCGTCGCGAGATTCCAATATCTCGATGACCGCTTTCGTCGTCTCTGAAATTGGCTTTTTCGCCTGAGACGTGGTATTTTCTTCGCTCATTTTTGAGTTTTAACTTTCAGTCTTCGAGCGAGGATCAGCAGAGCTTCCTATAGGCTTCCTCGAGATGCAGCCCCCAACCGTAAGACGGCACTTGTCGCACGGCGGGATTCTTCGACAGCCAGCGAGAGACCGTCTGCCTGGTGACGGCCTCGCCCGACAGCTCGGCGAGCTGGTTCACAAGTCGATTGATCGTCCCCCTCTCGGCGTGGGCCCAAAGTCTGATCGGGGCGAGCCGCTCCTCGGCAAGGGATTTCGCCGAGGTCGGCTGCTGCTGCTTGGTTGTAGTCATGCTTCGATCATTAATCTAGTCCCCGTCTTTTAACAATACTGAAATCAGTTAAGTTACAAATCGGGGACGTCAGTCTAACAGTCGTCCAGATCGGCGAGGAAGTCCCACGTCACGAATCCCTTCCCTCTCGGACAGCTTCGGTGATGTCGCCACTTCAGAGACTTGTCGCCGGTCTCGATCGCGTGAGCTATCGTCGGCAAGCTGATCAGCTTCATCGCTCCCCGGTGCCCCCAAAGGACGCCGACGGTCGCGCCCGAGCGGTCCCAGTCGATCAGCTTCTGATACTGGTCAGGCTTCAGCCCGGTCTCGGTCAGCAGCCCGAGCCGGGGCTCTTTCGTGTTTTTGCTCTCGAGGTGGACGAGCCGCCCGCCTCGCTTCGTCCAGCTGCCGATCCAGTCGATGAACGGGCTCGGCAGCTGCACGCCAAAAACCTTCTTACCTTGTCGGACGAGCCTCGTCGGCGGGTCGACCTTGTGAATTTTCGCCAGCCCCTGCTGCGCGTAGGCGTCGCAGATCAGGCCGATCTCGTATTCGAGGCCGTCGCCCGACGCTTTCGCAGCCCGTCCGGCTGCCTGGTTGTCTTTTTTACTCATGATTTTCGGCTCTTGGCTTTCTCGGCAGCCTGGCGGGCCGTTTTGTTCTTGTGGCAGGGTTGGCAAAGCGTCTGCAGGTTGTCGAGCCCGCAGCCGCCGCCCCCGGCCGCGACCGGTTTGATGTGATCCATGTCCCAGAAGCTCGAGCGCGTGTCGGGATCGAATCCCTCGGCTTTTAGTTCGACGATCATTCGACGCCGCCTGGCAGCTGCCAGTTTTTTGATCCTCTCATGGACGGCCCGCACGCGT
>TARA_R110000782_G_scaffold35367_7_pt1 | contig 20921 bp, 16 predicted proteins | sample TARA_R110000782 | Tara Oceans TARA_R110000782 (sample SAMEA4397859) | marine metagenome | biome: Polar Biome; feature: [SRF] surface water layer (ENVO:00010504); material: water (ENVO:00002006), including particulate matter (ENVO:01000060) such as... | depth 5 m | reverse complement strand
CCGGACCAAAGGCAAAGCGACCCGCACACACCGCGCGGGAGCCGGTCAAACCATGCCGATCTCCTTCACTTGCGCGGGTGTTCTTCAGAAATCACGCTCGGCGCGAATCTCCACGCCATTCAGGATGGTTGAAAACTGCTCGAAGGAAAGGCGATGCGTTTTACCGGTTTTACGAAGCGACAGGCAGAGAGGTGCGGGGATTATCGTGCCCCGCCGGGCTCCCACCGCTAGAACAAGCTCCGTCGATATCGCTTTGGTCAAGGCCGGAAGCAGATCAGTCGGCTGATCGCATATAAGTCGCGATATGGCGTCAGCTCCATGCAATTATACAAGGCGGCAAGAATCCGCTTTACCCGCGCGAAACGCGCGAATGGAGCCGATCACGCTCGCCCCCATTGCCATGCGTGCTTCAAGGGTGGAGCTGCCGATATGGGGCGTCATGAGCAGGTTCGGTAGGTCGAAATAGCCGGGCGCGATATCGGGCTCTCCCGCGAATACGTCGAGCGCGGCGCCCTGGATGCGCCCGCTGTCGAGCGCCGCGATAAGATCGGCGTCGACCACGAGATCACCGCGCGCGATGTTGACGAGAAGCATCGAGGGTTTCGCCCGCGCAAGCGACACGGCGTTAACAAAGCCGCGCGTGTGCGGTGTCGATGGCGCCGCAAGGAGGAGAATGTCGGCCCTTGCCATCAAGTCGAGCGGATCGGGTACGAAGCAGGCATCGGACGTTTCGACCAGGAGGCGGTTCGTATAGGCAATGTGCATGCCGAAGGCGCGTGCCCGCCTCGCGACGGCGCCGCCGATTTCACCCATGCCATAGATGCCGAGCGTCCGACCGGCGAGCTCGACGCCCAGAAGTTGGTGCGGCGTCCACCCGGTCCACGTGCGACTACGGATCAGGTCTATGCTCTCTGTCGCACGGCGTGCCGCGCCGAGGATCAGGAACATTGCGGCGTCGGCGACTGCGTTGATCAGCGTACCCGGCGTATTCGAGACCGCCAATCCCCGCTCGCGCGCGGCATCGAGGTCGATATGATCGGTGCCGACCGAGTAGCTCGCGATCATCCGCAGCGAGGGCGGAAGTGCGCGGATTGCGGCGGCGTCGAGCGGCGAACAGCCCAATCCCGTCACGATGGCGTCTAACCGCTCGCCCGCAGCATGCAACTGCGCCAGTTGATCGAGCGCGTTGCCGGCTTCGGCCATGATCAAGCGGAACGCGGTCCGAAATTGCGCTTCGACGGGGTCTGGTAGCGGGAGGCAACAGAAGACGGCCGGGTCCTTCACGGCGTGCTCGACCCGATCGGCGGCAGCAGTATGCTGAGCAGGCCGGGCTCGAGCTTTCCGCCCAACGCTGCATAGGCTTCATGCGCCGCCGCCCCGTCGATCTCGCAATCGGACGATCCCCAGAACGCAATCGCGGCCTCCAGCGTGGGTGGCAGCGCACAGGCCGCTTCGAAGCCGCGCCGGAAAGCATCGGCGTCCCAGTCACCCGCCCGGTCGCGAACGGCGGAGAGGCCGTCGCGCAGGTGGTCAATCGGCAACGTGCCCGGCATTGCGAGAGAAACACGATAGGCACCGGCCAACAGCACGCCGCATGCATAAGACAAAGTTTGCGCATCCAGATTGGCGCGCTCATCCGCATCGACCGGAGGTCTGTGACGCAGCCAATTCCCAACGAAGTCCGCAAGTTCGTTCACGTCAACGACGTTGTCGGGCAAGTGCCACTGATTTGAAGCGACCATTATCGCCGCACCGTGGTTTCGCCAGCCCCGGCCCTGTGTGCGCCACCCGAACATGTGCCCACCGGCATGATCAAAGGACTCCCATTCCGTCCCGTGATCGTTGATTCGCCAGACAAGTCCTTGCACATTGCCGGGGTCAACGGTTTGGGGCGACAGCATGTCTCGCGCGATCTGAGGCGCGAACAGCCGATAACCGTCCAGCTCACCATCGTTCAGCATCGCGAGTAGCAATCTGAGATGGTCGGCCGGCCGCTGCAAGGCGGCGCCCGCCGGATATTCGCTGATATACAGGGGCAAGGTCGGCACATCGGCGGCGCCCATGCGGGAATAGCCCTGACCGGTGAGCGACCAGATGTCCGAGCGTACATAGTCAGGGTGCTGCGCCGGTGGATACTGGCTGAGCTTCATGCCGAGCGGGTCCATTACATGACGCTGGACGAAGCCTGAAAAGTCGAGGCCTTCAGTATTGGCGGTCTGCACGATGAGGCCGAGGGTGGCGATACCGAGATTGGAGTACATCCACTGGGCGCCGACCGGAGCGATCCAACGCTTCATGGTCCCACCCATCAGCGGCGACCATTCCCGGCTGAACTCGGCCTCGACTGTCTCGGCCAAATCCACGGACGGCTGCCAGGAACACGCACCATCGACGCTGAGTCCGGCCCGATGCACCATCAGGTCACGGACCGTAATATCCCGCTCACCGAGCGGATTATTGACCTTAAACGGCAAATGGCGGTTGATCGGATCATCCAGGTTGATCACACCGCGATCGACCAAGATCATGATTGCGGTCGCCGTGTAGGTTTTTCCAAGCGAGCCTGAGCGGTAGACGCTGTCACACATCATTTTCCGGTCGGCGGCAATGTCTGTCAGGCCATATCCCGCTTCCCAGATCATGCGACCTTTGTCGGCGAGCGCAATCTGCAGACCGGGTGTCTGATGCTTGCGCATCACGATAGGGATGTAGGTCTTGAGCGCGTCGATCAGCCGGAGACCGGCCAGATCAGTCGTGTGAATTCGTTCCTCGTTCATCGTGCAACTCCCCTAACTCAAAGAATATGGCACTCGCAGCCGATGTAATTCATCGCAAAGAGTCATCATTCGGCATCGCTGCGCACCGTGCGGGCCGCGAAGCAAAGGCAAACGATCGCCGGGATCAGGCTGCTCGTCATCAGGATGATCGCGTAGCGCAGCGACACCACGCCGACTGCCGGCGCCAGGAAGTCGCTGATCGCGCCCGTGGCAAGCGGCCCGATCGTCATGCCGATGGCGTGGAGCGACGCCATCACGATCGCCGAAGCCAGCGCCCGACGTTGCGAGCCGCAGATATGCTGGACCGCGCTATAAAGCACGGGAATCGCAGCCATCAACAGCGTGGCGAGAACGAAAAACAGAATGAAGACGTGCACGAGCGAGGTCACGGCGAAAGCGGCCATCGCCACCGGGCAGGCCAACGTCATGCCTGCAGCGGGCAACCAGACCAGCCATCGCTCGTCGCGCTGCGCAAGCTTGTCGCCGATGTGCCCGCCCCCGATCGTCCCAACGATCGTGCCCAGGGCGGTCGCCAGCGCGAACACGGCGCCGCCCTGAACAAGATCCATCTCGAGTACGCGCACCAGGTAGGTCGGTGCGAAGATCATCGGACCGGCGGTGAACAGCGAATAACAGGTCAGGCCGGCGAGGAGGAATACGAACGAACGCTTGCGGAACAGCACCCGAACCTCGTCCATCATGCCGTCGCCGCCAGCCTTTCCCGCCTTGAGCGCATGCCGGGCCGGCTCCTTCAGAACGATGGCGGCCAACAGTCCGATCGGCAGCGACAGCCCGGCCATCAGCAGAAAAGCGACCCGCCAACCGTAGAGCTGCGCGATCCACGCGCCGCCGACCATCGCGATGAGCGGTCCTGCCGTGGCGGCCATGTTGAGAATGCCGAAGGCGCGGCTGCGCTGGCCAGGCGGAAAATAGTCAGCGATCAGCGCATGGCTAGGCGGCACAGCGCCGCCTTCACCCGCCCCCACGCCCATGCGTGCGAAGAAGAGAAAGGTCAGGGTGGGCGCAACGCCGCACAGGCCAGTCATCACGCTCCACAGCGCCAGTGCTACGATCAGCAGCCATTTGCGATTGCCGCGGTCCGCCGCTCTGCCAAACGGAATGCTGAGCGCGGCGTAGCAGATCGCGAAGGGGGCGCCGCTCAGCAGCCCGAGCATGCGATCCGACATCTCGAACTCGCGGCGGATGGATTCCAGAAGGATCTGGAGGATGCTGCGATCGATGAAGCTGACGGTGGAGACAAGGAACAGAACGGCCAACATCGTCCAGCGCCGCGCCGGCGAGAAGCCGTTCCAGGGCATCCCGGGCGGCGGGAGATCGCTTCGCATCATCGTTTGCCATCCGATTCCAGCGCGAAGAGCAGGCTGCGACTGATCATGCCGGGCAGGACGCTGGTGTGGGTTGCGCCTTCGAAGGTTGTAAGCATGCAAACCAGCCCCGCATTGCGCAGTGCGATTGCAAAATCCTGCGCGGCATCGACCATCCTGGCGTTGGCCACAAGCGTTTGCATGGCGGCCAGGTCCGTGCCGGGCGGCATCATCGCCGGCAGCCTGTCCGGCGCATCCTGTTCCTTCGAGCCGACGCTGACGAACACTGTCGGGCGGGTGTTCGATCCCGCCAGTTTGGCGGGCAAATCCTTGAGGCCGGCGAGTATGGCAAAACCATCCCACCACAGAGACGGACTGCTGATCAGGAACGTCGCAAAGGCATCCGGCCGCGTGAGCAGCGCATAGCTGACGAACAGGCCGCCAAGCGAATGGCCAAGCAGAATGTTGCCGGTGAGCGAGGCCTGCGGGCAGCGTCGAGCGATCGCGGGTGCAAGCTCGTCGAGGATGACGGAAAGGAAGCGCTCAGCACCGCCCCGATCATTGCCGATCATGTGCGCCAGTGCCTTGACTTCGGCGGCATGAGCGGTGTGAAGCGGCGGCGTGAAATCCTTCGTCCTCAGCTTCGCCATCGTCATGAGGTCGCTGCCATATCCGATACCGACGACGATCACCGGTTCGATCGTCCCGGAGACCGACGCACTTTCGACGATTTCCGCCGCCATCCCCATCGCCATGTCGGCATCCAGCACGAACAGCACCCGCGCAGTGCCGGCGGCTTCAGCGAGGCCGGTGGGTAGGAACACGCTGATCGAATAGCTGGTGCCGCCTTCACCCGATGCGGTGAATGCAAAGCGTTCGATGCGTTCGATAGTGCTGGTTCCCACTGAGATACTCCAAGGATCGGGGTAATCGCGCCCCCGCAATCAGGTGTTTAGCGCGCGGTACACGATCTCTTGCGAGACGAGTTCGTTCGCATGCGGGTCGGGACGGATGCGCCGCCGGTTGGACATGCCGACGAACAGCAGGTCGTTTTCAGGATCGATCCAGAACCAGGTGCTGTATGCGCCGCCCCATTCATAGGTGCCGCGTCCCACCGGGCGGCCAGCCTTTTCGGGGTCGATGCAGACCAGCCCGTTGAGACCATGACCGTTACCGTTGCCGACGACATAATGGGCTGCGCCGTATGTATTCTTGAGCAGCGCATCCGGGAGATGATTGGTAAGCATGAGGTCGACCGTCGCGGGCAGCAGGATCCGTGTCTCGCCCAGCGTTCCGCGGTTGAGCAGCATGCGTGCAAAGCGTGCGAAATCGAGGGCGGTCGACCTGAACGAGGTGCCGCCCATCGGAAAGATCGCTTCCATCCGCTCCATGGGATCGGTCGTGATCGGCCGCATCTTTCCAGTCTCCGCGTCGACGATGTGGCTACGCGCGAGGCGGCGCGATCGCTCATAGCCCAGGTCGAAACAGGTATCGTGCATCTCAAGCGGATCGAAGATGCGCCGCTTGAGGAACAGGTCGAAACGCTCGCCGGTGATGCGCTCGGCAATTTCGGCCTGAAGATCGGTCGCATTGCCATATTCCCACGCTGTCCCCGGATCATAGCCGAGCGGCATCTCGGCATAGCGGCCGATCAGCTCGGTGAGCGATCGTGCATTGTCCCAACCGATCTTTTGAAACGCAGCAATGATCTCCTCCTTGGTCGAGCCCATGGTGAACCCGGCCGTATGAAGGAAGATGTCGAGCATGCTCGGTTCGCGGCTCGCCATTCCGCCGGGCTGCCTGGCTATATCCCGGAATTCGGGGAGGTGAGTGGAGATAGGGTCGTCGAACCGCCACTTGCCCTCTTCGTATAGCAGCAGCAGACCCACGGTCGTGAACGGCTTGCTCATCGAATACAGATTGAAGATGGTGTCGTGCATCAGCGGCGCGCGCGTTTCCAGATCGGCGAAGCCGGTGACGTGACTGAAGACGAGCTTGTCGCCGCGAGCCAGCAGGGCGACCATTCCCGGATACGTGCCGTTTGCCACCAGCGTGTCGAAATAGAGGCTCAGTTCGTACAGCCCGCTTGCCGAAAACCCGACGTCGCCAGCGACCCCCGGCGTGAATCTGAATCCGCTCATTTTAGATCGTCCTCCCGCGACGGCTGTGCGAACAGGAATGCGCGTGCCTGCTTGCTTGTCTCCGCTCGCGCTTCACGCGGTTTTCCCGGCCATATCGATCCAGCGGTCGAGCAGGGCGACACCAAAGCCGGTCGGACCTGGACCGCTACGCGACGAGGGGCGCGTCGCCCATGCCGTTCCAGCGATATCCAAGTGCGCCCAGCGGCATCCTGCGGTAAACTTCTCGATGAACTTTGCGCCCGCGACCGGTCCCCTGGCCCCCAGGCCGAACAGCCCCGGGGTGCCGAGATTGGCGACATCCGCGGCTATGGATTCGACCAGATAATCCTGCGCTGGAACCAACGGTAGCCGCCACACCGCCTCCCCGGTTTCCCCGCCGGCACGGATAAGCTCGTCCGCGAGCGCGTCATCTGCTGTAAAAAGGCCCGCAAAATCCTCGTGCAACACACTGGTGACCGCGCCGGTCAGCGTCGCGACATCGATGACCGTAGCAGGGAGATACCGAGATATCGCATAGGCGATGCCGTCGGCCAAAACGATGCGTCCCTCCGCATCAGTATCCAGTACTTCGATCGTCAGGCCGGCCAGCGAGGTGATCACATCACCGGGACGATAACCCTTCCCGTCGATCAGATTCTCGGCCATCGGCACGACGGCGACGACGTTCATGGCCGCCTTGCGCCGCGCGAGCCGCTCGATCGCGCCCAGCACGGCCGCGCCGCCTGCCATGTCCAGCTTCATCATGTTGATAACCGGCGGTACCTTAAGGTTCAGGCCCCCGGCGTCGAACGTCAAACCCTTGCCGACCAGCGCCACATCCCATTCCGGGCGGTCCGGTGTACCGCGCCATTCCGCGAGAGTGAGGCGCGGTGGATTGTCGCTGCCGGACGCGACGGCGAGAAGTCCGCGCGCACCGATTTCGCTGAGAGCCTCCGGCCCGAGCTGGTGCACTGTGATGCCGAGCGGTGTGAGGGCGGCCTCCGCTTCATCCGCGAAAACTGCCGGTGTAAGCAGATTGGCGGGCTGGTTGACCCAGGCCCGAGCGCGATTGACCGGATCAGCACGCTGGCGTGCGTGCTCGACCAACACCAGGTCCTCTGCCGCGACCAGCAGCAGGTGATCGCGATCTTCAAAGTGGCGGGTGTTGCGTCCGCGATCGGGGCTGAAACCGTGGAGGAGCACACCCTCGATCAGGCTGGTGAAGTGCTCGCCGATGTCAAGATCGGTTGCGGCAGGAAGGCGTGCGGCGGGCAGGCCGAGCGCACGCAGCGCCGCGACAATATGGCCCCCGGTCTCGCGCCAGCGACCCTTGGCGGTGTCATCCGCCACGGCGACGACAACGATACGCGCAGATATATCCTCCTGCCCGATCAGGTCGAGCCAGCATCCCGGCTGCGCCGCAAACCCGACCGCGCGAAGCGTCGCAGACACGCGTTCCGCGATGGCCGCTGGTGCACGAACTCGCCGCGCACTTGCAAGGACCAGCAAGGGCGCTTGCGCCCGGCCTGCCTCTATGTTGACACTGGTCCAGCTGGTCATGACAACTCCGCGACGCGATGACGGGAAAGATGAGCGATGTCGGCTGCAGTGATGTCGCGAACACGGGTACGGCCCATCAGCGCCATGTCGCGCTCGATCTCGGCACGGAATATCGCCAGAACCCTCTCAACGCCGGCCTCGCCGCCTGCCGCCAATCCGTAAAGATAGGGGCGGCCGATCGAGCAGCCATCCGCACCCAGAGCAATCGCCTTCAGCACATGCGTGCCGCGCCTTACGCCGCCGTCAACGATGAGTTGTGCGCGGTTCTGAATGGAATTTCTGATCGCTGGCAGATAATCAATCGGGGCACCCGTGCCATCGAGCTGGCGTCCCCCGTGATTGGAGACCATGATCGCGTCCGCGCCGCATTCGACTGCCTGCAGGCAGTCGGCGGGGCTCGATGCGCCTTTTACCACCAGCTTGCCGCCCCATTGAGCGCGCAGCCATTCCAGGTCCCGCCACGTCGCCGACCGGTCGAACTGCTTGTTGACATAGTCGATCACGCTGGTGCCGCTACGCCCGATCTCATCGACATAGCCCACAACGTTGGCGAGCTGAAAGGCGCGGTTGCGCAACGTGCCCAGCAACCAGCGGGGGTGTGCGGCAAAGCTCATCATGCTGCCCAGGGTGAAGCGGGGCGGCATCACCATCCCGCTACGAAGGTCGCGCTCACGATTTCCCGCGACCGTCGTGTCGGTGGTCAGGCACAACGCGCCGTAGCCGTACGCCGCCGCGCGCTCGAGCAGCGCCTTGGTCAGCCCGCGGTCGCGGAAGAAATAGAGCTGAAAGTACCGCATCGCCCCGGTCTCGGCCACCGCCTCAATCGACGTGGTCGCCATCGTCGAAAGGCCGTAGGGCAGTTGCGCCCGTTTCGCGGCGCGAGCGACCGCACTTTCGCCTGCGGCATGAAAGAGTTGCGACATGCCTGTTGGTGAAAGCATCAGCGGGAGCGCCGAAGGGAAGCCGATAAGCTCGGTGCCGGGATCAACCGCGCTGACATCGACCAGTATATGCTGCGCCAGCAGCCAGTCGTCGAAAGCTGCAGAATTACGGCGCATCGTCGTCTCGTCGTCCGCGCCGCCCTGCATGTAGTTGCGCAATGGAAGCGGTAGCGCGCGATCCGCCAGCCGTCCCATGTCCGCAATATTATATGCCCGCGCGAGGCGTTCCCCGCCTAACATGATCCGGCCTCCGGTACGCCCCCGGGAAGATCAGCCCACGACATCGGTATATACCCGGGAGAAATTGCCGCCCAGCACCAGGCCGATGTCGTCATGGCTGTAACCGGCCACCAGCATGCACTCGACCAGCTCGACGATTATCTGCGGCGATGCGAAAGCGAAGGCCGGCCGCTGATAGTTGCTGTCGTAGCGGTCGCCTGAAGTCTCGACGATGCGGTGAAGGATATCCGAAATCGACGTGTCGACATAGTCGAGGCCGAGACCGACATGCCTGATCCCGGCCTTATCGGCGATATGATCGACCTGCCGGAACAGCAGTTCGGCCGTTACCTCGTCCCCGCCCTCGGTCAGGAACATACCGACGCCGTTGATGCCGATCACACCGCCGGTGGCGGCGCAGGAGACGATCTGGGCATCGCTGATATTGCGCGGGTGGGGCAGCAATGCCGAGGGGTTGGAATGCGAGTAGACGACCGGCGCAGCGCTGGCCTCGGCCGCCTCCAGCGCGCTACGCTCGCCGGTGTGGGTCAGGTCGACGAGAACTCTTGCCTTGTTCATTGCCTCTACCAGCCGCCGCCCGAATTTCGAGAGGCCGGCATTTTCAGGTTCCATGCAGCCGTCGGCGGCGGGATTCCGGTCGTTATATGCGAGCAGCATTACGGTCACGCCGAGCGTTCGATAGGCTTCCACCATGGCCAGGTCGCCCATCAGCATGGCAGTACCCTGAAACGCCAGCGACACGGCGAGCCGACCTTCCCTGCCCGCTTGACTGACCTCTGTCGACGAGGCGGCGAGCATATATCTGTCCTTGCCGTCCGCCAGCATCGCGCGCAACGCGGCGATCTGACGGACGGTAAAGTCGATCGATGGATAGTGATCGAGCCCGGCGGTCAGGGAAATCCAGCCGACCCCCGCATCACGATATTGATCGAGCAAGTGGAACAGGCCCCGCCGACCCCCCAGATACCCTTCCAGAGGCGTCGCGGGCACCGTGAAATCGACAACCAGATTGGCTGCGATCAGATCAGCGGCACGTACTTTCTGCAATGTATCTGGCACTGCCTTCCTCTCTTGGAATATCGTCAGAAGGCAACGCGAAGGCGTGCACCGATCGTGCGCGGCGTGCCGATGATGACACCGCCGCCAGAAGCAGGAACGTTGGCGCCGTATTCCGGAATTTCGTTTAGCACGTTGAGTGCAAAGATATCGAAGCCGAAGCGATCGAAATCGAGGCCCGCAGTAAGGTTAAGGCGCGAGTTGTCCTTCAGGTTGCGCCATCCCGTGCCAAGCGAGGCGCCTACACCGGGCGCGACCAGCGGATCGGGGGACTGGTTGTCGGTGAACGCGAAATCGGCGCGAAGATTGAGATCGACATTGTCGGACAGTGCGGTGCCATAAGCCGCAAATGTCGAAAATGTGAGCGGCGGCGAGTTGGGCAGCTCCTGCCCGACCAGCAACTGCGACGTCGCCGAAGCTTTGGTAAGCTTGGAATTGACGTAAGCAACGCTGACGCCCAGATCGAGGCCCTGCGTCGGAGTCACGGCCACGCTCGTGTCGAAGCCGTAGATGCGTGCCTGCCCCTGGTTGCTGATGTATCCAAAGCGGCTGCCTCCAACAACGACCACGTTGGCGTCGAGCAGCTGGATATCCTGCCAATCCGTATAGAAGCCGGCTGCATTGATCGTGACTCGACCGTCCAGAAAACTACCCTTTACACCCAGCTCATAGTTGTTGACGGTGTCCGGCCGGAACAGCGGGGGTATGGTGGGCGCAATCCCTGAATTGAGGTTGGGCCCGCCCGAGCGGAAGCCCTGGCTGAAGGTAAAGTAGGTCAGTATCCGCGGATTGATTCGATAGGACAAACCCGCCTTGAAGATCAGGTCATCGACACTGGCCTTGACAAAAGAGGTGTTGTTGATCGCCGACAATGGCGCGGATGCGACCAGCACCTGCGTATAACTAGTCTTCTCCTTAAACCAGCGCGCGCCGCCCGTCAGGTCCAGGCCAGGCAGAAGCTCGAACGATGCCTCGCCATAGAAGGCGAGCTGGTTGAATCCTTCGTTCGGCACATCCCGATACAGGATGAAGGGCGACCGGCTGACGGGGCAGGGGCGCGTTATCCCGGCGTCCGAGGTGCCGAGCACCGCAGCGCCACCGGGCACGTCCAGCTCACCGCAGATCGACTGGTCACGCTCGCGATAGAAACCGCCGACAATCCAGTCGAAGCGATTGTCGCCTTGCGAAACCAGGCGCAACTCCTGCACGAAGCCCGTTTGCTTGATCTGGCTTGGCAAAGTCTCCTGCGGAAAGCCCAGGAACTGGAAACGAGGCCGATGGAGACGGTTGATCTTGTTGTAGGAAGAGGCCGATACGAGATCAGCGAATCCGAGATTCGCTTCGACCGTCAAGGCATAGAGCTGGAACAGCTGATCGGTCGAGCGATCCTCGCCTAGATTTTGCCGCAGCCCCCCAAGAGCCGGGTTGATGTCGTTGAAATCGTCGAGTCGGTTATCATCACGCAGGTACATGAGCTCAGCGCTGACGTCGCTTCCCAGCTTTGCACCAAGAACCGCGCGAACCGACCAATGCTCCGAGGAATTCACATTCTTCTCGCCGACCGCGACATTATCGATGAACCCGCCCGAGCGGCGCCACGACCCCACGACTCTCAGCGCGGCAGCCTCGGAAATGATCGGCACGTTGATGAGGCCGCGCACCATCCATTCGTCGCCGCCGGACTTGATCGTCGCGCCCGACGCTTCACCGCGCGCCTCGAAATCCAGAAAATTCGGGCTGTTGGTAATAAGGCGGACCACTCCGCTCATCGCCCCTTCCCCGAACAACGTGCCCTGCGGCCCCTTGAGCACTTCCACGCGAGCAAGGTCGTAGATAGCCAAATCAGGTGCTGAACCCGCCCCAGAGATTGGGATTTCGTTCAGATAAATACCGACGGCTTCCACCGAATCGGCGGTGCCGTATTCCGAGCCGGTCAGGTTAGCGACGCCGCGAATACCGATTCGCGTCTGTCCGCCGCCGACATCCGTCAAGCCGATGCCGGGCTGGTTCGCGAGATAATCTGCAAAGCCTCTCGCCCCCTGGCGGTCGAGCAACTCCCCTGACAATACGCTTATGCTGGCAGGCACATCGAGAACCCCGGTTTCGCGGCGTGTCGCTGTGACAACGATCTCCTCGCCCACAAAATCAGCTGATGTTGCTGTGTCCTGTGCCTGCGCGGGCGTGACCGCCAGCCCCAGGGCGGTTGCTGCAAGCAATGCGGCGACTGCCCCCCGGACCTGCGTGCGCAAACTCAAATGCACCTGAACAAACATATGCCCCTCCTTTTATTTTCTATCTGCCTCCCGGCGCACCGACGCAGCCTTGGAGCAAATGTAGGAGGCGTTGGATCAGCAGGTCTCATGCCACCCGCAGGCCGCGCATGGATTCGTATGTTTTTGATGGCTGCCGCCATTGTGCTTCAATCGCGGTCGCGACATGTCGAACGCAGTCGCTTGCCATGATGGCGTGAGAAGGAGCAGAGTACGCGACTATGAGCGAGTTGTTGGCCGTTGCCGAACGCCTGCCCGGGATCGAGGGACGTGCAATCCTGAGTCGCTCCGACTTTGCGGAGCGGATCGCGATCAACACGCCGCTGGCAAGGGGCGAGGTTGAACTGATCCGATCGTCGCTCGACCTGCTCGTTCAGATCAATAACGTGGTGCTCAAGCCGCCGTTCCGGACGATCATCCCCTGTTCCGACCGTCTGTATCTAAGACTTCCCGTCAGCGGCATCATGAATGTCGCGATGTCGGACGGCCAGTCGATCCAGATCGATCAGGAGGTCGTCCTACACGATTTCACGCAGAACGGCGAAATGTTCTGCTGGTCGCATGACCAGGAATATTATTATCGCAGCATTGTGGTGGAGATCAGCCGATCATACTTCACCGCGCTGATGCAGGACTGCGGCTGTACCGACCTGATCCAGGCCGGGAAGGCCGGGTTCTGCATTTCTGCGCCGTTGACGGTGTTTCCCGCGTCGATGCGGAGAGCGATGAACGAGATGCTGATATGCGACATGTCCGGCAGGCTGCGCGCGAATACGCTGTCGGCTCTGGCCGAACAGATCGTCTGCACTTTCTTCGCGCAGCTGACGGAATCCGCGCGCGAAGAACAGTCGGCCGCCAAACTGACGGGCAAGCAGATCAATCGCCTCAACGCAGTGCGACAGAGCATCGTCGACGATCCGGTGCACGTTCCGTCGCTGGAAGCGCTGGCACGGGCCGTTGGCACCAACCGTTCCGATCTCGCGAGCGGCTTCAGACATCTTTACGGGACCAGCATCCACGCCTTTGCGCGCGAAATGCGGTTGGAGCTCGCTCATCGTCTCCTGATGGAGACCGATCGCTCGATCCTCGACATCTCTCTTGAGGTCGGCTTCGCCTTTCCGGGAAATTTTGCGCCGGCGTTCAAGGCACGCTTCGGCATCAGTCCGAGCGATTTCCGTAGGACGCTCCCAGACAGGTATCGCAACTAGAGACGCCCGAAGAGCAAGGCTCAGCGCCCTCCCCGACGTGTTACCTCCTCCCCACCATATAGGGCGCCGCGTCGATCGCCGGCTTCGCACCGGTCATAAGATCAGCCAGCAGCCGGGCCGAGCCGGCGGCGAGAGTCCAGCCGAGATGGCCATGACCGCTGTTGACCCACAGGCCCGGAATGCGCGTCGATCCGATATACGGGCGTCCGTCCGCCGACACTGGACGCAGTCCTGCCCAAGCTTTTCCCGTTGCCAAGGTATCGTCAGTCGCGATCTGAGGATAGATCGCTTTCATGAAGTTGGTCAGGTTTTCGACCCTCTTCTTGTCCATACTCAGACTGTTTCCCGCGAACTCCGCCGTGCCGGCGACACGAAGACGCGTGCCGAGGGGCGTGATAACTGCGTGGTAGGCATCGTCGACCAGTGGAACGGTCGGCAGCGACCTCGCGCTGATCGGAGTGTAGGTCATCGAATAACCCTTCACAGGCTTGATCGCGAGGTCCGCCAGCCGGGATACGATAGCCGGGCTGGCAGCGCCCGTGGCGACCACGATATTCTCGGCCGGCAACAGTTCGTTGCCGATACGCACCCCGATCGCCTTGCCCCCGTGTACCTCGATGGACCGTACAGTCCGGTTGAAATGAAACACCCCGCCCAACCGCGTAATAGCCGCGGCGGCCGCCCGGCAGAACAAGTACGCGTCCCCGGACATATCCCGAGAATACTGTATCGCGCCGGCCAGTTGCCCTTCGATAGCCGCCAGGCACGGTTCGACCGCAACGGCACCGCGAGCGTCCATCACGCGCGTCGTCAGTCCGTGTTCGTTCAGCAGGGCCGTGGCCTTCGAAAGCTCGTCGAGCGCGCGCGCCGACCTGAAGATCTTGAGCGTGCCGCGCTCGCGCGCCTCATAGTTCAGGCCGAATGTCTCGGTCATGTCCCGAAGAACGGTCAGCGAATAGGTTCCAAGCGCGATGTTGGCGAGCGTCGCACGGCGATACTGGGATGCGCGGGCGTTCAGCAGAAAACGGGGCCCCCAGGAAAGCAGCGACGGAATTGCGCTCAGACGCAGCGACAACGCCGACGACGAACTCACCATATATTCAAGGAGATGGCGATGAATGCCCGGGGTGTTCCAGGGTTCGGCCATTGTCGGTGTGAGCAGCCCACCATTTGCGAAACTCGCGCCCAGCCCTTCATGCGCGGCTGAATCGAGAAGGACGACATGCTGCCCCCGTCGCAGCAACTCTAGGGCGGTGGTGAGGCCTACCACACCGCAGCCAATGATGAGATTGGTCAAGTCGATTTCCGTCACTCCAGTTCAGACAACAAGCTTTCGGAGGGGCGCAGGGAAACAGCTAGAACCAAAAGGACAGAGTCTGGAATACGATCGACACAATCGCCAGATAGGCTTCCATCGTACCCCGTTTCAATCTGAAAAATGCCATTTATCGTCGAATAGCTTCTAGAGCTTGCCAATGCCTTTCATGAGAAAGGTTGGATTGTTTTGCACAGCCCGGAGTTGCCACGGATGGAATTCATCGACGCTGAAATGGTGCGGTCCCGCTTGCCGATAGCGGGGTGTATCGATGCGATGGCCACGGCTATGACACTCGTCAGCAAGGGCGAACTGGCGATGCCGCCGCGGCTTATCATGCCCTTGGTCGATAACAGCGGATATTTCGGCCTGATGCCGAGCTCACTTGTTGAGCCGCGTATCTACGGCGCGAAGATCGTCAGCCTGCATCCCGCGAACCCGGCGGCAGGACGAGCGGCCATACAGGGTTTCGTCGCGCTGTTCGATCACGATAGCGGCACGCCCTTCGCCATCGTGGATGGCGGTGCGATCACAGCGTTGCGCACCGGCGCGGCAAGCGGTCTCGCGACGCGGACGCTCGCCCGGCCGGATGCAAACACGCTCGGATTGTTCGGATGCGGCGTCCAGGCCACCGCGCACCTTGAAGCGGTCTGCGCCGTACGTGACATCGCTGAAGTGCGTATCTGGGGCCGCTCGATGAGCAAGGCCGAAGCCTTCGCCGAGACACATGCCGACCGAACTGCGGCGCGGATCGTACCCGTCGACGATCCTCGCGTGGTGGCGGCGTGCGACATCCTGTGTACGACGACGGGCTCGCATGAACCTGTGCTGCTTGGCGATTGGGTGGGTCCCGGTACACATGTGAACCTGGTCGGTGCCCATGCGCCAACGACACGCGAGGCCGATACGCGACTTATTGCGGAAGGTCGCATCTATGTGGATTCGCTCGCCTCAGCTTTCGTCGAAGCCGGCGAGATTCTGATTCCGATAGATGAGGGCGCGATCGACCGCAGCCATGTCGTCGGCGAACTTGGCGCTGTGCTGATGCGGCAGATCCCGGGACGACAGAGTGACGATGAGATCACGATCTACAAGTCGCTCGGCATCGTCGCCCAGGATATCATCGCTGCACACGCCGTTTATCTGAATACAGCAGCTTCTGAGTCCCTAAGTGATTAGCTCGGCATCACAAGCGGCATAATCCGCCGCGTTTCCGACATAGGCGCGATGGCGACCGGCGAATGCTGAGCGCGAACAGCGCTCGGCGAGACGTCGAAAGCGTCTCGGAACATCCTGGAGAAATGCGACGCGTCGGCATAGCCGCACTCATATGCGATCTCGGCCATGCTCTTGCGGCTATGTTCCACGAGCCAAAGCGCGCGTTCGAGCCGGATTCGGCGATAGGTCTGCGCTGGCGATATAGCAAGCTGCGCGTGGAAAGCCCTTTCGAGCTTCTTTATATTCGTGCCCAGCGTTCTAGCGATCTCGCCGACGGGCATGACCGGGCTGATATTCTGCTGCATGATCAACAATGCACGTCGAACCAGTGGATCCTGCACCGGCACGCTGAGGTCGAGCGCCGTGCGGGCTTGCGGATGATTGGCCGAACGCGCCTCGTCGAACAACAGCAGGGATACGGTCTTCAACGCACGATCCCGGCCACAATGCCGTTGAATGAGATGGATCGCCAAGTCACTCGCGCTGGCCCCGCCCGGGCAGGTGATACGAGGGCCATCAATGACGAACAGGCGGTCGGGTTCGATCGTCAGCGCAGGAAACTCGGCCTGGAATTCGCTGACATGGAACTGATGAATGCAGCATCGTCGTCCTTCCATCAGGCCCGCGCGCGCCAACAGGAAGCTGCCTGTGCACGCGCCAACCAGCGGCACACCCTTGGCGCCGGCGTCTCGGACATAGTCGATTATCGCGGGGTCAACGCGATCCTGTGCTTCAAGCAGCCCCCCGATCACGACCACATAGTCAAAATTCTCGGGCGTCTGGAGCTTCGACGTCGGCTGAACCGAAAGTCCGGAGCTGGATCGAATGAGCGCAGACCCTGGCGACATGATTTCCCAGCTGCAATAGCGATTTCGACTGTGATCGATGTCGTCGCCCGCGATCCGCAACGCCTCGATGAAGCCCGTCAAAGCCATCAACGTGAAATCTGGAAGCAACACGAAACCAATGCGTAGCTGAAGCGCGGGGGTTAAAGATGCCCCTGCATTCTTGCAGTCAAACATGCCTGGTTCCCAACGAAGTTTGCTGCCGTTCCGATCATGTCGCCATGCTTCCAGAACTTGTCCGCCCTATTCTATATCTTACCGAGACATGCGTCCACATCGGCGACACGATCGCCAGTCTGCGCGCGAAGCATCAGCAGCCAGGGCCGGGGCATCAACATGCGGAGCTTTTTTGTATGTCACACACGCGACCGGCCGGAATTGAGACGGGTGCGCATTTCCCATCCTATAACTTTTCCCCCGGCCATCACGTTACACGGTTGCTGCGTGACGTGCTCTCGCCCATGCGGGACGGAACGATGCTGGCGATGGACATACTCCGTCCGGTTGAGGAAGACCGCTATCCCGTCATTCTGGTGCGCACCCCTTATGACAAGGTGAGGTTCTTCGCCTCGCCGATGCGCCGGCCTTTCCTCGATCGGATGGCTGCGCGGGGCTATGTCGTGGCCGTGCAGGATTGCCGCGGCCGTTTCAATTCCGACGGCGCGTTCGACCCCTATCGACAGGAACATGACGACGGCTTCGACACGATAGAATGGATCGCAAAGCAGGCATGGTGTGACGGTAACGTCGGGATGATCGGCAGGTCCTATGAAGGCCAGACGCAGTGGTTCGCCGCCGCAAAGGCCCCGCCTGCGCTCAAGGCCATCGTGCCATTCTGCTCGCCGCCGGGGAATGCCTTTGCAAACGAGCCGATCTGGGGTGGCGCGATGACGCTGGCGTCGGCGGAATGGGCCTTCGCACTCGGCAGGCGGACCTTCCAATTGCCCGATCTCAACACGCTGCTCGAGAAGGAACACCCTTATTTCGAGGCATCGCCGCTGTCCACGATGGGTGAAGCCGCGGGCACCTACAGCCCGTTCTGGGAAGAATGGCTGCGTCATCCGCTGATGGACGAGTTCTGGCAGAGTTGCGGTTACGATCAGTATCACCCCTCCATGACGGTTCCCGCTCTGAACGTCACAGGTTGGTGGGATCTGAACTTTTCCGGCGCGATCGACAACTTCGTCGAAATGCGAAGAAAAGGCGCTGGCCAGCGTGCCAGACAAGGCCAACGCCTTGTCATTGGCCCATGGCCGCACTGGCCCAATATCTGGCAATCGCGCAACGACGTCGACTTCGGCGAAGACGCTTTGGTCGATCTCGATGGCTATACTGCGCGTTTTCTCGATTTTTGGCTAAGAGGCGACACGGGGAACGGCCTGGACGAGGAGGCTGCTGTTCATATCTTCGTCCTAGGTGCGAACGAATGGTGGTCTGCCAATGAATGGCCGCTACCAGGCACGGAGTTCCAGGCACTTTACCTCGACAGCAATGGCGCCGCCAACACGCATGACGGCGACGGATGTCTGCGGTTTGACCTACCCGAAAGCCCGGGACATGATAGCTACATCTCGGACCCCTCCGACCCGATTCGAACCGTCTTCAACATGCATGACGGGCCCGTCGATGACAGGGTCGTAACCGGGCGCCCGGACATTCTGTGCTATACGACCGATGCCTTTACGGAGCTGACGGACATTGTGGGACCGGTTGAACTCGACCTCTACGCGTCCTCGAGCGCGCCCGACTGCGACTGGCATGTCAGACTTGTAGATGTGCACCCGGATGGGTGCGCGCGTTTTCTTTCTCGCGGAGTTCTGCGGGCTCGGTTTCGAAGCGGCTTTGACAGCCTCAACTTCCCGGAGCCCAACCGCATTCACAACTATAAGATTGATTTAGGTGCCGTAGGGATAAGACTTCTTCCGGGACATCGGCTGCGGGTTGAAATTTGCTCAAGCTGGTTCAATCGGTTCGACGTCAACGCTCAAACCGGCGCAGACAACTGGATGACATCAACGCTGACACCAATCAGCGCAACGCAGCGAATCTATCATACCCCGCACGAGGCCTCGCGGATCATACTTCCGTTCATAAGGCCAACACTGTCGAGTTGAACCTCCGGTCCGAATGGCTGGATGGATAGAAATCTCAGCTCCCTGACCTGCTATCACGCTGCTTTGGATGATCAGAACAATAGTGCGAGCCAGCAGATCATCCACCGCCCGTGGATTCGCAGAATAGCAGCGTTCTATCATTGGACGGAAGTGTCGTGCAGCGCGGGAGCCAGTCAGACCGACTTCATCCGACCGAAGGACGGATGGCTTTTCTCCTTCGTGAACTTGCCTCGAACGACGTTCGCCCTGCGCAACTTGTCGAGATGATCCGACCAATATTGCATCATGCGGACACGCTCGGCCCAATGCGCCCCGCGCAGGTAAGCACGCCGGACATCGTTGTTTTCGACGTGCGCCAGTTGACGTTCCGTGAATTTCCGGGAGTTGTTTTCCAAGGCGATAGCCTACACGCCCTGACAGCCGATTTGCGTGGGGCGGCTGGCGAAACCGAATCCGATGAGAAGGCCGTCCTGCTTCAGGACATAATTGAGCGCCTTGCCAGCATCCAGAAACACTATGAGGCAGTACTGCAGCGCGAGAGAATTCCCACACCCTACGCGCAAACAGGCAGAAACTAGCCGTCTCACGGTACCGATTTAGGCAGTGGCTTTATGCTATTTTGCCGCCGCTTCGAGCTCAGCAATCCGCTCGCTGCAAACGGTATGGACGACGCGGCCAAGTTCCTCGACCTGCGCGCCGAGCCAATCAAGCTCTTCCTCGCTGATGCGGTAGTGCTTCGAGTAGCGGGCCTTGACGTAGGCCTCCTTCAGCTTCTCGAAGAGGGTGCGCTCATTCTTCGTATCACGCGGCCAGACGTGGAAAAGGCGCCGGTCCAGCCGCTCGGCCTGCGTGCGCAGAAAGCCCAGATTGTGGACGTGGGGTGTATAGAACGTGCACACCAAGAGCACGCAATGGTAAAGGCTTTCGGTGGCCTGATGATAGAGGAATGCCGCCTCTTTGGGATAGCCGCGAGCTACCGCTTCCCTAGCCAGATCGAATTTGCGAAGGCCTGCCGGTAGCCACTCCTCGAAGTATTCCTTCGCCATGGCGAGCGCCTGTTTGGGCGTCTTGGGCTTGGGCGTATGGAACGGTGCGTCGTCGCTCTGGTAGAGCGCGATGCCGTCCTTCGCGACGTCCATGAAGAAATACCGGCCATGCGCCAGGCCGTCGTTAACCTCCTGGAGCGTGTGCACGATGAAGTTGACCGGGGTCTTCAACGTCTTGGTAATGCCGTACTCCCGCATCAGCTGATCCTCGGCCTTCTCCCAGTAGGGGATACGGTCGGTGAGACGCTTGTCGTTGACGACGACGAGCAGGTCGAAGTCGGACTTGTAGCCCTTGGCGGTGTGCGGTTCGTCGACCCAGCCGCCCCTCGCGTAGCTGCCGTAGAGCACGACCTTGAGGATGCGGCCCTTCTTCTTCCATGCCTGCGTCGCGAGCGCGGTGGCTTCCTCGAACCCCGCAAACAGCACCTCAAGCACGCGTTCCAGCTCGCGCTGCTTGGCGGGCGGCAGATGATCAAGGTCGGTGCGCATAGGGGACTTTCCTAGCAACTGGGGCGTGACTTTGCACTGCAAGAACAGCGCCCTACGACCACAACTCCCTGATCAGAGGGTTGTGGCTTCATCGAGTGCTACCAGCGCCTCCGTCATGCGGGCCTCGACATCGTGCAAGGAGAGTCCGAGCCGCACCGCGATCCGGTCGTTCGAAAGCCCATCCCACGCCAGCTCCAGTACCTGCCGGGATACGAAGTCGAGCGCTGCGAACGCCGCCCGGTAGCGTGCGCCGACGTCCGCAATCCGGCTGATCGCGCGCACCATGTGGCGCTCGACACGCCATTCACTGACGCCCATTTCTCGCGCAATCTCGGCATAGCGCTTGCCTTCGACCCGGTGCGCCATGAACACGATGAGCGTCGTTTCAGGCAGGCCT
>TARA_R110000782_G_scaffold57258_23_pt1 | contig 21066 bp, 13 predicted proteins | sample TARA_R110000782 | Tara Oceans TARA_R110000782 (sample SAMEA4397859) | marine metagenome | biome: Polar Biome; feature: [SRF] surface water layer (ENVO:00010504); material: water (ENVO:00002006), including particulate matter (ENVO:01000060) such as... | depth 5 m | reverse complement strand
GAGCCTCATCCCCGCGGGCACGTCCGGTCGCCCCAGGGCCTCACACCATTGCCGGCGCTGCTCGGCACGGACAACCCGCCGGTCATGGGACCCGCCGGGCGGGCGCACATGTCCGTAGAGGACCTGGCGGGCTTCGCCCGGGCCCATCTCGCCGGACTCCGAGGGCGCACCGGGGTGGTCACCGCGGCGACGTTCGCGGCGCTGCACACGCCTCCCGAGGGCGGGAGCTACGCGTTCGGCTGGGGTATCGGCGGCGAACCGGGGGCGCGTCTGTCCTCCCACGCTGGCAGCAACACCCGCTGGTTCGCGCTGATGTTCGTGCTCCCGGACGAGAACCTCGCGGTTGCGGTGGCCATGAACGCCGTACCGGAAGCGGGGGAGCCGGTGGACCCGCTGGAACGGGTGCGAGCGGCTCTGATCGATGCGGGGCTGATCGGGCCCGCCGAAACGGACCCCAACGCCGACGCCCCGAACGACGCCCTGGACGACGAACAGGCCGACCTGCAGCCCTGATCAGTCCGCGTCCACACCCACCGGCAGGTCGTCCCGCATGCCCGCGAGCGCCGCCCGGAGCGAGCCGGTGGGCGAGGCCCTGGGCGTTTCGTCCGGCTCCGGCTCGGCCTCGGCCTCGGCGGTGGCCGCAATGTGACCGTCCGCCCCGACCTGATCGAACCGAACCGACACGCGCTTGGACACGCCGCGTTCCTGCATCGTGACGCCGTAGAGCCGGTCCACCGACTGCATCGTCCGCTTGTTGTGCGTGATGACGATGAAGCGGGAGAAGTCCGTGAACTCCTTCACGGTCGCGCAGAACCGACCCACGTTCGCCTCGTCCAGCGCGGCATCCACTTCGTCGAGGATGCAGAAGCAACTGGGCTTGGAGCGGAAGATGGCCAGGAGCAGGGCGACGGCCGTCATCGTCTTCTCACCGCCGGAGAGCTGGCTGATGGAGCGGGGCTCCTTGCCCGGCGGCTTGGCGATGACCTCCACGCCCGACTCGAGCAGGTCGATCTGGTCGGTGACGACCTTCTGCCCGTCGACTTCCTTGATCAGGGGCATCAGGCGGACCTCGGCCTTGCCGCCGCCGAAGAGCTTGCGGAACATGCCGTCCCGCCCGCCGAACTCGGCGCGGATCCGCTCGAACACCTCGCCGAACTGCTCGCGGCTGGCTATGTTGAGCTTCTCGATCAGCGTCGCCAGGCGGATGCGGGCCTCGTCGATGTCCTTGACCTGGGCGATCAGATCGTCGTTGCGTTCGGCGAGCTGGGTCTCCTCATCGATCGAGTTGATGTTCACGGGGCCCAGCTTCTTGATCTCGTCGCGGAGCACGTTGGCCCGCGCGGCGCACTCGGTGGTGTTGATCCGCTGAACGACGCCGTCTGCCATCAACGCTCGATACTCGAAGTAGTCGCCCGCCAGGTTCAGTTCGAGCTCTTCGCCCGCGCGGTCCTCGGCGTGCTCACGCTTGACCTCAAGCTCACGCCTGGAGGTCTCCAGGGCATGCCAGTCCCGCATCACAACCTCGGCCCTCGAGCGGGCGGCACCGACGGCCTGGCCCGCGGCCCGCAGCCGCTCTTCGGCGGCGCGGACCACGTCGCGCTGGGTTTCCGCCTCCGCGGCCGCCTGCTCGGCGGTCTGCGCTGCCAGCATCGCGGCCTGCTCGGCCTCGGCCAGTGAATCGGTGTGCGATTCCAGCGTCGCCCGCGCCCGTTCGATGTGCGAGCGTGCTTCATCGGCCGAACGGCGCGCGTCCTCGGCCGCGGACTCCATCGAGCCGACCTCGCGCCGGGTGGCGCGGGCTCGCTCGTGGGCGGCGCTCACCTCGGCCCGGGCCGCTGCCGCCCGTTCGGACGCGTCGGCGTGGGTGGCCTCGGTCGCCTGCAACGACCGCGCGAGGGTTTCGAGCTTCTGCTTCTCGTCGCCGAGCAGGCGTTCGAGGCTCGCGGCCCGCTCGCCCATCGACACACGCTCCCGCTCGGTCTCGGCGAGCCGCTCCCGGATGCGGGCCTGATCGCCCCGACCGGAATCGGCCTCACGCCCGAGCCGGGCCGCGTCGGACTCGGCCTTGTCCAGCTCGTGCCGCAGCCGCACCGCCTGGCGGTCGGCCTCGGAGATCGCCTCGCCGAGCGATGCCCGGTCGCGGTCGACCGCGGACGCCTCGGAGTCCACGGCGTCCAAGGCGGAGCGGGCGATGGTCAACTCGCGGTTGACCGAAACCAGTTGATCTTCGATCGATGCCAGTTCCGCCCGGCGGGCCAGCAGGCCCGCCGAATCCGACACGCCGCGTGGACCGGCGGCCACCCGGCCGTCCGGCTCGAGCACCGCGCCCGTGCGGGTGACGAACCGCGCTGCAACGCCCCGCATCGGGCCGGCGGCGAGCAATAAAGCGGTCTCCAGATCCTCGACCAGCAGCGTGGTGCCGAGCAGCCGGTCGAGCAATCGGGCAAGGCCCGGCTCCTCAGTACCGGTCCGCACCAGCGAACGGGCCGATCGGACCCGCCCGTTCATCATCCGTTCCATCTCGGCCAGTCCGGGCACGGTGGCCGGGGCGGAGAGCCCCTCGAGCATGAGGAACATGACCCGCCCCGGGAGGCCGGCGAGTTCGCCAGCGGTGGGCATGTCGGCGATGGTCCGCACCACGAGGGCGCCCAGCGACGAACCCAGCGCGGACTCGACCGCGTCCGCGTGCTCGGGTTCGACCGAGATCAGGTCGGCCAGCGGCGCGATGATCCGCGTGAAACCTTCGCCCGCGTCCCGCAGCCCGAGCACCTTGCGGGCGGCGTCGCCCAGGCCCTCGTGCGAACTGACCATCTCGTCCAGCGCCGCGCGGCGTGCATCGAGGCGGACCCGCTGCTCGTCGAGCGAGCCAACGGTCTCGGCCCGTGCCGACCGGTCCGCGCCCAGCGAATCCAGCCGTGCCCGCACGGCCTCGGCCCGCCGGGCGAGGTCGGCTCGGGCGGATTCGGACGCTTCGATCGATCGCGTCAGCTCCCCTGCACGGGCCGCGATCGCTTCGCGGTCGGCCGTCAGACCCGCGAGCTTGCCCTCGATGGTCTGGAGTTGTTCCTGAAGTGACTCAGTCCGGCGTTCGTCGGCCTGCATGCGGGCCAGCATGCCCGCGTGCTCGCGTTCCATCGACGCGCACGACGCGCGGGTCTGGTCCAGCGTCCGGCGTAGCTCGGCGGACGCACGCCCGGCCTCGGCCCGCTCGTCGTTGGCCTCTTCCAGCGCGGCTTCGAGCTCATGGACCCGCTCCTCAAGGGCAACGGCCCGCTCCCGCTGCTCCTCGAGGGACTTGGCCAACTCGGCCCGACGCGTCTCCGCGTTCGCCAGTCGATTGGTTTCCGTCTCGACGATCCGAGAGGCATCTTCGATCGATCGACGGGTGTACTCGGCCCGCTGACGGGCCGTCTCCGCATCATGGCGGCACGCGTTGATCCGGTCCTCGATCGCACGCAGTTCGGACGCCGAGGTGTGGCGTTCGGCCTCGACCGCGGCCCGCTCGTCCTCCGCGGCGCGGAGCTCGGCTTCGACCGCCTTCTTGCCCGACTCGAGATTCGCCAACCGGCTGGTCAGCCCGTCGAGCCGCTGGCGGATGTCGTCGTACTGGTCGAAGGCCAAGGCGAGCCGCAGGGCGCCGTACTCGTCGTCGAGTTCCTGGAACCGGCGGGCCTTGGCGGCCTGACCCTTGACCATCCGCAGACGGCGCTCGGTCGAGTCGAGCTGCTCGCGGGTCACGGCCAGATTCTGCTCGGTCTTGTCCAGCTTCCGCTCGGCCTCGACCCGGCGCTGGCGGTACTTGGCGATGCCCGCGGCTTCTTCGAAGATCGCCCGGCGCTCCATCGGGGAGGCCATCAGCATCCGGTCGACCTTGCCCTGCTCGATGATCGAGTAGGCGTCGGCGCCGATGCCCGTGTCCAGGAACAGGTCGCGGATGTCCTTGAGCCGGGCCAGCTTGCCGTTGATCAGATACTGGCTCTTGCCGTCGCGATACAGCCGACGCTCCACCTCGACGATGTCGGTGTCGATCGGCAGCGGCCGCTTGATCCGCCCGCGCATGGAGATGATCGCCGCCGCCTCGCTCTCGCCCTCTTCCGCCGCGTGCTCGGCCTCACGGTCGCTCAGATGGCTGTCGTGCGCGGGGGCCGCGTCCCCGAAGTCTTCGCCCGTAGTCGTTTCCTCAACGCCGGCCTCTGGATCCGGACCGTTGTCCGACGCGACCACGGCATCGACGTCCGCCGCCGGCTCTTCCGGCGCGTCCGAGGTGTCGTGATCGAGTTCGTCGGCGACCATCCACGGCACGATCGGGTTCTCGAAGGTCAGCGTGACCGACGCCATGCCGCCCGGCTTGCGGGCCGCGGAGCCGGCAAAGATCACGTCGATCATCTCCTTGCCACGCAGCGACTTGCTCGAGCGCTCGCCCAGCACCCACTTGATCGCGTCGACCACGTTGGACTTGCCGCAGCCGTTCGGACCGACGATGCCCGTGATCGGGTCGTCGAAGGTGAACGCGGTGCGGTCCGCGAAACTCTTGAAGCCTGCGACGGTCAGTTTGGAGAGTTTCAGACCGGCGGTGGGCATGTCCGCCGGGGGGCTCAGTCGCATCGTCGCGGATCCGGTCCGGTCGGCGGTCGAGACCGCCTCGGCGCGGCCGGCCGATCCGATCATTTCAATCATGTCCGATGCGGGAGCGTCGGTGGTGGGGGCTTGGGGCGTCATCGTCGAAGCAACCTCCGTGTCGCTTGACCGCCGGCCCGGGCCGACGGCGGTCTCAGGCCGCATCCTGCAGCCCTGCGGGCACCCTCACGGACGGGTTGCCACGCCGAGACGCTCTCCGTGCTCTGCCGGGCCGATGCCCCGCTGGAGAGAGGATATCCGCAAAGCCCGCGCGATGCACGCGCCCAACGCCCGATCCGCCGATCATTCGCGCCGGCCCATCGGCCCCGACCCGTTCTCGCCCCCGCCCGGTTCCGCGGCCGGCTCCACCGGCGGGTTGATGGGCACCAGCAGCGACCTCGGCTCCCGCAGCCCGGACCGCGCCCGGTCCACGACCTCGCGTCGCGGGTCGTCCGCCGACACCAGCGTGATATCCCCGCCCGGCGACTCCGGACGGATCTCGATGTCCTCGCGCTGCACGGTCTCGAGCAGGCGGGCCAGCAGGCGGTCGTTCTCCGTCGCGAAGGCCGCCAGGGTGCCGTCGCTGCGCTGGATCTCGTACAGCAGGCCCACGATCTCCGCGTAGCTCAGGCCCATGCCCGGGCGGGGGTCCTTGGGGGTCGGATCCTTGGCCATGAAACGGATCAGCTCCTCCAGACGCAGGGGCACGGACTCGCGGGTGGTCGACCGCAGGTTGTTGTGGCCGCGGAAGTACATCCGCACCGGGTCGCCGGGGGCGTCGGCGGCCATCAGCAGCCGGTCAGACCACGCCGAGACCAGCATCGGGGTCCGCAGCTCGGGGTCGGCCCCGAAGAGCACGATCCGGGGCTCTCCCTGCTGGCTGATGTAGATCAGCGGTTCGCCGAACGGGACCCGGTCGAGGAAGAACTTGCCCTCGACCAGCTCACGGGACACCCCGTGCATGCCGCCGCCCGGGATGAAGGCCCGGGCCAGCGCGTCCAGCTGCGAGATCGTCGCGGTGGGGGCCACCTCGCGGGAGTTTCTCGCCTGGTACTGCGCCAGCGCAAGCCGGCGTTTCTGCACCCGCACGGCCCGGTCGATCAGGCCCTCGTACGCCTCCACGCGGATGCTCAGCGTCGGGGAGGACAGCAACCGGCGGAGGGTCTCGTCGATGATCGGCCCGCCGTCGATGCCCGCCAGCAGCGCGATGGCGTCGGTGCGGAGCCCTTCCGGCCCGTTCAGGGCCAACTCCCGGAGCGAGGCGGTCGCTCTCGGGTCGTTCAACGCCGCGCCGGCCCGCAGGGCCGCGACCCGGGGGGCGAGTTCCGGGGCGTCGTACAAGTCCGCCAGGAACGGCTTGGCCCGCTCCCCGATCGACTCGAGCGCGTAGGACATGTTGCCCGAGAGGTACGGGTCCGAGACGAGCGACTGGGCGAACCGTCGCGCGTACACCTCGGGGAACGACTGGTCGATGGGCAGGTGCCGGAGCAGCTCGATGAACTCTTCCCGGCGGTCGCGGTACCGGAACGGCACGCGCACCTGGACGAGCTGCTCGTCCTTGCCGCGGGCGATCTGCTCGGGATCGCCCGGGCCACGGGGGAACGCGGCGTTGACCGCGCTGGTGATCTGCCGCGCCCGTTGGTGCGACGGGTTGTCCAGCACCACGTTGATGACGGTGGGGAAGCTCATGGATCCGCCGTCGAGGATCCGCCCGACGGTCCGCTGAACCCCGTCGGTCGAGCCCGGCTCGGCGAAGGGATTCAGGAAAATCGGACCGCCGGCCTTGCCCAGCACGATGGCCTGCGGGTCGCCGAAAGCCGACGGGGGGCCCACCCGCAGGGTGGTTGTCCACAATCGCCCGCCCTCGAGGCTGGTCGCGTTGATCGCCCGCACGTACACGTCGAACGAGTCGCCCTCGTTGGCGCCCGGCGGGACCGCCGCCTGGATGATCACCGCCGCGGTATTCGGATCGCTGAGCAGCTGCCGGGGGCTCCGGCCCGCGATGCCCATCCCCCCGGCCTGGTTCGAGGCCGTGATGCCGTTCAGGGCCATCTCGCGTTCGAGGTGGGCCGCGAACTGCTCGGGCATGGTCAGCCCGCCCGTCCCGTTCAGCCCGACCACGAAGCCGATGCCAGACACCAGGGTCGGCTCGGTGCCTTGCAGCGCGGCCTCGGCCCCGATCGTGCCGCGCAGCGCCGAGGGCACGTCCCGCACCACGATCTGCTCGGCCTGCCTCGGGGCCGGCGTCTTGCGCTTGTTCCGGTTGCACGCCGGCAGCACCGCCAACGAGCCTGCCAACGCGGCCGCCAGGCCAAACCGGGCCCACACGCCGACGCCAACGCCCCACGCGTTCCGGCCGCGACACCTACAAGCCTTGCGATCCGTCATCGTGATCCGCACCCTCTATATCTGTATCGATCCGCGGCCCGGCCGAACCGGACGCCCCGCGGGCGTGCAAGGACCGGCAACGACCGATCCCGAGGCGGCGCCGTCCGACACCGCTGCACCGGCGAATCCTACGAAGGTACGCAGCCCCACCGCGGTCGTGTTCCCTCCGCCCCGATCCAATGTGGATATCCACGCCACCCGACAGCCCCGACGCCCCGGTTTGTTCGGGTCCGGACCGGTTTTCAATCGCCACCCGACCCGGGCGGGGAGCAGCCCCCCGTCCCGCCGGGCCCGGGCCCAAACCCCACGCCCCGCGTGACTTGGACGGGCCCGCACCGCCGGATCAACGCCCCGATCGCGCCGCAGCTGTCCCAATCCGTTCGGGCTCGACCCGGACCCGAACAAAAAAAGTCTCAAAAAGAACCAATGAAACCAACCGCAATCCCTTGTGTCCCGCTACAGTGATGGCCCGTCCGATCGCCGATATGTAGGGGGTCGGGGTCGGAAAGACGGTGATCGACGGTCCCAGAAGTGCCGTCCAGAACGAGGGTTGGAAGCAGCCGACAGGTTGTCCACACACCCCACCGTATCTGGTCGAATCTCCCGGGAACGATACGATCCCTAGTGGTGCGGCCCGCGGAGAGACCCGTCGGCCGGACATTCGCGAACGGGCTTGTGTGTCCGGACTTTGTTTGTAAACTGGTCTGGTCAGCCCGAATGCTCCGAAACGCCCGGTGGGCGGGCGTCAGGAGGCAGGCCACCTTGTGGGGTGCGCCGGCACGCAGGACGGTGTGACACGCCCGGCTCCCTCGGCCCAGCCGCAGGGACGGACTTTGCCACGCCGTGAACACGGAGGTTGCCGCCCGGGCCACGGCCCCACGGCGGCGGCGGGATACGCGCCCGGGCATACGTCCCGGCGTCAGGACGGAGCGAGGCACCCATGGGCGTTCTGTGCGATACCCAAATCCAGAATCTGGTCGACATCAAGCCCTTCGAGCCCGCCACCAAACGCCCGGGCATGATCTCCTACGGCGTCTCCTCCTACGGCTACGACGTCCGCGTCGGCCCCATCTTCAAGATCTTCACGCCCACACCCCGCACCGGCGGCATCACCGTCGTCGACCCCAAAAACTTCACCGATGACCTCATGGTCACCGTCGACACCCGCGAGCACGGCACCAACTACGTCGTCATCCCCCCCAACAGCTTCGCCCTCTGCGAAACGGTCGAGTGGTTCGACATCCCCCGCGATGTGCTCGTCCTCTGCGTCGGCAAGAGCACTTACGCCCGCTGCGGCCTGATCGTGAACGTCACCCCCCTGGAGCCCGAGTGGCGCGGCAAGGTCACGCTGGAAATCTCCAACACCACGCCCCTTCCGGCCAAGGTCTACGCCAACGAGGGCATCGCCCAGTTCGTGTTCCTCAAGGCCGACGAGGTCTGCGCCATTTCCTACGCGGACAAGGCGGGCAAATACCAGGATCAGAGCGGGCTCACGCTGCCCAAGGTCGATTGACGTGCGGGCAATGGGCAATGGGCAATAGGCAATGGGCGTGGAGTGTGCTGTGCTGCAGACGGAGAACAACAGGTTGAGAGACTCGATCCAGAGCTATCGCGATCTGTCCGCCTGGCAGCGAGCGAGAGAGCTCGTCGCGTCGATCTACGAGCTGACGGCCGAGTTCCCTGCGGACGAGCGGTTCGGGCTGACAGCTCAGCTTCGGCGGTCGGTCATCAGCGTGCCGAGCAACATCGCCGAGGGATACGGGCGCGGTGCGCGAGCAGACTATCTCCGCTTCCTCAGGATCGCCCGCGGCTCTCTGTACGAAGCCGAAGCTCAGCTCGTGCTCGCCATGGACCTCGGGTTCATGTCGCGTGACGAATTCGAACAGATCCAGTTGAAGATCGATGCCGTGGCCAAACCGCTCTGGGGTTTGATCCGGTCGCTCGATCAAGTTTGAAATTAGACATGGCTCCGGTACTGGGCCCATTGCCCATTGCCTATTGCCTATTGCCCCCAGCAACTCGCGAAGGACAGGAAGACCATGAAGATCACCCGCCGGTTCACCAAGGAAGGCCAGAACCCATTCTCCAGCGTCGAGTGGACCACCCGCTCGTCCCGCATCTCGAACCCCGACGGTTCCGTCGTGTTCGAGATGAAGGACGCCGAGGTGCCCTCGACCTGGTCGCAGCTCGCCACGGACATCATGGTGTCCAAATACTTCCGCAAGGCCGGCGTGCCGCAGATGGAGCAGCCCTTCGCGCTGCCCGGCGAGGGGAAGGCCGCCAAGGACGAGAGCGGCAAGCCCGCCACCGGTCCCGAGCGTTCCGCCCGCCAGGTGATCCACCGTCTCGCCGGCTGCTGGCGCCACTGGGGCGAGACGCACGGCTACTTCGACACCGCCGCGGACGCCCAGGCGTTCTACGACGAGATCGTCTACATGATGGTGCACCAGATGTGCGCCCCCAACAGCCCCCAGTGGTTCAACACCGGGCTGAACTTCGCCTACGGCATCTCCGGCCCGGCCCAGGGCCACTGGATCGTCGACGCCAAGACCGGCGAGCCCCGCCTGGCCGACGACGCCTACACCCACCCCCAGCCGCACGCCTGCTTCATCCAGTCCATCTCCGACGACCTGGTCAACGACGGCGGCATCATGGACCTGTGGCTGCGCGAGGCCCGCCTGTTCAAGTACGGCTCGGGCACCGGCACCAACTTCTCCAACCTCCGCGCCGAGAACGAGAGCCTCTCCGGCGGCGGCAAGTCCTCCGGCCTGATGTCGTGGCTGAAGATCGGCGACCGGGCCGCGGGCGCGATCAAGTCCGGCGGCACCACCCGCCGGGCCGCCAAGATGGTCTGCCTGGACATGGACCACCCGGACATCGCCAAGTTCATCAACTGGAAGGTGCGCGAGGAGATCAAGGTCGCCGCGCTGGTGGAGGGCATGAAGGCCATCGCCGGCGAGCGGGCCAGCGACGCCGACCCCGAGACCATCGGCCAGACCGCCGCCCGCCTGGGACTCAAGCTCGACTACGACTTCAACGGCGAGTCCTACCAGACCGTCTCGGGCCAGAACTCCAACAACTCCGTGCGCATCCCCGACGCGTTCTTCGACGCCGTCGACGCGGGCGCCGACTGGAACACCACCTTCCGCATCACGGGCAAGGTCGCCAAGACCTACAAGGCCACCGACCTGTGGGACGACATCGCCTACGCCGCCTGGCGGTGCGCCGACCCCGGCGTGCAGTACGACAGCACCATCAATGCCTGGCACACCTGCCCGGGCGCGGGGCGCATCAACGCGTCCAACCCGTGCTCGGAGTACATGTTCCTGGACAACACGGCCTGCAACCTCGCCTCGCTCAACGTCCTCAAGTTCTACGACCCCAAGACCCGCGCCTTCGACATCGAGGGCTACGAGCACGGCGTGGACCTGTGGACCACGGTGCTCGAGATCAGCGTGCTCATGGCCGCCTTCCCCAGCCGCGAGATCGCCGAGCTGAGCTACAAGTACCGCACGCTCGGCCTGGGCTACGCCAACCTGGGCGCGATGCTCATGCAGGCCGGCATCCCCTACGACTCCGAGGCCGGCCGCGCGATCTGCGCCTGCCTCTCGGCCATCCTCACCGGACGGTCCTACCGCCAGAGCGCGGTCATGGCCAAGGAGCACGGGCCCTTCCCCGGCTACGCGCCGGAGAAGCAGAACATGCTCCGCGTCATCCGCAACCACCGCCGCGCCGCCCACGGCGTGGCGCGGGACTCCGGCGAGTACGAGGGCCTGCGCACCGCCCCCGTCCCCATCGACCACGACCTCATCCGCGACAACAAGGTCAAGCTGGGCAACGCCATGGAGCTGCTCCACCACAGCGTCACCGCGTGGGACGAGGCCCTGGCCATGGGCGAGAAGCACGGATTCCGCAACGCCCAGACCACCGTCATCGCCCCCACGGGCACCATCGGCCTGCTGATGGACTGTGACACCACCGGCGTCGAGCCGGACTTCGCCCTCGTCAAGTTCAAGAAGCTCGCCGGCGGCGGCTACTTCAAGATCGCCAACGCCTCCGTCAAGCCCGCCCTGGCCGCCCTGGGATACACCCCCGACCAGGTCACCGACATCCTCCGCTACCTCCTCGGCACCCTCGACCTGCACGTGCCCATGCCCGACGGCGTCGAAGACGCGGGCGGCATGACCCTGCACGAGTGGCTGCTCGAGAAGGGCCTGACCGAGTCCGACCTCGAGACCGTCACGAAGTCCCTGCCCGGCGTGTTCGAACTCGGCTTCGCCTTCAGCGTCTGGGGCCTGGGCGATGACGCCCTGTCCCGTCTGGGCTTCGACCCCGAGCAGGCCAAGGCCGACCCGACCTTCAACACCCTCCGCCGCCTTGGTCTGTCAGCCGGTCAGGTCGAAGAACTCAACCTGACCATCTGCGGCACGCAGACCGTCGAGGGCGCACCCCACCTCAAGGACGAGCACCTGCCCGTCTTCGACTGCGCCAACAACTGCGGCAAGCTCGGCAAGCGGTTCATCGAGGTCGGCGGGCACATCCGCATGATGGCCGCGGCCCAGCCGTTCATCTCCGGCGCCATCTCCAAGACCATCAACCTGCCCCACGACGCGACCGTCGAGGACATCAAGGCGTCCTACCGCCAGAGCTGGGAGCTGGGCCTCAAGGCCAACGCCCTGTACCGCGACGGCTGCAAGCTCAGCCAGCCGCTGAACATCAAGTCCGACGCCGACATCGAGGACGAGTCGGGCGAGGACGCCGACACCGACACCGCCCTGGCCGAGGTCGAGGACGACCTGGGCGAGCTGGTGGGCGCCGTCGCCGGCGAGAACGTCCGCGTGGTCATCAAGAAGGAGGTGGAGATCGTCCACCGCCCGATGCGCCGGCGTCTGCCCGAGACCCGCCGCTCGATCACCCACAAGTTCAACATCGCCGGCCACGAGGGCTACCTGACCGTGGGCATCTACGAGGACGGCATGCCGGGCGAGCTGTTCATCACCATGGCCAAGGAGGGCTCGACCATCGGCGGCCTGATGGACTCGCTGGGAACCTCCACCTCGGTCGCCCTCCAGTACGGCGTGCCGCTCGAGAGCCTGGTCCGCAAGTTCACACACCAGCGGTTCGAGCCGGCGGGCATGACCACCAACCGCGACATCCCCTTCGCCAAGTCGCTGGTGGACTACATCTTCCGCTGGCTGGGCATGGAGTTCATCCCCGGCTACCGCGAGGCCAACGCCCCCAAGCGGTCCGGCGACGAGACCGCCGAGAAGGCGGACCTGCTCGCGGGCGAGCGTCGCATCGCCACCGGCAACGCCCGGCGCATCCTCTCCGAATCCGAGGCGGAGATGAAGCCCGAGCGCAAGCCGGCGCCGGCCGCCACCGGCCACAGGGCCGGCGAACAGACCGTGGTCGTCCAGCGGACCCAGTCCTCCACCCTCTCGGTGGCCCTGGAATCCGCCGGCGACGCCCCGCCCTGCGACGTCTGCGGCACCATCACCGTCCGCTCGGGCACCTGCTACAAGTGCCTCAACTGCGGAAACTCGATGGGCTGCAGCTGATCCAGCGTGACAACGAGCCCGGCGCGGAAGCGACGGGGTATCCAACCGGCCCCGAGCGTCAGCGACGGGCACTCAGCAAACGGATGGCCGGCGGCCCGTGCCCGATGCACAGGGTTACACCGGAGGAGCACGGTCAGCAAACAAACGGAGTGTGCGCTGCGGGGCCTGGCACGGACCAGCCGGACCCCGTCACCCTCGGACGTACGACGGGCCGGGCCGCCAAGGCCAAGGGGTGCCCGACACGACGCCCGACCAACGGAGCACCCTGACCCACCTCGGCACGGGCCGCCGCCACCATCCGCCCGCCAGCGTCCGACACCGTCGGACCACATCCCACCCAGCCGGGGCCGCGCACCCCATCGGGGACGCGCCGGCCCCAGCCTCCGCCCCCGGGCATGCCCACCACGGCCCGGGGGCTTTTCGTAGCCCCGTGCAGACCCGTCGACTGGCGGCTATCTTGCCCGCACCGTGAGCAAGCCCGAGCCGACGCATCACGACCACGGGATCCGATGGGGCGTTGTCGCGCTCATCGGGGCGGTGACCCTTCTGGGGGTGCTCGGCCCCAAACTGCTGTGGATGATCGACGCCTACCGCAACACGGTCCGGTCCTGGCCGGTCGATGCCCAGTACATGGTGCACCCGACGATGCGCATGCTGCTGGTTCTGGCGGGCTGGATCCTGATCGTCCGCGTCTTAGCGCCCGGCCGACAGCCCACGATGGGATTGGCGATCGGCTGGCCGCGTGCGATCAAGGGCGCGGCGATCGGGGTCCTGTGCTCGCTCCCGATGCTGGTGCTCGGACTGTTCAGCGCCGAGTCCTCCCCGACGCGCCATGAAGTCCTGTACACAGGCTTGATGCCGGGGTTCACCGAAGAGGTTTTCTATCGCGCGTTCATGTTCGGGCTCCTCGTGCAGGCCGCGCGCTGCCCGGTCTGGACCACCGCGATCATCACCGGCGTGGTCTTCGGCCTGGCGCATGTCGACCTGACCCCCGAGCCGGGGCAGACGATTCTGGGCCAGATCGGTCCGTGGATCGGCATCATCGCGCTGGGCGGGTTCATGTACGCCTGGCTGTTCTGGGAGTCGGCCTGGAACCTCTGGCTCGTGATCGCGCTGCACGCGGGGATGAACCTGTGGTGGGACATGTTCGACCTGTCCGCCACCCCGTTGGGAGGTCTCGGCGCCACGACCGCCAGGTTCTTGGCCGTGGGATTGGCGGTGTTCTTGGTGTTCGGGCTGCGGGCCTTGGGCCCGCGCCCCAGCGATACGATCGGTGATGAGCAACCCGCGACCGACGCCTGACACCACGTCCTGGGCCGCCCTCCTCGCGGGCTGGACAGACTTTGCCCGTTCGGCGGTCGCCCTTCCGGCCGATCCCCAAGGCGAACGCTGGAAGGGTTCCGTCGCTCCCGCCATCGCGCTGCACGCCGTCGCCATGGCCCTCGCCGAGCTGATCAGGATCGATCCCGAGGAACGCCCGCTGGCCATGGATCGCGCCGAGATGACCATCCAGGAACACGCCGCGATGCTCAACCAGACGTGGCGATCCGAACCGATGCCCGAATCCCTGACCGAGCTCATCGACGACGCCCGCCACGCCTGGGAGGCCGCCCTGCACGAGGGCCTCGAATGGACCGTCGAGTCCGAAAGACTCGTCGCCCCGCACCCGGCCGACCTGGCCGAGAAACTCCTCGACGCCGGGTTCGTGGGCGAGGTCCTCGTCCCCGCGCCCGGCGTCCCGCTCTTCGCAGGCTCGCCCTGCGCCACCGCCCGCGAACGCGACGGCGGCCCGCCCGACGACGAGATCGCGTCGCTGATCCGCTCGCACCTCAAGCGCGCCGAGGGCAGGACCTCGAAGGATCCGGCCGTGTCGCTCCCGCTGCGACAGGTCTACCGACAGTTCGACTTCGCCAAGGGCGGCCCGGTCCGCGACCTTGTCGTACCGGTGGTGGGGGACCTCCCCCCCGGTCAGCCCCTGCTGGTCCCGGTCGTCTCGGGCGGCGCCGCCTGCAACGTCCCGCTCCCGCCCCGCACCGGCGGCTCGATCGGTCCGCTGCCAGTCGAGTTCACCGACGAGTCCGAGGAACCGGGGCGCTAACATGTCGACCCCGGACGGACGGGCCAATCCATCACCATCCAAGCGATTCTTTGCAAGGGAGCATGCATGTCGGGCAGAGCCAAGATCAGCATCATCGGAGCCGGAAACGTCGGCGCCACCTGCGCCCACTGGGCCGCGGCCAAGGAACTCGGCGACATCGTCCTGCTCGACATCCCCGACAAGGTCGGCGTCGCACAGGGCAAGATGATCGACCTGGGCTGCTGCGCCCCCATCGAGGGGTTCGACGGGAACCTCGTCGGCACCAGCGACTACAAGGACATCTCCGGTTCGGACGTGGTCGTCATTACCGCGGGCCTGCCCCGCAAGCCCGGCATGAGCCGCGATGACCTGATCGAGACCAACGTCAAGATCGTCAAGAGCGTCTCCGAGCAGATCAAGCAGCACGCGCCGGACTCGATCGTGATCGTCGTCTCCAACCCCCTCGACGCGATGGTCTACACCGCGTGGAAAGCCACCGGTTTCCCGACCCACCGCATCATGGGCCAGGCCGGCGCCCTCGACTGCGCCCGCTACCGCGCCTTCATCGCCTGGGAACTCGGCGTTTCCGTCGAGGACGTCCAGGCCCTGCTCCTCGGCGGCCACGGCGACGACATGGTCCCCCTACCCCGCCTGACCTCCGTCCACGGCATCCCCGTCACCGACATGCTCAGCCAGGACAAGATCACCGCCTGCGTCGAGCGGGCCAAGGTCGGCGGCGGCGAGATCGTCAAGCTCATGGGCACCAGCGCCTACTACGCCCCGGCGTCCGGCACCATCCAGATGGTCGAGGCCATCGTCAAGGACAAGAAGCGGATCATCCCCTCCGCCGTCTACTGCAACGGCGAGTTCGGCGCCAAGGACCTGTTCGTCGGTGTGCCGGCCTTGCTCGGCAAGAAGGGCGTCGAGAAGGTCGTCACCTTCAAGCTCGACGCCGGCGAGCAGAAACTCTTCGACGAGTCCGCCTCGCACGTGCGCGACCTCGTCGACACGGTCAAGAAGATGTTCCCCGAACTATCCTGAGGCGCACAATCCCGATCACGCGAAGCGCCCCGCCCCATCGGCGGGGCTCTTTTCTTTGCGCACCTCGGGCCGCTTGCTTCACTCGGACCGGGCGTTGTTCTTCGGCCGGGTGTGCTCGTACAGGTCCCCGATCTGGCGCACGTACTTGGCGCGCCGGGCCTGCTCGCGGGCGACCAGAACGTTTTCGGCGTCCTCCCCCAGCGAGGTCAGCAGGCGGTAGACGTACGGGGCCGAACCGAGCCATCGGCGCCACGACGCCCGGAACCAGAGCACGCCGATCGGAAAAACCACCGCCGCGACGATCACGAACGGCAGCGTCCGGATCGTCGCCGCCAGGGAAACAGCGCCCAGCGAAGCCGCGAACACGACCAGCCCGTACACAAACCGCGCCCCCTCGCTCTTGACCTGTCGGCGCACCACGCTGCGCCGGTCGGAAATCCGCAGGATCTTCGCCTCCGGATCGTCGCCCAGCAACCACACCGCCTCGGGGTCGTCCTCATCGATCTCCGGAACCGGACGCAGCGCCGCCCGGACCGCCTCCGGGTCCGCGTCGGGAAGCAACTCGACCCGCCTTGAACGATCCTGCTGCATGTTCTCCCCACGCGCCGGCCGATCGAACCGCCCGGATCGTCACGCCACGAACCCCCGCGTCACCCCTCCGGACCACCGGCGGGCGCGCCATCCCCACATGTCATTATCGATACAACGAGCGGATCCGCACGGTATTTCGCCGGAACAGACGCCACCGGATGAGGTTCTCCGCGTCTTCTCCCAGCGAGGTCAGCAACCGATAGACATACGGAAAACCGCCCAGCCAGGAACGCCAGAACACCCAGAGCAGGAGCCCCGCGGCGAACGCGAAGATGCCCGCCACCGCGACCGCCCGCGGGTCCTGCCAGCTCAACGCGAGCCCCATGACGCCCAGCGTCACCTTCATCAGCAAAAGGGCGTAGATGAACCGCGCCCCCGGGCCCGTCGCCGCGTCGGCGATGGCCCGCCACGGACGTGTGCGCGCGGGCTGGTACGTGGCGATGGCTTCCGGCCCGATGCGACGCCCCGCGTTCCCCACCACCCGTTCGCCCGAGTGGATCGACACCGGCCCCCGCGTATTCCGGACCGTCGCCTCCGGATCGAACCCGGCGAGCAGCTGCTCGCTTTCTTCGAGGTCCCCCGGGCCCAGGATCATCGTCGCGTCCGGATCCTCCAGCAGCAGTTCCGCGGGGATCACGCGGACACCCGGAGGCGTCTCGAACAGCTGACTGGCGTTCAACCCCGTATCCATGGTGTCCGATGGCCCCTTCCCGCGAGGCGACGAGCCCCGTGTCCCGGTCCGCACCGCGGCCCGATCTGTTCCCCGACTCAAGGGTCCGATCATACCGGAACCGCCTAGAGTTTCCCCGGATCTTCCCCGAGCATACCGACTCATCGGAGAATCACGCGATGCTGATTTCACGAATTCTGGCCACCGGACTCGCAATGGCCGCCGTCACCTCCCCCTCACTGGCGCAGGACGGAGAAAACACCCTCCCGCCCCCCGCGGAAAACTCCCGGGCCCTCCCGGCGTACGAGCCCGCCTGGTCCTCGCCGCAGATCGCCCAGATCGCCGCCAAGCTCAAGGGCACCTGGCGGACCGAGGAACCCATCGAGTCCATGCAGGGTGAAGACGGCCAGACCAAGCCGGTCTACCTGGTCATGTCCATGGCGCCCGCGCCCGTGCAGGGCCTGACCGACACCATCTACGTCGAAACAGCCCGCACCGACACCCCCTGGACGCCGTACCGTCGCGCCATCTTCCAGATCTACCCCTACAAGGACGCCCTCCGCCTGCGGACCTACGAACTGGCCGTGGGCGAGACCGCCGACGGGGTCTTCGACGGCATGTTCGCCGCCCCCGAGCACTTCCCCGAACTGACCGCCGACGAGCTGATCGCCACGATCGACATCGACATCACCCCCTCCGCCGGCGGCTTCAAGGGCAGCACCCCGTACCCCTACCCCACCGGCCTGGGCGGCGCGGTCGAGATGACCTCCGAAGTCACCCTCGACGGCGACACACTCTCCGTCGCCGACCGCGGCTACGACGCCGACGGCAACATCGTGTGGGGCGCGGGCGCCGACGGCGTGTTCTTCTTTGAGCGTTCCACCGGCGCCATCGCCACCACCCGCCGCGACGACGGCATGGTGATCCTCGATTACGGCGGAGCCTCCGGCCCCGTCGTCAGCGACGGCGACCAGATGCACGTCCACTACGAGGGGTTCCTCAAGAACAACCACCGCTTCGACGCGTCCTACGAGCGCGGCCAGCCCTTCGTCTTCGCCTACCCGCCCGGCAGCCGCGCCATCGTCGGCTGGGGCATCGGCATGGACGGCTTCGCCGAGGGCGCCCACCGCAAGCTCATCGTCCCCGGCTACCTCGGCTACGGCCCCAGCGGCAACCCCCGCGCCAACATCCCCGCCGACGCCACCTTGTACTTCAACGTCTACCTCGCCCACGTGGACCGTGCCCAGCCCGAGCCGTCCACGGAAGTCACCGAGCCGGCCCCGCAGGACTGATCAACATCCCGATCGATCGAACCCCGAACGCGGCGTCCAACCGGACGCCGCGTTTTCTCTGTTCGGCCCCGCCGCTTCCGTATCGTTCGCCGACCGATGCAAGACCCCCACGCCATCCTCGGGCTCACACGCGACGCCACGCCGGACCAGATCCGGGCAGCCTACCGGCGGCTCGCGCGTCAACTCCACCCCGACGTCTCGACCCGGCCCGACGCCGCCCGCCGGTTCGCCGCCGTGGCCGAGGCCTACGAACTGCTGACCGACCCGCGTCGATCCACGCGTAATCACCCCGGCCCCACGGCGTCACCGCGGTCGTCCGAGACCGCGCCCGACTGGACCGACGCCGCCGAGGCCGGCGAGACCTACGACGCGTTCTTCCGCTCGCACCGCGCCCGCGTGGCCCGCAAGCCGCCCCCCTTTGTCCCCATACCCGGCACGCTCGATCTCGAACTCGATCTGCCGCTCTCCGTCACCGAGGCCGCCGAGGGGGTGACCATGAGCGTGCCCACCCCCACGGGCCCGCACGAAGTCCGCGTGCCCGCCGGCACCCCCGACGCCCGGGCCATCCGCCTCACCGGGCTGGGCGCCCGCGGGCGTGCCGGTGTCCGCGGCGACCTGATCGTCCGTGTCCGCATCGTGCCCGGTTCGGGCGCCGGAGTCGCCGAAGACGTCGCGTCGGACTGAGCCGGGAACCCGTCCCGCACCCACCCGTTCGAGGTGCATCGCCGCGGGCCGGGTTGACACGCCGGGCCGGACCCGGAATATTCGTTCGGCACCCCGGGAGGCTCCGTGCTCAAGCAGCGGCATCAGATCTTCGTATCCCTGTTCGCGGGTGCCGACGGGCTGGCCATCGCCGCGGCCTGCGTGACCGCCTTGGCCGCGCGGCACTGGTGGTTCGCCGAGTCCGGCCCCGCCGACGCCGCCGGCTGGGTCCGCGCCTCCCACGCGCTGATCGCCGTGCCGGTGGCCCTGCTCACCCTCGCGGCCTGCCGCCTCTACCGCCCCCGGCGCGACCGGTCCCTGATCGGCGAGCAATGGATGATCGTCCGCGCGGGGCTGCTCTCCGTCGCGACGGTCGTGGTGGCCCTCTGGGCGGTAGGCAGCGAGCGCCTCCTCCCCCCGCCCATGCAGCCGGCCCGCGTGCCCGAGGTCTTTGGCGTCCGACTGACCGACCCGGCCCGCTTCCAGCTCGGCGTGCTCGCGGTGCTGATCCCGGGCTTCGTCGGCACCCAGCGACTGGGCCTGCGGTGCGTGCTCCGCGAGCTCCGCCGCCGGGGCCGCAACATGCGCCACGTCGCGGTGGTCGGCACCGGGCGCCTCGCCCAGATCACCGCCCGCACGCTGACCCGGAACACCTGGACCGGCATCCGGGTCGCCTACTTTGTCAGCCACCACCCCGCCACGCACCGCGTCGCCTGCATGGGCCTGCCCGTCCGGGCGGGCCTGTCCGACCTCGACGAAACCCTCGAACGCCACCCCGTCGACGCGGTCTACGTCGCGGTGCCCGGGTCGGCGGGGGCCGAGGTCCCCTCCCTGCTCCGCCGGCTTGAGCGCCACGCGGTCGACGTCCGCATCGTGCCGGACGTCCACCCGCGGTACCTCCCGCAGAACATGGCCGTTTCGGAACTCGAGGGCATGCCCATCCTCAGCCACCGCGAGTCGCCGCTGGCGGGGGTGGGGGGGATCCTCAAGCGGGCCATGGACCTGCTCGGGGCCGCGGCGGCGTTGATCCTCTTCGCCCCCCTCATGGCGCTGATCGCGGTGCTCGTGCGGGCCAGCGGGCCCGGGCCGGTCATCTTCCGCCAGACCCGCGTCAGCCTGGGCGGCGAGGTCTTCCAGATCTTCAAGTTCCGCACCATGGTCCACGCCGAGGACGAGGCCGGCCCCGCCCCGGAGGAGCCCCGCTGGACCGCCCGCGACGACCCCCGGGTCACCCGCGTCGGACGCTGGCTCCGGCGCACCAGCCTCGACGAGCTGCCGCAGCTCTTCAACGTCCTGCGGGGCGAGATGGCCCTGGTCGGCCCCCGCCCGGAGCGTCCGGAGCTGATCGACCGCTTCCGGGACGACTGGCGGGGGTACATGCTCCGCCAGCACGTCAAGGCGGGCATCACCGGCTGGGCCCAGGTCAACGGGTTCCGGGGCGACACCAGCCTACGAAAGCGGTTGCAATACGACCTGTTCTACATCCGCCACTGGTCGATCGGGTTCGATCTGCGGATCCTCGCCCTGACGATCACCCGCGGTTTCCTGCACCGCAACGCCATCTGATTCCCCGCCCGGACCGGGCCGTGGAAATCAGGGGGTGATCAAGGTTGCATTCAGAGCGAAAACTGGTATAAATTTGGCGCAGGCTCCGCAACCGGACCCCAACCCGGGAACCGGAGCCTCAGGCTCGCCGAATGAGTCTGAAAGGACCGAACCCAGACCCCACCCAACAACCCCCCCAAGGGAACGGCCGGGCGATCCCGGTCTCTCTCGCATGGCCAAGACGCCTGTTTCCTCCGCCCGGGATGTGTGCCCGAGGCGGCGTGTGGCAGGAATGCAAAGACGGAGGACGTCGTGAAGAAGAACAGAGCATTCACGCTGATCGAGCTGCTGGTGGTCATCGCGATCATCGCGCTGCTGATCGGCATCCTGCTGCCGGCCATCGGCAAGGCACGGGACACCGCCAAGAACGTCCTGTCCCAGACCCGCATGCGCGGCCTGACCCAGGGCGCGTCGAACTACTCGGCCGACAACTCCGACCGGGTGTTCAGCTACACCTGGAAGGGCCCGCGCGGCACCCAGCAGGCCGCCTTCTTCGACATGCCCGACGGCAAGACCCGGTCCGCT
>TARA_R110000782_G_scaffold147985_1_pt1 | contig 21117 bp, 20 predicted proteins | sample TARA_R110000782 | Tara Oceans TARA_R110000782 (sample SAMEA4397859) | marine metagenome | biome: Polar Biome; feature: [SRF] surface water layer (ENVO:00010504); material: water (ENVO:00002006), including particulate matter (ENVO:01000060) such as... | depth 5 m | reverse complement strand
CAGTGCCAACAATTCATATTCTTTCCTTTCTAATTAACCGGGGGATTGCTAACCCTGACATTGCGGGTCGTGTTGCTCGTATGTACGAGGAGGGGACTGGCAAGAAGTTTCCCAGATTTGGCCTTGCGTACAATGGCAAGGATAAGAATGTTGGTGCGTTTAATGACGCTGAGATGGCGGCTCGGCAGCGCAGTGCTGGTGGTGGCGCGACACAGGGATCATTAACTGACTCTCAGCAAAAGACCCCGCTTGTTGGCCAGAAGCAAAAGAAGCTGTTGTTTAATTCCAAATAGTTTCTTTCCCCATTTTCCTGTTTTTGATGAAATTGTTTTTCCCAAATTTGGGATTGTTTACGGCTTTGCTAATTATGGATTCAATTACTCTACCCGCACCAATGTTCCGGCCTCTTGCGCAAAAACCTTAGTCACGCTCAATAGAATAATTTGCGCATCGTCTTCATAGCAAACCCCATTAATTGAATCTAAAACCAGCTTTGCAATATTATCAATATCTGGCTTTGACGGTGGCACATCGCCCAACAATGCCGCAGCTTGCTTTTTCTTGGGCCAACTTACCGGCACTTGCATTTTAGCCACGATATGCACGGCGCAAGCCCCCTTGAGTGGTTCTAGGCCCTGCTCTTGCATTGCATCTGATGCGATGGCGGCGATGCGCTTTTCGGCAGCTTTTGTTTTTGCTGGTGTATAGACCCCGAATTTGCTAAAGCGCGGGCGGCCTTTGCCAACAGGTTGGCCCGCGACCCAGAACATCATTGGTTTGGCCTAGCTAATGGGCCAGCGCGTTCCTCGGCTAGATCTAGCACCGTGATCATGTGTGACTGATCAAGTTCTTGGATAACTTTTTTTGCGTATGCCTCGCCGTGCAAGTCGCAGATGTTTGTAAAGATTGCTTCCCTGTATTGTTCCAGTTGTTGCTCGGTAACTTTACCGTCTGCTTCTAAGATTGCTGCATCACGGCCCCAGATGTAGGATTGCCCGATGCTTTCACCAGCATGAATACGCCTGGCTGCGATTGCATGGCGATCAAATGCGACCACACGATTCGTTGCGGCCATGTCTTTTCGCGTTGCAGCTTCGCCGGCTGCTTTGGTAAAGGCTTTAATGGTTGGCCAAATTCTTGTGTCCTGGGATGCTCTCAGGCTTTTCCGAATACGGTCGAGAATGCTGGTGAATTGTTCAGCGTTAATTTGGGATGTGATGCACCCGTTGAGGGCTTCCACAATGTCGGATAATTCGCGGCCCTGTTTGTTTGCGTCCTGGCGAATTGCAAATGGCGCGTCAAGCAGTTCGATAAAGTCTGAAAGCCAGGCTTCAATGCGCTGAGTGCGTTGTTCAAATTTTAGATTTTTTTGCATTGCGTATTTTCTCCATTTCTCTAGCGACAGCTTCACGATCAAAGCCTATAACGTTGCCTGGCTTTTGTGTGACGCGCTGGGCTGCGGTTCTAATCCAATTTCTCCAAGTCGCTGACCAATCGAGCTTAACGCCCTTGGCCCCGCTGATGCCAGCCCAATAGTCTGGGAACTTGGCGGCCTCTCGCATGATGAGCGCCTGATCGAAATCCTGATCCTCGGCCCACATGATCCAATCTGGTGGCACTTCCTGATCTGATGTCCAACGACTTCCGCGCTCTTTCTTGGAAGATACTTTAGTATCTTCTTCTTTACTAATATTACTATAGTTATAGTTAGCATTGCGTTCGCATTGCGTTCGCATTGCGTTCGCATGGGTTAAATCTGTTTTATTCCAACGCCTTGCCGCGCTATCCCTTGCTTTCTCCTTTTTATCGGCCACCTTTCGCCTCTCGACTTGCAGCCTTCTTTGTGTGTACTTTTTGGTTCTTCCGTCGTGCTGCCAGAAGTCCATTACGGTTGATTTAATCACGGCCCAGCGCTCTGGAGTTGAGCAAGAAAGTTTTGCCAGGAGCGTGTCATTGTCTGGCAATGCGCAATCTGCCCTGCGCCATGCTTCCATGATCAAGAGAAGATATGCGCCGTGTTCTTCCGCGCTTAAATGCCTGGTATCTGCCAGATAGGCGTCGGCCCATAGCGGTAGAAAAGGAAATTCTGCCATATTTAAAGCCCTTTACTGTTTGGCAGGGCTGCTTTATGCTTTGCCTTGCTGATTGGTTGTGCTTCAGCCTAGCGCGTTGAGTTTCTCCGCGCAACAACTTTAAGGGGCTCTCATTGCGGGAGCCTCTTTTTTTTGATATAGTTATTTTGTGCTTTGCTCTCTTGGCACTTTTGGGCTGGTGCTGACTACTCCCTGGCACTAGCCCATCATTTTCTTGGTTGATTGTGCGATATCGGTGCGCTATGGTGTTTGGACATCACTAGGAGAGAGATATGACAAAACGTTTTAATGTTTCGCAAGCCAAGGATATTCCTGGCCGTGATAAGCCTGTTTGGTTAAAGCACGGGGTTGCCTTTGAAAAGGAGGGAAAGATCTCAATCAAGCTGGAGAGTTTACCTATTCCTAATAATAAGGGTGAGATTTGGCTACGTTTATTTGAAGATGATGGGTTACGTTCTCAGCCAAATAATTCTGGCGGTTCGCCTATGGACGATGCGATTCCGTTTTGATGCCTCCCCGCAAGGAAGATAGCAACCAGGTTCCTCCCATTGGGCGTTTTGGCGGTGTAAAGCTGATAGAGCGTCGCATTGGGCGGAGTGAGACTTTGGCTCACAACAAAGAGGCTGTAGCGGCTGAATTGATTGCTATGGGTACTGCGCGAATAACGGACATTGTTGATTTGGCTACGGGCCGGGTTAAGGATATTTCATTAATTCCTGACTATGCTTTGGCTGCGATTAAGAAAGTTACGGTCAGCGAGTTGGGTACGACGGTTGAGTTGTTTGACAAGGTTAGCGTTCTTAGGGTTTTAGCTAAAGCGTCTGGGATGTTGGACGTTGAGAAGAATGAAAACAAGCCGTCTATTGTTGGGATTAACATGAAGGGGCCAGAGATTGCGGCCCCCTATGAGGAGGTTATTGATGGGGAGTCGCCGTGCAAAGAAGATTAAAACGCCGTTCGCGGATGAGGCGATTGAGTTCCAGAAGGCAATGCTGGGCGCTAGGTTATCGATTCGTGAGGTTGCTATTAGGTTTGGGCGCATGGAAGCGAAGATTGAAGAAATGATGTTGGGCAATGTTAAGCCTGACGTTTCTATGATTGCCCATTTGCGCATTCAAGCTGATCGAATAAAGAAAGTTGCCAATGGCTGAGTTACCAAGTTTAAATTTAGATTTTTCTAAAAGCCCTACGGTTTGGAATTTTTTGCATGACAAGGGTTTTGTTCGTGGGCTAATGGGGCCAGTTGGATCTGGCAAGTCTTATGCTTGCGCTGCTGAGATTATGCTAAAGGCGGTGCAGCAAAAACCGTCGCCCCGTGATGGAATTAGATATACGCGGTTTGTGATTGTTCGAAATACTTATCCAGAACTGCGCACCACCACAATTAAAACTTGGCAAGAGTTATTCCCAGAGGATATTTGGGGTGGTATGCGCTGGCAACCTCCGATTGCTCACCATTTAAAATTGCCTAGTCGTGAGGGGATACCAGGCATTGATTGCGAGGTTATATTCTTAGCCCTTGATACGCCGCAATCTGTTCGCAAGCTGTTGTCGTTGGAGATTACGGGTGCTTGGTGCAATGAAGCAAGAGAATTGCCCAAGGCTGTTATTGATGGCCTGACGCATCGGGTTGGGCGTTATCCACCCAGGGCTGATGGTGGGCCAACCTGGCATGGCATTTTTATGGACACCAACCCGCCTGACAATGATCACTGGTGGCATACGTTGTCTGAGAAAGATCCGATTAAAGGCAAGTATCCTTGGAATTTCTTCCGTCAGCCTGGCGGAGTAGTGGAGGTTGGGGCCAAAGATTTGCCTAGTAACCCAGAAGCAAATGATTTTATTCGATCTGGCGGCAAGTGGTGGATGTTAAACCCAGCGGCTGAAAATAAACACAATCTGCCGCCTGGATATTATCAGCAAATGCTTGGTGGTAAAAATGCGGATTGGATCAGGTGTTATGCAGAAGGCAAGTTTACGTTTGTCCAGGAGGGCAGACCCGTTTGGCCAGAATATGACGATGATCTTATGTCTGCGGAGTTTGATATTGATCCAGAATATGCAGTCCACATCGGAATTGACTTTGGCTTAACACCAGCTGCGGTGTTTGGACAAAGAACAGCGGGTGGCGCTTGGCGAATTATTGATGAGCTTGTGACGTTTGACATGGGGCTTGAGCGATTTGGACAAGAACTATTGGCGCACATTGCACACAGGTTTTCTAAGCAAGAAATCTTAATATGGGGTGATCCTGCTGGTATGAAGCGCGATGAGATTTATGAAGTTACCGCGTTTGATCACTTGCGAAGCCTGGGGTTAAAGGCTCAACCAACAGATAGCAACGCTTTCCAAGTGCGGCGTGAAGCAGGAGCCGCACCAATGAATCGTTTGGTTGGTGGCCGCCCTGGTATTTTAGTAAACAAAAGATGCTTAAAAACTCGAAAGGCTTTAAGCGGCGGGTATTACTTTAAGCGCCAATCCCTCGGCGCTGGACAGGAGCGATTTAAGGACGCGCCAGTAAAAAATGAACACTCGCACGTTGGCGATGCGTTTGGTTATATGTGCCTGGGCGGCGGGGAGCAACGCAGACTGCGCCGTGGTACATACGGGAATACCGGCGGGGGAACGTACACTGCACAAACAGACTTTGAGATATTTTAAATGATAAAACTCCCAAGATTTAGATTAACTTCTGGCGAAATGATTGTAGATTTTCTTCCGTCACACGCAGATAAAATTGAACTAAAAGACCGTGATCTTTATTACGAAAGCATTATTCCAAATTATCGGCAGTATATTGCAGGGGGCGCTCAACCAGGGTTATCGTGGACGGGCATCTACAACAATAAAATAGTTCTTTGCTTTGGCGTTCGACAGGTTTGGCCTAATGTTGCGGAGGCCTGGCTGCTCCCTAGCCCTCTAATAAACGATCATGCGCTATCGGTAGTAAGGACGGCTCGAAAGATTTTTTCGGATATTTTTAAAACTGAGGCTTTTTCTCGCGTTCACATTAGTGTAGACTCTGCTAACGATAGCGCATTTAAATTTGCTAAAGCGTTAGGTTTTGAAACTGAGGGAATTTTGCGCAAATATGGCCCAGACGGGTCGGACTATTATATGATGGCAAGGATAAAATAATGGGAAACTTTCACAGATCACCAGGAGATAATGACTCACTAAGATTGGTGGAAGCGCCACCACCGCCGCCTACAATAAGCAAAACGCAACGTCAGCAAGAATCTCGCGCTGAATCGCAGATGGCTGAAGAGCAAAGGCAGCTTGCTGCTAGGCGCAACGTGCGGCGAACTGGTGGTATGCGAATGCTGTTCTCACCTTTGCGCCAAGATCAAGAAGCGCTAGTCGAGGGCAAAACAACGCTTGGCGGATAGCCTAATGCGTTTATTAGTAGATGGAGAATAATAATGCCTAAATTAAACGTCGGTCAGGTAATGGAGCGCGAGGCCAAAGCGCAAGCGCGTAAAGACGATTGGCGTTCTATTTACGAGGATTGCTATGAGTTTGCATTGCCGCAGCGCAATCTTTATTCTGGTTCTTATGAAGGCGGGGTTTCGGGCAAAAATAAAATGTCCCGCGTTTTTGATTCTACCGCAATCCATGCAACGCAACGATTTGCTAATCGCATCCAGGCTGGATTGTTTCCGCCTTATAAAAAATGGTGTCGTTTGGAAACAGGTAGCGCTATTCCCCAACAGAATGAATTTCAAGCGCAATCAGTGCTAGACCAATATACCGCAACTATGTTTGAAACATTGAGACAAACAAACTTTGATTTGGCAATGGGGGAGTTTTTGCTAGATCTTGCTGTCGGTACTGCCGTTATGATGATTATGCCTGGCGATGAAACAACACCAATTCGTTTTGCCCCAATCCCGCAATATCTTGTTGCAATCGAAGAGGGCGCTTTTGGCAATGTAGATAACGTATATCGGAAGTTGCGCCTTAAAGCAGAAGCGATACCTGTAGAATACCCAGATGTTCAGCGATCGTCTGAGCTTGATGATATGATTAACAATCACCCAAGCCGTGATGTAGATTTGATTGACGCTGTTATTTTTGATCCTGAGAAGGGCCGTTACCATTACTATGTAATATGGCCTGGCAAAAAACAGGAACTTGTTTACCGCGAAATGCGCTCAAGCCCGTTTGTCGTTGCTCGTTACATGAAGGTTGCTGGTGAGGTTTATGGCCGTGGCCCACTTGTTACAGCTATCCCTGACATTAAAACCTTAAATAAAACGCTTGAATTGGTTTTGAAAAACGCAAGTCTATCAATCGCTGGGGTTTATACTGCGGCTGATGATGGTGTTCTTAATCCTCAGAACGTAAAGATCCAGCCTGGCTCAGTTATTGCTGTTGCTCGGAATGGTGGGCCACAAGGCGCGTCATTAGTTCCTTTAGCCCGCGCTGGTGATTTTAATCTATCACAGATTATTGTAAATGATTTGCGGATGAACGTAAAAAAGATTTTGATGGATGATACTTTGCCGCCTGATAATATGTCGGCACGATCTGCCACAGAGATTGCGGAGCGAACTAGAGAGCTTGCTACTAATCTTGGATCAGCATTCGGGCGTTTAATTAATGAAACTATGATTCCCGTTGTTACACGCATTCTTTATGTGATGGATCAGCAGGGCTTGATTGATATGCCGCTAAAAGTAAACGGCATTGAAGTTAAAGTTACGCCAGTATCGCCTCTTGCTCAAGCGCAGAAGTTGCAAGAAGTCCAAGATGTAATGCAATATATGCAGATTGCTAATGCAATGGGCCCGCAAGGCCAGGCGACAATATCACCGGGGCGTATATTGTCATTTATATCACAGAGGCTTGGGATTGATTCAAACCTCTTGGCGACTCCAGAGGAGCAAATGCAATTTATGCAGCAAATGCAACAAGCCGCACAGCAACAAGCTATGGCTGAACAGGGCGCTGCCCCACAAGGCGGCCCACCACAAGGGGCAGTGTAATGGAGTCGCCTGATGGCTGGGAGGGATTATCACCAGCGGTGATGGTTGCCAAAGGTGTAGATGATTTGGATATTTTGTTTGGACGGGTATTTAAATCCACAGAAGGACAGAGAGTTTTAGCGCATTTGCGCCAGGCTACAATTGAGCAACCCGTGTTTGTTCCAGGTGAAGATCCTAGCTATGGTTATTCACGCGCTGGAATGTGCGAGTTGGTTAGAATGATTGAAAAGAGAGTGGAGAGAAGTAATGACTGATGATCAAAAAACTGATGGCCCGTTAATTAATCTTAGTGCGCAGGAAGAAACTGCGCCACAAGAAGCCCCAATGGCAATTCACGAACCAGAGCCTGGAGAAGAAGCAGCCAAAAGCGATGCGACACCTGAGGAGCGACCAGATTATATTCCAGCTAAATTTTGGGGAGAAAAGGGTGCAGATCTTGAGAAACTTGGAAAAAGTTATGTTGAGCTTGAAAAGCAATTTAAGTCTGGAAAGCATAAAGCGCCAGACGAATACGATGTTAATCCTCTTGTCGACCAAGGCCTTGATGGCGAAGATCCGACTATTGTTGTTTTTAAAGATTGGGCAAAAGAAAACGGAATTAGCCAAGCTGCTTTCGAGGATCTTGCGGGCAAAGTTTTAAGTCTTTCTAAGCAAGAATCAGAGTCAATAGAAATTGATCAAAATGCTGAAATGGAAAAACTTGGAGAACGCGCTCAAGAAAAAATCCAAATGACTGAGCGTCTTTTAATGAAGGCTCCGCTTAATAACTCGGAGCGTGAGGCAATGGCCCAGGGCTTAAATAGCGCTGATGCAATCAACGCATTTATTAAGTATCATCAATCTTTGACAAATGAAGGCATACCTGTAACTCCAGCAATTCATGCCCCATCAATTACAAAAGAAGATTTGGAAACTGCAATTGCAGATCCACGTTGGAAGACGGACACATCGTTCAGAACTCGCATTGAAAAGCAATGGATGTCAGCAAATAATTGAGGGTATTGCAAAAATAATTATTTAGGTGTATTTTAGGTTTGACGGTTAACCGCGCTCGGCCCGTCTATTCGGTAACTTCCGATGGCTGGCGCGGCCATAACGCGCAAGCGACCGCCCTCTAATGGACAACGGAACGCGAATTGTTTTGAAACCCATTAGGAGGATTTGTGCATGGCACAAAATGTAACTACAGCCTTCGTCACTCTGTTTGATGCAGAAGTGAAACAGGCTTATCAAGCGGCGTCAGTGCTTCGCGGCACGATGCGCACTCGCACCGGTGTTTCTGGTAACACCGTTAAATTCCCAAAAATTGGCAAAGGCGTTGCAACTGTTCGCGTTCCGCAAACTGACGTAACTCCGTTAAATGTAACTTATACTCAAGTCACCGCGACTATGAGCGATTACATTGCTGCTGAATATTCGGACATTTTCCAACAATCACACATCAATTTTGATGAGCGCCGTGAGTTGGTTGACGTAGTTTCGAAATCAATTGCTCGTCGAATGGATCAGCTTTGCATTGACGCACTTAACGCTTCAAGCGGTACGGCTGTTGCAACTAGCATTGGTGGCGCATCGACTAACATGAATATTGAAAAAATTAGAGCTTCTTCAAAAGCACTAAACACAAAGAACGTGCCAGCCGGCGATCGTTATTTGCTTATTCATGCTTCGCAATTAGATGCAATGCTGGGTGAAACCGAATTGACTTCGCAAGACTTTGCCTCAGTAAAGGCTCTTGTTCGCGGTGAAATCAATACGTTCATGGGCTTCACTATTCTTACGGTCGGCGATCGTGACGAGGGTGGCCTTCCCAAACCAAGCACTCGCACTTGTTTTGCTTGGCACAAAGACGCAATGGGCTATGCTGAGTCGATGGCACAAAAATCTGAAGTGAACTACATTCCAGAGAAAACCTCTTTCTTGGTTTCCTCAATGTTCTCGGCGGGTTCGATTGCAATTGACGATGAAGGCATTGTCAAAATTTCCTGCACAGAATAGGAGCAATAAACAATGGCATTTTCATCTGTAAACTGGTCAACTGTTGGCGCTTCTAAAAGCGGCAATTCACCTTCGATCTACAGCTATAAGTCCTCTGGAGATAATAAAGCAACAATTGCTGGCTCTGGTTATTTCAATTCGGTAGAGTCTTTAATCACTACTGGAGATTGGGCTTACACATACGGTTCCGATGGCGGTCAAACGCTTGCGCTAACTAAAACCGGCGCTGTTATCACGGCTGCTGTAATATAATGTAATATAAAAGAGAGGGCCAGGTTATCTTGGCCCCTCTACTCATTTAGGAGTATATCAATGGCATCTGGTGACACTTCCCTTTCGATTTGCTCTGACGCTTTAATTCTTCTCGGCGCTGCGCCTCTTTCCTCATTTACCGAAGGAACGTCCTCAGCCCAGGCTTGCGATCGACTTTACCACGATCTTAAAGACAACATGATTAGCCGTTACCCTTGGTCTTGGTCTATTCTAAAGCTAAAGCTAAACCGTTTAGTAGAAACCCCTACAAACGAATGGAAGTATCAGTATCAATTGCCTGGCGATATGCTGTCAGGCGTCTTGGCGCTATTTAGTTCAAGCAGTGCAAATGCTAACTCTTTAAGCTCAGGATGGGAAATTTATGGCGAAAGCGTTTATACAAACTTGGAAGAAGTTTATATTGATTACCAAGCATCAGTTGATGAAAGCAGATTCCCCCCATACTTTGTGCGATTATTAAGAACGGCAATGGCGGCAGAGCTTGCTGTAGTTATTACCGACCAAACATCTAAGGCGGATTATTACAGCGTTAAGGCTGTTGGAACTGTATCGGATAATGGGCGCGGCGGCCTGTTTCGCGAAGCGGCGAACATTGACTCTCGCGGTAGGCCGAATGAGATTATACAGGATTATACTTTAATTGCTGTAAGGGGCTGATATGCGGATCGTTCAATTCCAGACCAATTTCTCGGCTGGCGAGCTAGACCCGCTTTTGCGTTCTCGAACGGATTTAAGCCAATACCAAAACGCCCTTGAAACCGCAAAGAATATTATTGTGCAACCGCAAGGCGGCATTCGGCGCAGGGACGGACTCAAATTCATTCACGACTTTACCGGGTTTACTGAGTTCAAGATTATACCTTTTGAGTTCAGTACGCTTGACAGTTATACATTGGTGCTAGTTCATCAGCGTATTTATATTTTTAAAGCTGGAGTTCTCCAAACAAATATTAATGCGTCTGGAGTCGACTATTTAGCGGTGACTGCCATTACCTCTGCAATGCTTGATGAAATGAATTACACTCAAGCTGTAGACACTTTAATTCTTTGCCAAGAGGATTTGCAAACGCAAAGGATCGTGCGCAATAGCGACACCAGTTGGTCTATTGGCGCGCTGCCAGTAACTAATATCCCTCGATATGCCTGGACTGTATCCTCGTCTAGCCCTGCGGGTCATCTTACGCCTAGTGGGATTTCTGGAAACATTACGGTTACTTCTCAAAACTCAGTTTTTACTGGAACTGCGGCTTCATATGTTGGGCAATACATTTATGTTGAGCCGTTTGGAACATTGCGAATAATTGAAAAAGAAACTAACGCTATTTTAAAATGCTTTACTGAAGTTTCTCTTTACAACAGCGATGTTGTAGCCACTGGTAGTTGGCAATTAGAAACTGGCTATGAAGACAGTTGGTCTGCAACCCGTGGATGGCCAAGGTCTGCGGCATTCCATGAAAGCCGATTGTATTTTGGAGGCTCAAAGCAACGCCAAAACACTGTCTGGGGCTCGAGAGTAATTGATTATTTTAACTTTGATCCCGGCACAGCGCTTGATGATGCGGCTGTTGAGGCTACAATTAACACTTCGCAATTTAACGCGATCACGCATATGGCTTCTGGAAACGTGTTGCGCGTCTTTACAACTGGCGGTGAGTTTGTTGTGTCACAAGATGGTTCTAATCCAATTACCCCTGCTAGCTTTTTAATTCGGCCCCAAACCCGGCTCGGCTCTAAGCCTGGCGTTCCTATTGAGGATTTAAACGGCGCGGCTGTATTCGTGCAGCGTCAAGGCCGTAGCCTTAATGCTTTTCAATACACCGACAGCACAGCCAGCTATGGCATTCAACCGCTGTCTGTTCTTAGTTCACATTTAATGAAAGACCCTGTTGATTTGGCTGCGCGTCGAGCAACATCAACCGATGAAACTGATACGCTGTATTTGGTTAATGGTGACGATGGAACGATGACCGTCTATTCAATTCTTGGCGGCCAGGGGGTAATTGCTGCAAGCGAGTTTATTACTGACGGAGACTTTATTGCTGTTAGCGTTGAGGTCGCGGATGTTTATACAATTGTTAAGCGTACAGTTAATAGCTCGGTTCGGTATTTTATGGAAAAGTTTGACAAGAATGTTTATGTTGACTCCGCGCTAATTGGTGGCGCGGCTTCAAGTGTAAATGTCACGCACTTGCAAGCTAAAGAAGTCCAGATTATTCGTGACGGGTTTGTTGACCCAGCTCAAACAGTTCCAGCATCTCCATATACAATTACATTTGAATCGGCGGCTACTGCATCTTACCAGGTTGGGATCAATTTTACTGTTACCGCAATAACAATGCCATCTGAACCAAAGTTAGCGTCAGGATCTTTGCAAGGGGTTCAAAAGCGAATACTTCAAGTTGATGCTTTGTTATTTGAATCTCAAAGTATGTCGGTAAATGGACAACAAGTTTCATTTGTTCAGTTTGGTGAGGATGTGCTTGACGCTTCAATTGATTTATTTACTGGAATAAAAACTGTCCACGGGTTGTTGGGGTTTAGTCGCACTGGTCAAATTACTATTACACAAACTGTTCCTCTAAAGCTAACATTGCTTGGTTTGGAATATCGCATGAGCGTGGGAGAATAAAATGACAACTTTAATAACAGCAATAATAACGGCTGGAAAAACGGCGGCTACTTGGGCTGTAGCAAACCCAGGATTAGCACTGTCGGGAATATCAACCGCAGCCGTTTTAGGGGCGCAAAATAAAGGTGCGCGGCAACAAGAACAGCTTTATGATGAGCAAGCCGCACAGGCACGGTTACAGGGTCGAACTGACGCGATTAATTACAAGCAGCAGGGGGCTAATGTCTTGAGAAAAATGAATGAGATTTTAGCAACAACGATTGCTAGAAGCGGTCAATTTGGGGATGCTGCACTTGGCTCTTCCTTGTCTCTTCAAAGATTTGCTGAATCAGAGGCTTCAATGGAATTTGGAACGGCAATTGACAATTCTCAATTGGCTCTTGCTGGCGCGGAAGCCCAAGCAAATATTTACCGGCAATCTGGACAGATTGCCAGAACTACTGGACAAATTCAAATGGCAGGAACTTTGAGTAGTGGCCTAGATAGAGTGCTAAGTTTGCGCCCAGGAAAAACTGAAAAAACTAAATAAAAATCTAAAAAACTAAAAATGTAGGATAACTCAAGATGGCAATGCTCCCTAGATATCAGCGATCAGGTTTAATGGCGGCCAAACCTAAGCAGATGGATTTTGCCAATCTGCGCGAGGGCATAAGGCAAACCCAAGCTATATCTGATGTAGTTGGACAGATGTCAGATTTTGTTTATAAAAAGGCAGCGGCCACTGCTGCCCGAAAAGGTGAAACAGCGGTTCAAGAACAGGGCGCACAGACCGTTTTGGGACGTATTGCCGAGGGGGGCGGCCCGTCAACAATTGCTGAAAAATCTGCATATGCTTTAGGAAGCAGAATTGCCTCTGCCGAAATTACTACAGACGCAGAGATAGAAATTTCGAATATTCTAGACCAGGCGCAAAACTCGCTGGCTCCTCTTTCCGCAGTCAGGCAGCAATTAGCCGATGTTGCTGATGGTTACTCTGCGGCAATGTCGAACATTGACCCAGGGCAAGCCGCAGTATTGCGCACTAATCTTATGGGGTCTGGTGACAAGGCAGTTCAACGCTATGCTGAATGGTTCTCAGCAAAACAAGTGGCGGTTGCAAAAGCCCGCAGGGTTCAATCTCGCAGCGTAAACTATGACGCTGTTTTGGGTGGTGCTATTTTGCCTGGTGCACATAGCGATTCAATCTTTATCGACGTACAAACCCGTGCCAATGTTATGCTTGAAACCGGAGCCGATCCTGTTGCTGTTCAAGGATGGATTGATTCAACTACAGCAGCAGCCCTTAGAGAGAATTTGTTTGCCCGATTCAATCGTGGTTCTCTCGATGCGCAAGCAGAGATAATTTCGCGTTTAAAAGAAAAGCCTCCCGAAGGGATGTCGCTTGAGCAATCGTTCTCTCTTAGCCGAACATTAAGTTCTGCACATGATCGAGGACTGAAGGTAGTTGACTCTCAGTTTTCTGGGCTTGTTAAATTAGCAAATAACGCGGCTGAAATACAAGCGGCTGGCGGTGTGATTAACCAAGAAACATTCGACCAGCTGGATACTCTTTCAAGAAGTGTTATGAAACATCGCCCAGAAGCGCCGGCTATTGTTGCGGAATTAAGGCGCGACTCAGATTATATTAATTCAGTTCGTGAGATGACAATCCCAGAGCTTGAAACAGAATTAGCGTCCGTTAAGGGCGGGGTTCCTGGGATGGGCGGCGAGGGTCTTGATACTGCCACAGAAATAAAAATGCGGGATATTGTTGCCGGGACATTACGAATAGCTGACCAGGTGCAACGCGCAGCTGATGCAGAGACAGATCAGAAAATCAAAGCCGAAATACAAGTGCCTCTTTCGGAAATACAAACAGCCCTTGATGTAATAACATTGCAAACCCAAAGCGGGAATATTGAATCGGCGGCGCTTGCATTAGCAGTAAAAACAATTAATCAAAACCTGGATAAGATCCCAGAGGGATATCTGCCTAATGGCTCTGACGTAACTATAGCCACTGCTCTTGCTTTGGCGGATGAATTAACATCTGCATACGGTTTTCGCCCAGAAGAACTCAGCGACCGTTTGGCTGGGCTTAAAAGCGGCGTTATACCTGGGTCTGACGACCCAAATTTAAGCGACATAGAACTTATTAAAATAAGCACTAAACGGGGCGCTCTCGTCCAGAGCCGGATTAATGCACAGAACAAGGCGGTGGCTTCTGGTGACGCTCTTTTGTGGGCTGCCGCGCAAGGAATAACATACACGACAGTTGGGCCATACGGCGAACGAGTAGTTAATAAACTGGGAGCGCCGTTGGATTTTAATGATAACCTTCCTGGTTCTATTGCTACTCGCTTAGAGCATAAAAGGATTGCTGAATATATCTACAATTCTTCGGTTAATATTCTTACCTCTAACGAGGTGGCCGGTTTAAAAAATATATTAACAGACGGCAATGTTTCAGTACAGGCAATGGTTTTGGAGGGAATTGTCCAAGCCGCAGGGCCAGAGGCATCCTTGGAAATATTTAATATGATCAGCAAGGACGCGCCAGTTATGGCATATATCGGTGGACTAATGAATGAAGGCAATACATCAGCGGCCAAACTTGCTATTCGCGGAATAACGCTTGAAAACCCTCAAGCATTTAGTAATCAATTTGGCGGCGGAATAAACGTAGAATTTTCCGCCTCTGTTGGAATTGCATATTCAACTATGCCAACAACAGGTAATGCTGTTTTTGAAGTGGCAAAAAACATTTACAAAGCAAAAGTTACCGATTTAGGCAAGCAATCAGATCCAGACTTAAACAGGAATATATGGAAACAATCCGTTGCTGACGCTATCTCTCCATACAAATTTGGAGAAGCAAATGGACAAGTTACCATTTTGCCAATCGGGGTTTCCGAAGAAGATATGAATAACTGGCTTAATACCCCAGTAGATATACAATCCTTTATTGCCGATCCTAATGATTTTGCACGGCCAATAAGCACTAAGAATTTCGAAAAATCAAATTGGGTTCCTGTTCTTGTTGGCCGCGACCAATATATCCTTCGTAGATATGTTAATAGTGCCTATGGTTTTCTTGATCTTGTATTTAATGATGGTCAGGACGAAGTGGTTGTGTTTGATTTCTCCAGACTTGGAGGCGAGGAAGAACGCGATTCCGCGCAAGTTATTGAGCAACCCTTGGCATCGGGAGTAAGCAGTATGTCTGACAATGTAGACGCAGATAGAGCGTACCAGACCCCCAATACAATAGAACCATCTAGGTCTGACCTACCACAATCAAATGTTCCAAAAGGTATGAGCGAGTTAAGATATAGAAATTATCTTCGTAATTTAAATATAAATTTATCTGAGTCGGAATTTAAAGGCAACTATATGGCATATAAAAATAGTCAGATGAATGAGGGTGAATAATGAATTATGCGTTAGATACATGGGATTCTTCTGCATATTCTCCTGAGACTACGGCTGCCGTCAATGAGGGCGGTTTTGCTGAAAACCTTAATGCGGCATGGCTGGGGTTTGCATCTATGGATGCCAGCCAATCTCAAGACTTCATCCGCCATGATATTTGGCGCGAGGCAATTGCCACCATTAATGAAACAACCGGGTCTGATTTTTTCTCCCCAGCTTCATATTTAAATATCGGCGTTGGAATTTCCGCAACGAAGGGCCACCCAGAAGAAATGTATCGATGGAAGGCAGAGCAGATATTCGATCATGTTCGCGAAAACGCGGATTTGCTTCCAGAAGAAATAACTTCAATGAACTTTGAATCAATTGATTTGAGAACAATTGATATGGCCCAACAGGCACAAAAAGAATTGGCAGAAATAACTAACACATCAACTAGCTTTTCAAACCAAGCGGCTAGGTTCATAGGCATGATTGCTGGTGGTGGCACAGATCCAGGTATGGTTCCATTCTTACTCGCTGGGGGCGGCTCTGGGACAGTCCTAAAGGTAGCATTCCGCGAGGCGGTAATCGGCGCTGGGGCAACGGCGTATGTACAGCCAGCCGTAGCGGATTGGTATAAAGAGCTTGGTTATGATTACACCTGGAAAGACTTTCGGAACAACGTAACTGCCGGGGCCGTTGGTGGCGCTGCGTTTGGCGTTGCTTTAAAGGGCGCTGGGTCTGGTATTCGCTTGACTAACAATCAGATGAAAAAAGGCATTAAGGTTCTAAGCGATAATGTTAATGGCGTTGATGTCAGAACTAGAGCGTTGATTGATCTGTTAGACAGCGCGGATGATCTTAAATTTACTAACCCTGGTCGTGATCTTCTTATTCACGAGGCCAGACTTATTGAAGCGGAAAGGGCGATTGGCAATAACGAAACGCCAAGGATAACCCTATTAACTACAGATAACGTTAGGCCAGAAGTTTATGAAAGATGGGCTAAACCATCAGATAATATTAATGGGATTGTCTTTAAATTTAATCCCGATGAAATTAGCGCTGACGCAAAAACATTTCAATACAAATCTGATGGTGATGAGTTTGGTGTAACCGAAGCCCTGCGCAAAGAAACGGTTTGGGATATACAGCAAGCTGGTACAATTACAGTTTATGAATATGCAGACGGGCGCCTGGTTATTGCTGATGGGCACCAAAGACTAGGACTTGCAAGGCGCATAAAGAAACAAGATCCCAGCCAAGATGTTTTTCTCATTGGATATAAAATGAAGGAAACGGATGGAATTACTCCTGGCGAAGCAAGGGTTAATGCTGCGTTGATCAATATTAAACTTGGCACTGGTTCGTTAATCGATGCCGCAAAGGTATTTCGTGACGCTCCAGAGCGTATGTACGAAATAAAAAAGAACTCTGAACACATCAGGCAAGCAAAAAACTTATCGTATTTAACCCAGGATGCTTTTGGTTCGATTGTAAATGAGGTTATTGTACCGATTTATGGCTCCATCATCGGGCGCATACTGCGCGATAAACCTGATTTGCAACAAAGCGCAATTGCTATTGTTCAAAAGTCTGCCCCAGAAAATGCGTTCCAGGTGGAAGCGATAGTGACACAAATCCGCTATGCCGACTTTGAAGAAATAAAACAGATTTCTCTATTCGGGGAAGAAAGCAACATCGAAAGCCTGTTCCCGCAACGGGCAAAAATCCTGGATGAATCAATTAAGCTGCTAAGAAAAGACAAAGCGACGTTTGAAACTATTACCAAGAACTCGGAAAAACTAGAAGATGCCGGCAATCAACTGGCAAAAGATGTTAATGAAAGGATGGCGCAGACAAATGCCCAAGCAATCGAAATCATCAAAGTTAACGCCAACAGAAAGGGCGCCCTCTCAGACGCTCTCTCAGCCGCAGCAAGAGATGCCAAAATCACAGGAAGCTATACCAAGTCTGTCAAAAACTTTGTCGAATCTATCAGAAGAGCAATGGAATCGAATGAACTCTCTATCATCGATGTTGGCAGAATTGAATATTCTTTCGACACTCCGTCTGCGATCAGCCGCAGTGAAATCACAAGAGAGCCGCTTACAGATGAATTCGACAACCCCTACGGAGATGCCGTAAACCAACAGACTGATCAACTCGCCCTGGATATGCTGGGAGAGCCGGAAATAAATATCGCTTTGCCCCGCGTCAAGACCGAATTGACCGCTGCCGGTGAACAAATGATAATTCCAGGGGCAGAGCGCATATCCGATCGCGCTTTGGCCGAGCGCACAATGGACAAACCCATGACCGGCGGTAGGTCTGCAATGCCAGAAGGCGGTATATTTGATGATGTTCGCACGGGTGATCTGTTTGATGATATGGATATGGAAATCCCATTTGGCACGATTATGGACGAATCAAACCAAACTGTTTCCCAGACGTTGACAGTTAGGGAAATAAAACGAATGGTTGATGATGAAGATGCTTTAATTAAACGCTTGGGAGTTTGCTCAATATGACCTTTGAAGATTGCATTAGGCAGGGCGTTACAAACAACGAGATCACGGCTGACCAGGCAAGTGAGGCCATAGATCTTTTTACAGAACTAAGAGAGCAATACAATAAACAGCTAGGCCCAGGGCCAGCGGCATCTAAGGCTGCTATTGATGCTGCCGAGGCAGTAAAGCGCCAGGCAATACAGCGCAAGCGTCGGACGCTTTTGCAAGCCCAGGCATGGAAGCAAATCAAAAAAGATTTCTCTGAATATAATCTTGATGCTCGTCAGGCCACTCTTAATGATCTTAATAAAAAACTTAGATCATCAACAAGCCCGGCTGAGATTAAAAAATTAAAGGAACAGATTAAGGATATAAGCACTGGTGATGCGGCAAACGCGGCACTGTCTTTGATTGAGCAAGATACTATTTCAAAATACTCAAGCGTTGCTCAGCTGCGCGACGGTATTACGCGCAGAACTACGGCGATGATGGATCAATACCTGGCTACATTCCGTCGTAACCTGGTCGGGGAAACCCGTAACAAGGCGCAATTAAAAAATGTTGTTCGGGAAATCTTTGGGGAAAATACCGGCGATAGCGCGGCTAGTGAAATGGCGCAAGCGTGGAAGAAGGCGTCCGATTATTTACGCACCAGGTTCAACTCAGTTGGCGGAGCAATATCTGCCCGTTTTGATTGGGGAATGCCACAGAACCACAACTCCTTGGAAGTAAAAGCTGCTGGCTTTGAAAATTGGCTTGATTTCACTCTTGGCAAGTTAAATCTGGAAAAGATGATTGACGAGCGCACTGGTTTTAAATTTACGCCCACAACAATAAAAATCACACTTCGGGATGTTTGGGAAACAATCGGAACAGAGGGTTATAATAAATTAAAAGATACGGGTTTCCGTGGCGGAAAGTCGGTTGCCTCACGCAATACGGATCACCGTTTCTTGGTTTTTAACAACGCCGATGATTGGATGAAATACCAGGAACGATTTGGAAACCCAAATGCGTTTGACGTTATGATTGGGCATATCGATGTTATGGCACGAGACATTGCACTGATGGAGCGCTTGGGGCCAAACCCATCTGCTACAATTAACTTCATTCAACAAACATTAAAAAAAGAAGCATCCGGGGGCAGTAAGCGTAAAATCAACAGGGCAAATGCAAAAGCCGATCGGCTGGCTGTTCTTTATGATGGTGTTACTGGACGGGACAATGCGCCTATTAATGGCTCTTTTGCAACGGTATTGGCCGGCACAAGACAGGTATTGCAATCTGCACAGTTAGGATATGCAGCTGTAGCTGCCCTTGCTTCTGACATAAACTTCAACCGCATTGCCCGGGCTTTTAATGGTTTGCCACAGGCAAACACTTTAAATGGGTATCTTAAATACATGAACCCTCTTAGCCTTGAAGAAAAAGGCCGGATCGCAATCAGGATGGGGCTAATTGCAGACGGATGGTCTGCTATTGCGTCCGCGCAGATGCGTTTTGTGGGTGATCTGTCTGGCCCAGAAATTACGCGAAGAATGTCTGATTTTGTTATGAGAGCGTCACTCTTGTCGCCCTGGACTCAGGCTGGCCGCTGGGCCTTCGGTATGGAGTTTCTGGGCACATTGGCAGATAACGTTGGCAAAGAGTTTATGGAACTTAACCCAGACCTTAGAGGCGCTATGGAGCGCTACAGCATAGGCGCCGATCGATGGGATATCATTAGATCTTCTCCGCTATACGAAGATAGAGGGGCTACCTTTGTCCGGGCCAACAACATTGCCGAAAGGTTGGACATTGATCCTCGTCTGGCGGATGATGTGGCGACAAAACTGTTAATAATGATTGATACGGAAACTAACTTTGCGGTTCCAAGTACATCGTTGCGTGGCCGAACTGCCCTTAAAGGCAACACCAGGCCAGGATCGCTTCCTGGTGAATTATTAAGATCATTCGCTATGTATAAAAGTTTTGGCGTTACCCTAGTAAATACTCATATCATGCGCGGTTTGAATATGCCAAGTGCTGCTGGCAAAGGTAAATACCTGGCGGACTTTATTATATCATCAACATTGATAGGCGCTCTTACTATTCAAATGAAAGAAATGTCAAAGGGCCGAGATCCAGCCCCGATGTTTGGTGACGATGCTGAAAAATTCTGGGGCGGCGCATTTCTACAGGGTGGTGGCGTTGGTATCTTCGGGGATTTCTTATTCAATGACGTAAATAGATTTGGCGGCGGCATTTCGGAAACCATTGCTGGCCCAGTGATCGGTCTACTTAACGACGCTAGAAAACTCACCATAGGCAACGCGGCCCAAATGGTTACTGGGCAGGATTCAAATATAGCTACTGAAATGGTTGGATTTACGCAACGTTATCTGCCTGGTTCGAGGATTTGGTATGTCAACCTTGCGTTAGAGCGAGGCATTTGGGATCAATTAAAAATTATGACAAACCCAAAATCAACACAGAAAATCAGATCAATAGAACGCAAATATAAAAGGCGAGGACAGGAGTATTGGTGGAAGCTAGGGGAAACATCTCCAAAAAGGGCGCCGAGATTATCAAATATTCTGGAATAACTAAATTAAATCTGCTATAAGGTCATTAAATAAGCGAGGTTTTACATGAGCGATATCCCTATCAACCCAGTTACCCGTCGGGTGCAGTTCACAGGTAACACTGGAACTGGGCCTTTTGCGTTTACATTTAACATATACGCGGCGAGCGATATCGCTGTTTATAAAAACAGCACACTGCTGACGCTGACTACACATTACACTGTATCAATAGCGTCAAACGGGACGGGATCTATATCGCTTACTGGCTCTGGGTCTGGATCTGCACTAATTTCAAGTGATGTTTTAACGATCGTTGGCGCTAGAGCATTAAGCCGGACAACAGACTTTGTTACAGCCGGTGATTTACGGGCTGTTTCTCTAAATGAAGAACTTGATTCTAGCGTTATCATGTCTCAACAGCTTGACGAAAAATCAGACCGAGCTTTAAAGTTTGACCAATTTGACGTTTACGGCAGTGCGACATTGCCGGTTAAGGCCGCCCGCTTAGGCACGGTTCTTGGTTTCAACGCAACAACTGGCAATCCAGAGGCTGGCCCGACAATTGCAGACGTTTCAGCGCTATCCGCAATTACCGCAGATATTGCTACTCTTGCAGATATCCAGGATGGAACGGTTGCAACATCGGCTATTACAAATGTAAATACAGTT
>TARA_R110000782_G_scaffold63309_3_pt1 | contig 21183 bp, 17 predicted proteins | sample TARA_R110000782 | Tara Oceans TARA_R110000782 (sample SAMEA4397859) | marine metagenome | biome: Polar Biome; feature: [SRF] surface water layer (ENVO:00010504); material: water (ENVO:00002006), including particulate matter (ENVO:01000060) such as... | depth 5 m | reverse complement strand
TCTAAGTTAACACCAGCTCTATACCCATCAATATCCATTAGGAATGCGTCATTCGATGCACTGTCTGTGATAGTTGCATTGTCTATAGTCTTAGATGATAGAAGAACTAGAACTTCTGGGTTAGCCAGTCCCTTATCTACAACCTCTTGTATATCAGAGTATGCTGTTACATCATCTGCAAGTCTCTTCACTGCAATGTTTACTAACTCATCTACATTGACACCTTCTACATTCAATGACCTAAGGTTTTTAACAAAACTTGGGTCCATTAGCTGCTTCACAGTAGCCTGTCCACCAGCTCCTCTGGGTCCACCGAGAGAGATGTTGTTACTAGCGGTAGCATTTAGTCCTGATATTCGGTCTCGAATCAGTAAGTCCTTAATATCAAGGGCATCCCCAATAATCTTAGCTGCTCCGAACTCTTCCATCCTTGCAGGGATAGTCTCCAAGTAGAACTTACTGTCTTCTTCTAAGTCAGTCGCCATTTCCTTCAATGTCTCAGGATCTAAGACCTCACCCCTTTCTCTTGCCTCTGCTACAGACTGGTTGAACGTAATTCTCATCTGATGCAAGGAAGCCTGAGCAGCTAATCGATAGTTGCCCAAGTGTACATCAGTCATGACACCAGCATTACTCTTAACAGCGGTCAATAGACCACCGACAGAGACACTGTTGATAGCAGATGATACATTAGAGATCTGTCCACTTAGGTTAATGATGCTCTCTTCACCTGCTTTCTGCATAGTCTGGATATAAGCCAGCTTGCCTTCATACTTACCTCTCTCTTGAATACCGTGGTTGCCTACACCATGTATCTGATCCAGCTTTGCAGTCAGTTGTGCATTCTCTACTTCAGCAGGCTCTTCAAACGTAGCAATACCACTACCAAAGATCGAATTGATCTCAGACTGTAGTGCTAGGTTGCCTACGTTTGATAGGCTCTGCTTCCACGTAGCATTATAACGTGTGTTATAAGCTGTCTCATTCAACATCCCAGTCTTACGTGCTCTATCTAGCCTAGATTTCTTATCAGATAGAGAATCAAGTGTTGCCTTTTCCTCTTCAGTTACAAGATCATCACTGTAAATGTTACGGATCTGCCCTCTAACATCATCTTCTTCATCAAGAAGGTTAGCTCTCTCCTCTTTTAAATCAAGAATAGAAGTAGTAGCATCACCAATAGCTTGGCCCTTTTCTTGCGCTACTGCCTCACTTTCTCTCTGCTTCTGATCGGCATACTGTCGAGCCTCATCCCTTGCAGAAATTGCTTCCTCGGCTCTTCGCTTCTTCGAAAACTCACCACCAACAAAGTCAACTGTACGAGCTAAACTGTTAAGAGCATCGGCCTCTCCAGAATCTCTTATGCCTCGTTGTGGTTTAAGTCCACGAATATCCGGTTCATCTAAAAATTTAGGCATTACTTATCCTCGTTATTGTTTAATAGCGTTCCAGTTGACAATGGCATAACACCACCGTTACCTAGATAATGTTTTGTAAAGGCTGAAGCCTCTCTTCCGAATGCAGACTTACTATCAAGAACACTCTTGTTAAAGTTCTCTAAGATTTTTGTACCTGCTTCAGTGTTCTCGAATGGCCCCATGATAGCAGCACGTTGCTTACGGTATAGTTCTACATTACCAGACCTCATGAAACTATTATAGATGTGTTGGAGGTCATCCTTCACAGCTCTCATCTCATTCTTGTTTGCTGTATTGTAGTCGTATGCTTTCCATAACGCAGTTTCTTTATCAGTCTCAAAACCAAAGGCTCTTGCTAGGTTTGTCTGCCAATTAGCACCAAGCTCTTCAGTTGTCATCATGACAGTACCACGTTTGCTACGTAATCCCATGCTGTAATACTCAGAATAGAATGCCTTACGTGCATTACTCCATGTAGATGTCATACCAGCCAAGCCATCAACAACTCCTAACAACTCATGGCCTAAAACAGCAGGCGATGGGTGTGTCATGATGTTCTTAGCAGCTTCATACATGCCAATAGCAGCATCCTTACTACGCATCACAGTATTACCACCAGCACCTAGTGCTACCTTAGAAATCTCAGCAGCAGAATCAACAGGATTCCCTGAGAAATGGTCATAGAAAGCACCGATAATTGTAGCAGCAATGTTGTCATCTATACCAGCAAGTAAGTTACCACTCTCTGAGAAGTTGTTCTGAATCCCGAAGGCTTCAAAGAACATGCCCCACAAGCCCTCTTGCATGCCCTCTACGAGCATTGGGTTCTCTTGCTGTAGCTGAACACTATCCATGCCTAACATCTCAGCAGCATAGGCTGTGAGGTCTTCTACGATAGGTACACCAACTGTGCCATAGATAATAAACTGACCAGCAAGGACAGATGCCTTCTCTTTAGCAGTCCACTTGCCTGTACCACCCATTGTCTTAGGTAAAAGGTTCTCTGCAAACTTAGCAAACACCTGTACAAACTGAGTAGGTATACCAAGTACACCTGTCTGCCATGCAGCAGCATTCTCTGATTGTAAGTTCATGTGCATACGGATAGTTTCATCGGTCAAAGACTTAGCAGTGACCTCTTCACCGGCATCAATCAAACCACTACGAGCAATATCCCATGCCACTATACGAGAAGCAAGTTCACCTTCTTCGTAGAATATACGGCCAGCTTTAGATGCCTTACGTAATCCATTCATAGAACTCATGCCAATACCAGATACGTTAGCATCAAAATCCGCTGTACGTACAATAGCATCCATGATACCACTGTCCTTAAACATTTGAATCTCTTTGACAAACGACTCTTCATCTATTCCCGGCGTAGATTTAGCAATAGCTCTCCACACCTCTGGGTTATCACTAAGGATTGCAGCTCTCATAGAAGGGAGCTTAGCTATAGCTTTAGCACCACGTACAGGGTGCATACTAAGGGCTATCGAGGCATTCTGAGCCTGAACCCACAACTGTCTAACATTAAACCAACCAAGATGTAGGTTAAATGTCGCACCTTTCAATGCTCTTAGTGGATCTTTACTATGAAGGTTGTTTAATATCCACTCATTAGCCTTACCACCCTTCTCTCCCCAGTTTCGTTCCATTCCTCTGCCAATACCAGCAACAAGGTCTGCAAACTTATGCTCTTCATCCGAAGGAATCTTCAACACACTCTTCAGATACTCACGAGAATCGTTCATAGTCTTTAAAGACTCAGGACTTAGATCTAATGCTGAATTCAGGGAACGGCCACCTGCTCCGAACCCTGCTCTACCTTCTGCCTTAGCCACTTGATCAACAGTATTCATCCACTGTTCAACCATAGACATGCGGTATGTATTGATAGGCATTATATCAGATATACCTTGAATGTAACGCTGTGTTGCATTAGCTGCATTCAATCGTTCTGGTCTAACATCACCAGCAGCAGTCTTAACCATAAGGTTTTGTGACTTACGAGCTGATGTGTACAATCCACCAAACATATCGCTTGAATTAGTTAGCTTCTCAAGATCAGAGAACTCCCTATCTTCACGAACAGCTAGGTTCTTGTACTCACTACCCTCTTCTGTCATGGTTTTAGCAGCATAAGCTTGTGCTTCAGCCTTAGACTTAAAGGCAAACAAGGTTTCTTGTGATGCACTGTCCATGTTCTTAACATAGAAGTAGCCGGGTCGGTAGATACGAGGTGTGTATCCAGCACTGTAGTTCAACACCTTCTTAGGAAGACTTCCTACCTGCTCACCACGGACCATAGCCCATGTAGCCTTACCCTTACCATTTTTGAATCGGATAGGCTCCATCAATTTGACAGGTTTATATCCTTGTTCAATCAACTGATCTATAACATGCTTGTTCTTATCAACAAAGCGTGTACTAACCCCATCAATGTTATCAGGAACAAACACAGATGCTTCATCAAGCTGAGATCGGATACCTTGAAGGTTGTCATATGTCTTACCAATAAGATTAGCTGCTGCACCACTCTTGTCTACATACTTAACATTCTTGAATCCCATAAACTCAAGCTGGCCACGCATCATCTCATTACGGAAGCCATGTAGTTCATCAAAGAAAGCACGCTTCTTGAAGTATCCTTCGATAACCTCATCAGAGTATCCTTTCTTAATACCTTGAGTACCAGCATGTAGCTCAACTGTGCCTGCTTTAAGCTCTTGGTATGTGAATACAGTACCTGCTTCATCACCAGCTTGTAGCAAAGTATCTACTTCAATACGTGCAGTCTTAGACAAACCTTTCTCTATGTCAATGTATCTCTTCGACAGAGCATTGGCTAGTTTAGATGACTGCTGGCCTGCGAATGTAATATTCTTAATGAAACCACCTAGCATTTCTCTCCATATAACATCAGGAGAAAATACACCTCTTAATGCAGATGTGATGTTGCTCTTCACTAATGCAGGATCACTTGTTAATGTACCATTATCTGACAAAGTGTAGTCATACTGGAACTCAGACGCTTTACCATCGTTTGTTCTAGCAATAATCTTGAATCCTTTATCATTAGTGGCTATAGTTTCTACACTATCTACCACCTTACCTGAATTGGTAAGACGTTGCCTCATTTTCTCGACTGCTTTAGTCTTAGCCATTGCCATATCTTCAGGAGACAAGGCATCTACAGCATTGTCGCTTGCTAGTGCAGCAGCTCTTTGCATTGGTGCTCTGACACTGGCTTCAATAATTTCAACCAACTCTTTAGGCATACCGAATGCTTCAGGACTATCCATTAACTTAGGATCGCCTGCTGCTTCAATGACCTGCTCTCTAGCTGGTCTTGATGCACTGTTAGCCTTTAAAATAGCTGCATCTAAAGCATCTACATCTGTCTGCTTAACAACACGAGTCCTCTTTGCCATCTCGTCTTTCACTAGACTATCGAACTGTGTCTTTAGCTTAGCGGGAATTATACCCTGCTGTAATCTTGAGATGTCAGCATACGCAGCTTGTGAGTCTACATTACGGGCTAGTGTATCATTGACTTCATCTAACTGTGCTTTCATACGTGCTATGTTTTCTTTAATGACAGATTTCTTAGCAACACCTGTCCTAACTTGCTTCTTAGTAACCTTACCAAGGCTCTCAGTTGCTACCTTAATATCATGTTCTAAATTTCTTTGTCTACCCTTCAGCTTACGAGACTCACCTCGTGACAGCTTATTACCAGCAGTAGGTAGGAGGTCTTCTATCAGACGAGAAATAACAGACTTGAATGATTCCTGTACATCTGAGGCAATGTCATCCATAGCTCCATTCAATATAGGTGTATCTTCCATACGGGTTGGGTTAGCAGTAGATGCAGCATCAACCTTATTCAGATCAATTGCTTTACCTGCCTCATCAGTCTTATCACCACCAGCTAATGCTGTTTCTGCACCAGCTCTCTCTGGATTATCTAAATTTTTTAATTCATCAACAGCCGATCTAGCTTTAGCTACCCTCTTGCCTAGCTTTATAAGACTACCCACGATAGGGCCAATATCAAAAGCAAAAACACTTACATCCATTGCAGCTTTCATCTTAATATCTTGTACGATGTCATCTGCGTAGTACAGCTCAACAATAGAGCGTGCAACAAAGGGATTGTTATCAGCGGCTTCTATAATAGCAGGCATTCTAGTTTCTAATACAACCTTCTGCTCTTCAGGATCTAGTGTCTGGAATACTGCCATCTCATCAAGCATACCATTCCAGTCAGTGCCTATTAATTTAGCATAATCGTTAATGTCCTTGATTTCATCAGGCGCAAACATATCTGCTATGAAATTACCAGCAGTTTCTGCCCAGTTATTGTCTTCAAAGTTCTCTTCTAACTTATCTATGATGAAAGACTTGTTAGCTACGCCACGTTGACGGAAGTTATCAAGAGTCTCGCCAGCAAAGATCTCACTGTACATCATGTTGATACCATCATCATCAAGAACAGACTCTTCTATTAAAGAATCTACTGCGATAGTGTCATGAATAGACTGTTGAACTTCAGGGTTTAGATTAGATGCGTTATCAAAGATATACTCAGCACGCTCTCTGTTCTTCTTAACTAAATACTCATGCTTGAGAGTCTCTTCCATATCCTTAGGATTAGTACCTAGCTTGATAGCAGAGTAAGCCTCATTATAAGACTCCCCTACATCCGCATCACCCACTGTAGATTTCAAACGGGCAATACGGGCAGCATCCTTCCTCATCTTTCTATCAGATGAAACAATACCTTGGATGTCGAACATCCCTTCTGTACCTTCTGCGCCACCTTGATCAAAAATGTTAGACATTTAATTATTCCTATGAATTATTGTTACGTGCTGTTTTAAACTATCATCCATTTGGATTCGGCGGGCCTACACCATCCGGCCCTACAGAGGTGTCCACTCCACCGCCACCTCCAAATCGTGCACCAGCCACAAGGCCGGACTGTACTAAACCACCTATAGCCTTAATCCTCGCTGCCTTAGCCATGGCTTGACTTGATATGAGATTCTGTTTACCTATTGCTTGAACAAACGATTGCTGGTTATCTAAGAAGCTGATATTACTTGCTGCCTCTCCTGTGATACCGGCGGATATTTGTGCTGTCTTAGATGTCTGAGCAGTGCCTTGTGCAAAAGCCTGATTCGCTACTGAAGCCTGAGCTTGTCGAGCTTGTCGAATCTGCTTACGTTTCTGTCTAGCCATCTGTACGTTTTGCCGCTTCGTATCGATCTTCTGTGCTTTCTCTTGTGCTCTCGCAGCATTACGTGCCTGCTTCTGAGAGGCTGCCACAGTCACTGCGGATGTTACTACTATAGCTGTTACTAATGCCATTAGATTATACCCTTCTGATAAGCTGTCTCAACATGTTTATAACCCATTCTCTTATATACCTTTTCTATCTGTTCAGGCATAGAGCTTTGCATTGAGACCATGTTCCAATAGGAGCAACCTAGTTCTTTAGCTCCCTCCTCTAAGGCTTTTAATAACTCCAAGCCCTCTCTACTTTTTCTGTGCTCAGGATCTACCCACCATGCTATCTCAGATCCTGCATAAGTACTCTTACTTCCAAGTAGGGGTGCAGTAGCTCCTGCTGTAAACCCTACAACCTCTCCATCTACTTCAGAAACAAATAGTAAACCTTGTTGGTAAGCAACATCCATGTACATAATAGCAGACCCATCTTCGTATGGGATTCCTTCTTTATGATAGACAGTCTCTTCCCAAAATCGCTTAGCATGTTTCTCTATAGCTGGGTAATCTTCTTTGGTTGCATCTCTAATCATAGAAACAAGTTAGGACTAATCGCCCATCCTCCGCTGTTTTGCCAAAACCATTAACAGGTTCTGCCCTGTGCATTAGTGTAGAAGGGAAGCTCACAGCTCTGTTTGGTATAAGATCAAACATATGTGTAACTTCCCAAGCGTCATAGATATTGTGATCTCTTTGCCAGATAGCTAACTCTTCTTCTGTCTCAGGTTGTTTATAAAGACCTGTTTCTTTGTGTCGAACAAGGCTTGTTCCGCCCGGCCCCTCACATAGATAGATAAGAAGTGTGTTATCTGCCATTGAAGAGTCGTTATGTGCTTGATGAGGTGCCTCCACTCCTTCGGGAGACAGCCTCAAGAACATAAATCCACCGTCTGTAAGATATTCTACTTCATCTCTTGCTGGTATGTCTGTGTTGATGTAAGGATACAGTACATTGTCCACAGGATTAACTTCACCTGCATAAGACAACCCAGTTACATGCTTCCTTACATCAGAGTAGTCGAGAAAGAAATCGTCTACGACTATAATCCCCTCTTCTAGCTCTTTCATCATACCGTTGTTACTCCATTGATTGGCATACCCCAGCCTATAATCTGACAATCTTTAGCTGGTGCTGTTTCAAACTTGAGAGATACAGACTTACCTCTTCCTCTCAACTTAGTCTTAGATGATATGACCTCATAGCCATAATCAAACTCATCATCTACATCTTGAGGTATAAAGTTTCGAGGCAATCGATATGCTTCAAAAGGTCTACCCCATTTACCACTAGCGGCACTGTTTGAAAAGTCCCACCGAGATGTTATAGAACAGCTTGAAGGATTGACAGCTTCTAGTTCACCATCGACTTCAGCGAATCCTGATTCTGATCTATTAAAGTGCATAGTCAAGTACGGGACTTGCTTATCTCTCTGCGTATCCTGCGCTAGTTCTGCGCCTGTTGTTAGGTATGCAGGAGAATCTACCTCACCCCAGTCCTTGAAGTCCAGACCGCCGTACAACCCAAAGGATAACCCATAGTTTGAAGAAGCAGCATTAGGAGTCATCATTAAATACTTAGTTACTCCAGCACTTCGTCCCTTGGTAGGGATTGTGACAACAACATCTTCTCCATTAACTACTACTTGTTCTCCATCTACAACAACAGCCTGTACATCATTCACTGTTACGAAGTTCTCTGTCTCCAAGTAAGCAGCAATCGTTGTTCCATCTGACGACGGACCTATTTCTCTAGGATAGAATGCTTGCAACACTGTGTCTAATACCAACTCTTTGTTATAAGAGTGCTTAAAGTTTATACCATTGTAGTCATCACTATCGTTATACATCCAAGTTATCTTACGATTGACTACATCGAAACGACCTTTAGCTACATTCTTGCTAGTAGCAGGGATAGCGTTAAAGAAAGTTTGAATAGTTCGCTCTGATATATTCTGTGCATTTAACTTACCACTAATATCATCAGCTACTAAGGCATAGACACCGCCTTCACTCCAGTAGTATACAACATCCTCTGCAACAATAACACTAGAAGGACTTTCACAGCCTATGTTTGTAACTTGACTGATACTATAATCATCTGCTTTAAACACACCATCAGGTCCAGTGATTTCCCATATACCATTCTTAGCTATAACAACTAAAGATGCACGAGATACCACTAGCTTAGTGATTTGAGAAGCCTCTGCGATCTTTAAGAAACCACCATCAGTTGCTAACAACCCAAGAGGATCTTCCTCGGTAGGGTCTGCATTCTGGTGACATTTTTCAAAGTCACTAAAGTTCTCAACACTCTTTGAGAAAAACAAACAGCCAGTGTAGTCTGGACTAATATCATCAGGCTCGATTATACTACTTGCTATGCCGCTGTAAAACAATCTGTTAGCGTATGTTGCAACAACAGATACATTACCAAGCTCCTCGTCCAGAGGAAGGTCCGCTATCTTTGTTTGATCTATCCGAGACTGTCCTCTTTTAAAAGCATCAATAATGTATCTGCCTTTCGGAGCAGCCGTTGTTGATGGTCCTTGTATGTTTAATAAACTGGTCTTGAAGTAAGGGTCTCCATTCTCGTCTGTAGAGTTACCTGTATATCTTATATCAGAGTTTGATGGGTATCCTGAAGTGCCTACACCTGTAAGTACTACCCTCGTTCCATCGTCGAGAGGGGATCCATGTCTCTCTTGTATTTTGTTGAGTTCTTTAATCCTTCGGAGTACACCGCCAAAACCATCACCATCCTCAATGGTGAGTTTTCCGTTTTTGTAGTGCTTAGGGTACAACTCCTGAAGAGAGATATTTCGTTCTTGTCTTTGGTAGCTCTTCCAAACACCACTGCCTCCGCCACCATGTCCATTAGTTGCTCCAACCCAGCCTTGGTTTTGTAGGTTGTACTTGTGATCATCCAACAGTGCTTCCGGTCTTTCATCTACAGGAAGACCGTCATCTGGACCCCATAGGTCTCTCACCTGTATTGAAATAGTATCAGCTCTGAGAACTCTGTCTCCAACGCCCGGTGTCTCTCGTGTATATTCTAGATACAAAGGGTGATCCATCTCTGTGCTAGCAATAACCAATACACCACCAATAGCTGTAAAAGATATAGGCTCGTTTCCAGATATTGTATTAGGAAGTACGTTGGTGTCTAATAATAGAGGCTGTGCAACACCGAACTCATCTTTGTTCAGCATGGCAGTAGACAATGTATCAGCAGATAAGTCTGTAAACCATAAAGCATTTCCGAGCTGAACTACACCTAGTGTTACAGTTGGATCGTTGTCCACATTGTTCCACTTGTAAGATGTAATAGCATGGTTGGACGAAGCATTAGCATCTCTAAGGGTATTTATTCTTGACCCAAGAGGCTCTTCAATCATACCAAGTCTGCGCTGGATACTTCCATCCCTGTTCAGCTCAAAGTTATTTAACTCTTTGGCAGCGTTTGGTGGGAACGTCAAAGCGGTAGTCTCAGTAATGAGGCCACCAGTAAAGTTAATCTTTTCTATGCTTGATTTTGCTATAGCCATCTTTAGGTTTACTCTCACGTTTGATTGCTTTGTATCGGTCTACTGCATCATTAGCTTCTTTAATGCCGGTGTAATATCCTGATAACATATCGGGAAGTTGACCACCACCTTCATACTTTATATAGAACCCATATGGTCCTTGCACTACTTTTAGTTCTTTCATTTTACAGGAGTCCTTGCGTAGTTAGGCATACGAATACCACCATGTGCTCTCCAATTCTTACGTGCCATAGCATGACGTTGACGTTGAGCTTGTTGCTCACTCTTGTTGTCAGTCAATTGCTTTAGTCTACCGAAGCACGCAGCCTTAGCCTCAGCCAGTAGGCGAGAGAAGGCTTCTTCGGGTAAGTCAGGTATGAAGCTATCGCTAACAGTCCATGACGGGTTACGTGTAGCCACACACTGTGACTTAGAGTTCTGTAAGTTAGATTCTACAGCACTATCATATGAATTGAATACAATGTACTCATCATCAAAGCTAGTCCAGTAGGTAGGTGATGAATCATTCTTAATAGCAAGAGTAACACCTGAATAATCTACCACTGTAGCTACATTGTCAGCATCTGTATTGTAGTTGTTAACAAGCTCTAAGAACTCATCAGGATATTTATATTCAACATCATGAATCTTAGATTTAGTCTCTCCTGTTTTCTTCTTATCATACTTCAAACCTTCTAATGCTTTAACATTAACAGGTAGTTTCATATGAGTAGGCTTAGCAGATGTAGCACTGTCTAAGGCCATGAGTCCACGTAAGTGCGCCCATCCATCTTTGCTATCTATCATATCATAGAAGCTACTCTTAATGATACCAACAACCTGTAGGCTATCTGGTGTATCATTAATGCTATTGACCTCATCACTATCCATATCGGATAGGATGTCTTGGGTCATATCTAGTAATGTTAACTTAGGCATTATATTTCCTCTATACCAATACTGATTTTTGTAGTGAAGTTCTAACATACCAACCGTTACAAAGGATTGTATCACTACCTGTTCCAGCAGTTACTGTAACCTCTGTTGGGAAGTCGAGAGTGTTACTGTCTCCCATGTAGATGCCGTAGTATGTGGTGTATGCGTATGTTCCTGCTAATCGCCACTCTCTTCGGTTAACTTCTAATGAATATGGGCCGGGACTTCCTACGCCCACATCCAGTCCTATAACAACATCATCATTAGCACCAGATGTTGTCACTGTAAAATCAAATCGAATATCTACTGAGTCACCAAGAACTAAACCTGCTGCTGCCCAGTCAAAGTGGTTAGAAGCAGGAACCCATGTGTTTGCTCTACCCGGAATTTTGTATGCTGTGTTAGTAAAAGCACCAGCCGCATCATTCAACACCTTAGTCTTAGTTGCAGCAGCGGGTGTGAGTGCTACACCGGCATGGTTAAAATCTTCTATGCTCTGGGTAAAACCACTACCCCATACACCACTACCTGCACCATCTGCTACATATACATTTCCTGATAGAGCTGTGGCTGCTCCCTTTGGTTCATGAATCTCACCCGCACCTATACTATTATGTTCTATTGCCATCTCAATTTCCTACATGATTGATTAATACAAACCTTCCAATACTTATATTGCCTACGTATAAGCAGCATAACTATTAAAAGGATAGGAGGCCCGAAGACCTCCCTCCAGTTTTGTTACACTTTTAAGTAACGTACTACGATCTTACCTTTACCACCAGTTGCACCAGCGTCTGTGCCAGTCACTTGAACAGCTACGCTAGTAGCTAATGCAAGAGGAGCAGCCCAAGTACCGTTAGCGGCAGCGCCTGCGTAAGCACCAGCAGCACCAGTAGTGTTATCAAAATCAACACCATTAGTTTCAGAAGTTGTAGCAGTACCGATAACAATATCGTTATCCGCATTACCCATAGTAATAGCTTCTACTACTTCTAATGTTGCATCTAATACACGAGCACCGGCTGGGATAGAGAGGCTTGTTACAACCTCAACAGCACCAAGCTCGTCGCCTGTAAAGTATACAACAGCTTCATGTACACTACCTTGTGATTCAACTTTACCGCCACTAAGGACAGCTGAGTCTTGTGTATCACGAACACCGTATTGATTGGTTACGCCCAATCCTGCGCTATTTTCGTATGACATAATTATTCTCCTATTATGCGGTTGCAGTTGCTGAAGTAACGATAACGCCTAATGTATCTAAACGCTGAACACCATCACCCCATCGAGTTTTAGTAACAAACTCATCACGACCTTTTGAGATGTCACGATCAGTTTCAGTTGCTGGAGTTTGTCTCCAAGCTACCATACCGGGTTTGCACTGATCATCAGCAACACACATAAAGATGTTGGCAACGCCGCCGCCAGAAGGTACGTTAGTAGTACCATCAATGCTTACGCCAGCAACTAACTTAGGAAGACGATTAGAAGTCCAGATCTGCCATCCGTGAAGAGTAGTAACAAACTGATGCTCTTTATCAAAGCCATCTTTAACTAAGGCAGAGAACAAAGGATTAGAAGCATCCATGTTAGAAGCCAAAGGAACAGTCTTAGCGAATGTAGCTGCAACGATTGGATCAACGATTGCAATACGACCAGCCATAGGTACGTTTGCTTTATCAAATGCTAGACGCATTTCGATAAGATCGTTCTCAACCATTTGAACACTACCACCACCAGAGTTACCAGCTAATCGATGAGCAAAGCCATTGATTGAGTTAGCGTTACCAGCAGTTTGAGCCGCATCTAATGTTGAAAGGAAGCGTGATTCAAAAGACTCTTGAATTGCACGAGTACCTTCAGCAGCACGCATTGACAACAACTGCTCAACTTGAGCACCGTCTTGACGCATGATGTCGGTTACGTAGAACGCATCACCGATGTAATCACTGATCTGAAGCTGGACATTACCAGATTCAATTGGGTTGTAAGTGATGTCTTCGTCTTCAGTAATTTCTTGGATTACCGCAGAGCCAACAGTCTTAATGTTAAGAGTGGTGCCAGCTGGGAAGTCCGTCACATTACGGAAGAATGTTGAAGGAAGTAATCCATCATGCAAGTTTTGCAAGATGAAGGTTGAGTACTGACTCGCTTCGATGAACGAGGTATTGCTTGAGCTTGTAATAGCCATTGCTTTATTTTCCTAGTTTATGATTGATTGTTTGCCACATCGGCTTTTGCTTTAGCCCACTTGCCCGATAAGCCTGTATCAGTACCACGAAACTTAGCCATGTAATCTACTTCTACAACGCCAGCAGGAGCAGCAGGGATATGCACTGAGCTTACCGAAGTAGGCTGAGGATCTCTGAGCGGTGCTGTGTTGAACAGTTGGAGTACGACTTGTGGTGTTGACTTAGACATCTGCGTAAGCGTGCCTACCTCCATACCTAGCTCCTTAGCCTTGTTTGCAAACTCTACCGAGGCAGCGTCTCCGAACTTTGCACTAATAGCTTGACGTACAGTGTTAGCATTTGCGTCTGCTGTTTGCTGTTGCGCATTACTATGCAACATATTGTTTACTACATTTTGAATCGCAGACTCATCCATCTGGCTATCAGCGAGTGTTGCTGCTGCCGGAGTTTGTGCCTGTTGGAGACTTGCAAGTAAATCTTCTGCGCCTGCACGTTTAGCCAACTCTTCCTCTAACTCTTTAACCTTCGAACCCAGTTCGTTAATGTGGTTTTGAGCATGTGGAATAGAAGACAATGCAGTGTTCACATCAGTATACTTCTGTCTACCGTCATCAGTTGTAATACTTGAAAGCTGGTTGGCAAACAAACTATTAGGATCAACTGCTACTGCACTTGGGTCAGCATGTGCGGGTGCTGGTGCAAGCGGGTCTGCTTGTACTGGTACTACGGGGGCGACACCGTTAGGGTTACTAACTTGATCTGTCATTTTACTTTTCCTCTATGTCAATTAGTTTTAGTATAGAACGAAGAGCGGTCTGCTCTCCTAGATAGTGCGCCATCTTACTGTCCCATGCAGGACTCTCGAAGTTGTTACGAGAAGACATATCCTTCATGCTCTTCTCTAAGTCTTCAATAAGTAATTTGGCTAATCGATCCAACACCGGCTTAGCATTTTTTACTTGCTGCTTCACCGATGCTTTATCAGATTCTTTGGCGTATTTCATCCACCTCGTTTGCATTGCTATTCCTCAGGTGATGGGGCAACAGGTGGTCCTGATGCTCCGTCCTCAATTGGTGCTTCCGCTTCTACTGCTAGATCTTCTTGAGCTTGCTGGACTAATCGTTGAGTCTCAGCTCCTTCAAATACAGCAGCATTGTCTGTGAATAAATCAAACCTTTGTAACTGTAATGTATCTTCAACTAATCTAGCCAAGGCTTTACCAGACATATGAGGAGCAATGCTACCCCACATGGCGCTGTTAGTTATGCCTGTTAAGTTCTGCAACAACTGTGCTCTTGAAGCAAAGTGTCTTGCACCTACAGGACGTAACTTACCTTTAGCTGTAATGTCTTCCTTCGTGATCTTCATGAAGTCAGCAACACCTAAGTCATCATCCATTACACGAACTACATCAGATCCTTGCATGTGACGCTTGGCCACTTCTAACATATTGTTTAATACCTTCTCAACCAGCTCTATCTCAAACTGTGTTGTCTTCTCTTGGAAGATACGACCTGCTGCATTCTCTAAGGATTGAACTTCAAAGGCAGTCTTCTCACCCGGTGAGCGTATACCCATTGCTTGCTTAGGTGCACCTGCCATCTCTTCCATCAACGAGAGTATACGATCAATCTCGAAGTTAGCTTGGAAGGCTTGAGCTGCTGGAGCTAGTGGAACAACATCACCACCTTCTCCTATATAGATCTCACCAAAAGGTTTCCATTCAAACTCTTCTACATCACCTACAATCTTTAGAGGTGGTGCTAAGATCATGTCACCGATGTCAGCCTTTAAGTTCTCAAGATGATCTACTCTATACTGTAAGCCTACTAAGTTATCTAGTGGACCCATTGCATATAGATTACCTTGACGCTTACGCCAGCCTGTCATCACCTTATAGCCACCACGTTTCCACGCAGGGATAGGTTCTTTACGTAACACAGTTCGTCTATCCATAATAGTAATGATGTAGTCTTCTAGCAACATGCCAGTTTCCATATCATATACTGTTCCTTCAAGCTCTAAGATCTCTACATAACCACTTCCGTAGTATTCATATAGATCACCGAAGCCATCAACAGAGTAGGCTGAAGCCTTTCTAAAATCATCTACATTGTAACCACCAAGGTTACGTCTTAACTCTTTAGCTTCTGCTACTGCATCCTTATAGTATTGATCAGGAGAGTTAGCTGCATTAAGTTCTAGCTCACCAAGAGTTGTAATAGATCGTGTAATCTTTGGAGACTTCTGAAAGTCTACAGCAGTAGGATCGAATACAATTTCATTCGGATCAATACGAACCATCTTAGGTCCGACATATCCGGGGATTGTTTCCTCAGACTCAGGATCAAACTTATTCTCATTCACCCAGATAACATCTGCAATAGCTACACCATAGTCAATGTAATCTAAGATTAAGCTACTACAAGTAGTTCTGAAATCACCCTCTCGTACCTTGTTACTCATGTACGCTTGGATAGCATTCTTCTTACTTAGCTCTTCATCATCTAGTGTATAGCCTTCCCACTTCATCCACTCATCATTAGGGAAGAGTGCACTGTTGTAGTTGGCATGTAAGTTGTCACGTATCTGACATAGCTTAGGAAGTGTTGTTCTATTCTTCCAAGGCAATGAACCTGCTGAAGTGCTACCTGTATCTGTAGCGAATACGTAGTTACGAATCTCTTCCTTCTCAGATAACCAACCACTTCTTTGGTTGTTCCAGTTGTCCCACTTCTCAGTTATGTTAGCTGCCAGATCATCTGCTGCCAGCATGTTTTGTATTGCTATTACATTGTCTTCAATCATTTGAAACTAATGCCTCCGAACTTCTTATCAAAGACCGCGATGTTATTAGACTTCATCTTGGAACCTCTGCGTTGTTTAGGTTTGACTGCTATCTCAACTACAGATGCAAGACAGTCTTTAATATCATCGTGTTGTGGTCGAGACAGTACAAGCTCTTCTTCAAGTGCTGGTATGTATCCACCTTTGTAATGCCACATAGATAGATTCTCGTAACGTGGTTCTAAAGCAGCAGCCATACGCTCTTGCTTATTACCTTGGTTACGGTTGGGTCTAAATTCTTCAATAGATAGACTGTCACCATTCTCTCGTATACGATCTTTCAAATCTCCTACGATGATTGCCTGTGCTGTTGTCACCTCAGCTCTCAGTTTCCTGAACTCCCAGTGTGAGTGCATATGAGCAATCTTATCATAGTATGTTGTAATCTTATCTGTTCTGAATCTGTCAATATCTAGTACATAGATGTGACCATCAGCAGCTATGCCTATAACAACTATAGCTGTATAATCCGCAGTGCTTCTTAAACTAAATGCAAAATCAATTGATGCATATACGTTTAATACTTTCTCTTTATACCACCACCGACCATTCTCTTGTCTTAAATGTTTCTTATCATAGTATTGAAACTGTGTATAATCTAATCTATTAGAAGTAGGATCATTAGGATTGTTATAATACTGAGCATAGAACTGAGTCCTATCTGAGTACATAGCACTGATTCTGTCCAGCTCCCGCTTATCAAATCCAAATGTCTTACCATCATCTCTTGATGCACGAGCCCAGAGAAATACTCCATCTTTTTCTACTTCCTCTTCGAGTACACTCCAGATTAATTCCTCACCATCTACTTCATCATTCTTATCATAGGTAGGAACAAACTGCTTCATCCATATAGAGTATTGATCAGCCATGTGATAACGAGTACCACATCCTTTAATCATACCACCAGTGTTAAGGATAGAAGCCATCTGGCTCATAGCATTAGCACACTTCTTACGACCTTCTGAGGTGTAAGCATTCTCAGGAACCACGACATCATCTGGTACAATGATCTCTGCGTGCCATCCTGTTGTATTCGTTGTAAGTCCAGCAGTACGTACAGTGAAGTCACGTATACCTTCTTCAGCTCGTAGTGGGTGATCAACTGATATAGCTGTCGTTGCCCACTTAGCTCGCTTCCCTTCATCGGGGTTAATCATGTCAGGCCAGTACCTAGTATAGATAGCACTGCTTAACATATTCTTAATAGCATATAATTGCTGCTCTGCTAAATCAGCCGTAGCTGAGATGTAGAGGATAGTTGTATCAGGATTCTTAGTGACCCACCAAGCAACCCATACAGCTAAACAATGACTCTTCAAGTGTCCCCTTGGTAACAAGAGGAGTTGGTTAGGATGATCTACCTGCATCAACCACTTGAATACTTTCTTGTGTACATCCCCATAAAGATACTTAGGGTTGACTAACACAGCAAAGGTATATAAGTCATCTTCTGCTAATGCTTTAATTTCATCAATGTCTGACATTCTTTAACCTGTCTAAGTCCGATTGAATAACAGATTTAACAGAGGCTTGTTGTTTCTTTTCGCCCTCCACTTCTGCTTTCGATGGACGACCTGCTGTACGTTTATCTGTCCAGCCTTTCTCTGCTAACCACTTTGCTGCTGTTGGAGATTCATAGGAGTTGCTAATCATTCTAGCTACACCAGCAGATCTCATCTTAACTTCCAACTCTTCACGCCATTCTTCAATGTAAGGGTGAAGAAGCGATGTCTTATTTAACAAACGCTTCCAATGATTCCAACCACCAAGGCATTCAGTAGCAAACTTATACTCAGTCGGATCACCAGTTGCTACGTATAGCCTCTTGATCGACTTGTATACCTTGCCCTTGAACTCGTGATCATCATCCTTTAAGGTGTAGATCGCGTGCTTGGGGTTGTCATACGAGAGCTCAAGGAACAAGCTCTGCGTATAGAAGTTACCATTCTGATCTTTAAACTTACTCATTACTTAGTCACTCTTGAATGTGATGTTGTAACCAATACCTCTGTTGTCGATAGTCTTTTCATTATTGCTTCACAACCCGGTGGAACAGTTATAGCATCATTGCCTTTCTGTACACTTGCTGTTGCTGTGACAGTGGCACCTGCTGTTTCTGTTATGATATTAGTCTCAACTACTACCATAGTTGCTGCACCAGCAGTAGCTACGACATACGTTCTATTGTTAGAAGCACTGCCTGTTACTTTAACTATATCACCAGCTCTGTAAACACCAAGACCATTTGCTGAATCAGAAATAGTACTAGGAGCTGTAAAGCTGATAGTTGTTCCAGTAACATCTCTTACTGTTCCATTACACAATGTAAGATTAACTGTAGAAGACAAACCTGCAATCGAAAGAATGATGTCGTTGCCTACAGATGCGTTCACAACAGTTGTTATTTCTCTGTCACCCACCCATGTGCCATATCTGTCGGCATTCAGCAAAGACTCGTTAGCTGTTAAAGTAAGAGTCGAAGTTCCCACCCAGTGGATGTAAGTAGGTACACGTTTAGCACCTGTTGAAGCGGCTCCTACTGTTGTTGCATTTGGCAGGAAGTACGGAGAAAGAGATGAGTCTAATCTTGCATCCAAGAAAGAATCCGATTCAACAAGGTACTGTTCCAAGGTTTCATCCGCACCGTTGAAGGAACTGAATGATACAGATCTTGCCCCACGTGGACTAGGAAGACCACCAGTGCCAGTAACAGATCGTATTACAATCCAACCACCGTAATTATACTCTAAAGTAATCTCGCCCATGAGGTCGTCGAGGACAGTCTCCCACGTAGGGTAGCCTATTCTATAATTATCTGAGCTAGTTATAACAAGAGCACTACAGCTTACTGTGTTCGTTGAATAATCATATCCTGTAATAACATCGGTAGCGCCCGAATTCGTTCTAACATACTGCCCTATCAAGAAAGCAGGGTTGTCATAGTAGGCAGGTCGAGGATGTGTGGTAGCTAATACCAAACTACCTGTAGTTGTTCCTGCAGACGCTTGGCCAAATATAACATCAGAATATATTAAATCGGTTCCATTTCCTACGATAGATAAGGTGTTGTGAGTTGAAGTACCACTTGTATTCGGTCTCATTGGTAATGTAAAAGATATTCTATCACCAAGAGATGCACCTGCTGGCAGGTTGACAACATTGTTGCTATACCAAAGCTCGTAGCGTTTTCCAACCACAGCCGTAAGAGGGCTGGCTGCTTGGGGCCGTATAATATCTACCGTATCGAGTATTACATCATGCGCATCTACTCGCGTGTCTAGTGTAGTTATATCACCCTGCGCCGTAGCTAGACTGCTCTCTGCTGTATTCAAATCTGTCTGAACACTATTAATAGCATCCTGTACATTAGTAGGAGAACCTTCTAAGGTAGCTGTAACAGAAGATGCTACATTAAGAGTTGCATTTACAACCCGTTCGTTTACAATATAGATGAGAGCAGCGGCTGCCGTAGGAGCTGTTCCGAATGTAATAGTAGTTGTTGAAGTCTCTGCGTAGTCCTGTGATAGTACACCATTCACGTATACAGAAAGGTTGTTACCGCCTTGTACGTATGTAGGAACTGTATAAAGAACCTGAGCAGCAACTGCTACTGCTCCTGTCTTAGTTGTACCAACACCTGTTCCTGATGGTGCTGAAACAGAAAGAAGCTGGGCATATGTAGCAGGATCTGTTGCATATATACCATTAGGAAGGTTTGAGATTCTGTTGCCATTCATATCCAGATCATTGTTCATCTGGTTGGGTTCACCATCTGGATTGTCACGATACAATACCTTATCATTTAACTCAGACTCAATCGAGTCAAAGTTTGCAATGAGCTTTGTAACAGACTTGAACCCGCTGATGATTGAGTCGAGTGTAATTTTCAAAGGTAACTCCTTATGTGTCTACGTGAATTGCTGTTGCTACTTCTGTTACTGGCTTGTCTACTCGGAAGTATCCGGGGCCAGAGATGATAGCACTGTTGTTGTCAGATGACAATAAGACATTGCCTTCTGGATCACCACCATTAACTGGTACTGTGTATGTTGATCCGCCATCGATAGATCGCATTAACTTAACACTCTCTCGTGCTCCCATGTTAGGAACACAATACACCTGAGCTGCTGCTCCGGCTGCTAGTGTTAATGCGTATGTACCTGCGCCTGTTGCTGATGCGATTGCTGTTGCTGTTGCCATTTTGTTACTACCTCGTTATGATTTTGTTTGATATGATTGTACTAGGTGCTCCACCGCTGACAGTTATAGGATTGTATCCTGCAATCATCGATTGTATCTCAGACAAAGGAAGCTGAACTATTATATCAGTGGTGACTTCTGTTCTCGCATTCCACTGTGCTAATGTATCTGTTGAGCTGCTAGATTGATAAGCGAAGAGAAGAGCGGTTGATACGTCAACAGTGTCTGGGATTATATATGTGTTTCTCTCATAGGTACATACTTGACTCGCGTCTGTTATCTGCGCAAGAGAATGTATGTTATCAACATCTTCGACAATAACTAAGTTCTGACTGATCGTAGCTCCGGCAGTATTAGCACCGCCCTGATCACTAACAGAAATAATACCCCGCTCATGTTGTAAATATTTAGAAGATACAACAGCAACGTTATCCCTTACATCACAAAGTGTTGTGCCTTTAATGTAATAGCTTGGCCCATAACAGTCATACGCTAAGTTGCCTACGACATTACACGAGTCCGTTCTCGATATGAGGTATCCGACATATCCATCTACAGACACATTGGCCTTTAAATCACCTACGGTCCCTCGGCCCATCACGTAATTGTGCGGCGTTTCTGTGCCAGCATAATATTTACCTACAACGAGATTACCTGATACAGACCCACCGTCGATGTAAGATACAGATGTAGATTGACCGTAAGAGATAGCGTAGCCAAGATTTATATTAAAGTAGATTGTATTATTAGAAATATCTACG
>TARA_R110000782_G_scaffold79115_1_pt1 | contig 21243 bp, 20 predicted proteins | sample TARA_R110000782 | Tara Oceans TARA_R110000782 (sample SAMEA4397859) | marine metagenome | biome: Polar Biome; feature: [SRF] surface water layer (ENVO:00010504); material: water (ENVO:00002006), including particulate matter (ENVO:01000060) such as... | depth 5 m | reverse complement strand
GTGGGGCATCATCGCCGTGATCGTGCTGCGCGGCCTGATGATCGCGGGCGGCGCGGCGCTGGTGAACGAGGCCTATTGGGTGCTCTACCTGTTCGCGGCCTTCCTGATCTTCACCGGCATCAAGATGTTCTTCGCCGGTGACGAGCCCATGGATGTCGCCAACAATCCGGCGGTGAAATTCATTTCACGCCATATGCGCGTGACACCGGAACTGCACGATCAGCATTTCTTCGTGAAAGTGCCCGACGCCCGTACCGGGAAGGTGGTGACGGCAGCAACGCCTCTGTTTCTGGCACTCGTCGTCATCAATCTTGCCGACCTGGTGTTCGCGGTCGACAGCGTGCCGGCGATCTTCGCGATCACGACCGACACCTTCATCGTTTATACGTCGAACATCATGGCCATCCTCGGCCTGCGGGCCCTCTACTTCGCGCTCGCCGCAATGGTGCATCGCTTCCATTATCTGAAATACGCGCTGGCGGCCGTTCTCATCTTCATAGGGGCGAAAATCTTCGTCGCGGACTTCCTGCTCGGCGGTGACAAGTTTCCGCCCCTGCTCAGCCTCGGTGTCACCTTTGCGCTGATTGCAGTAGGAATATTCTATTCGTTGTGGAAGACGCGGTGAGAGCTGGCGCACGACTGCCGGTGCCAAATGGCGACATGCGATCCTGTGCAACAAACTTCGCGCGTCTGGTCGATCTCTACCGCTCTTGAAAGCACGAACGTCTGCATATGAAAATACGCATGCTGCGTTGACAATCTTCAATGCTGAGGGGGCTCGGGCGTTCGAGCGTCCGAAAACCCTAGCCCGGGGCGTGCACCTGCTCCCGGGCAAGCGTATCAACCACGCGCTGTGCTGTGGCGACACCCGATTGCCAGGCCCCTTCAATTGCCGGCGCGACGGTCCAGTCACCGCAGGCGCCGAGCCTCAGCCTGGGGTTCCACAGCACTTTGCCGCTCTGCCCGTAGGGCAGGCCGAAGCGCCAGCGATGGGCTCTGAGGAAGCTCGGCGTAGGCAAGTCTGCTCGGGCTTCTGCCGCGAACGCGCCAAGCAGGAGCGGGGCCACCACCGTCGGGTTCCGTTCGAGGTGAGCGCGCGACCATGCGGCGCTGGCATGGATCACCCAGCATTCGGTTGGTGCGCGGCCAGGCTTGGAATTGTTGCGAGAGGCCCACGCAATCGGGCCGCGATCACGGAGATAGTGCGGCAGGCCACCCAACGGCTCGGCAAAAGCGGTCATCACGGTCCAGCACGGTGCGGACCGGGTAGCAGTGGTCTCGCGCGCCATATCGAGATCATGGAGCGAAACGAGCGTTGCGGCCTGTTCGGATGGCACCGCAATTATCAATGCAGCGAAGGGGCCATCGCACAGATCCGGGCCTGAGACGTGCCAGCCAAGACAATCGGCTTCGATCCGCTGGACCTCAGCGCCGAGACGTACGTCATGCTCCTGACACAGCGCCGCAACGAAGTCGCCCATGCTTGGCATACCGACAAGTGCGCCATCTGGGCCTCCGGTCCAGGGCGCGACCAGATGGCGATCATGCCAGCGTTTCACTTCGGCGGCAAAGGCTGCGCCGCTTACCTTGAAATATTGAGCGCCGAAGTCCCATTCCAGTCCGCCAATGCAGAGGCTGGATAGTCGTCCGCCGGGCCGCCGCCCCTTGTCGAACAGGGTGGCCACGATCCCATTATCCTTAAGGCGAGCGGCGCAAGCCAGGCCCGCGATTCCCGCGCCGACGATCCCAATCCGCATTATCCGACAGTCCAGCTCAGCAGTGACCCATGAGCGAGAGAACTTCCTTGCGACGGCCTGGATCATCCCGAAAACAGCCAAGCACCTTGCTGGTCACCATGTCTACTCCTGGGGTCCGCACACCGCGCCCAGTCATGCAGCCGTGGGTGGCCTTGACCACGACAATGACGCCTTGGGGGCGCAGGTTGTCCCAGATGCACTGCGCGATCTCGGCGGTCAGACGCTCCTGGATTTGCAACCGTCGTGCATAGCCGTGAAGGACGCGGGCCAGCTTGGAAATGCCCACGACCCGGTCCGTCGGGAGATAGGCAATCGAGGCTGTGCCCACAATCGGGGCGAGGTGATGTTCACAATGCGAATGGAAAACAATGTCACGCAGCAGTACGATTTCGTCGTAGCCCGCCACCTCTCCGAAGGTTCGTTGCAGGTGAACCGCCGGATCCTCCTCGTATCCGGCACAATATTCCCTCCACGCCCGGCCAACACGGACGGGCGTATCGAGCAGGCCTTCGCGTGTCGGATCATCACCCGCCCAGCGAAGCAGAGTGCGTATCGCTTCCTGAACGTCGTGCGGCACTGGAAGATGGCCGGGTTCGTGCTGGAGCTCAGGCACGAACTGGGGGGCGATCACGTTCATCGTGGATCCTGCTCAAATAGGGTTTGCCGGTCGCCAGGGGGGGGCGTCTGGCAACCGGCGCTATCCAACTAGGCTTTTCGTTCGCCATCTGCGATATGGCCTTAAGTGTAGCGAAGACGTTCCACAGGATGACGATGGACCCAAAAGAGTTGATCTCGAACAGCAAGGTCGCTGCGGTGGTCAGCGACCCGCGCCAGATGGACAATCCGATCGTGGCCTGCAACCAGGCCTTCGTCGATCTGACTGGCTATTCGCGAGAGGAGATCATCGGCCGCAATTGCCGATTCCTGCGGGGTGTGCGGACCGAGCCGGAACAGACAACCATGCTGCGCGAAGCTGTGGCGGAATGCCGCCCGGTGATGGTCGAACTGATCAACTACAGGAAGGACGGCACCGCATTCCGCAATGCCGTCATGATCGCTCCGCTGTTTGATGCAAATGGAGACCTCACCTATTTCCTTGGATCGCAAATGGCGATCGACGACAGCGGTGCCAGCCGCCACGAACAGGCGCGTGCGCTCGTCAAAAGCCTTAGCCGGCGGCAGCGTCAGATTCTCGAGGCGCTGGCCAAGGGGCGCCTCAACAAGCAGATTGCCTACGAACTCGACCTGACCGAACGAACGATCAAGCTGCACCGTGCCGCCATGCTCCGCGGGCTTGGCGTGCGCACCGTAGCCGAAGCAATACGGATTGCGATCGAAGCCGGGATGTAAATGCGCGCAGATGATGAGAGGGTGAGGCCTGTCAGTACCCCTCCATCAATGCATCCGATTGACGGCAAAGCGCGCCAGCTCGCGCAGCGGGCTGGCTTTTGGACCGAACCCGTCCAGTGCCTGATGACAGGCGCTTTCCAGTAGACTAGCCTGGGCTGCGGCCCCCTCGAGTCCCAGAAGCGTAGTCGCACTTTTGCGACCGGCTCTCGCATCCTTGCCGACGGCCTTACCGACGACCGCGGCGTCGCCGATGCTGTCGAGCATGTCGTCGCGAATCTGGAATACCAGTCCGAGATTGTCGGCAAAGGCGATCAGGCGGTTGCGGTCCTCGGCGCTGCATTGGCCGAGTAACGATCCTGCCTCCACCGCGTAGCGGATCAGCGCACCGGTCTTTCGGCTTTCGCATTCGAAGATGTCGTCGGGGCGGGGCCGCGCCGAGGGATATAGGTCCATCATTTGACCGCCGGCCAGCCCGTCCTGGCCGATCGAACGGGCCATTGAGAGGACCAGTTGCGCGCGTACCGCCGGATCAGGATGGGTGGCTTCCTCGGCCAGGATTTCGAACGCAAGCGCAAGCAGGGCGTCCCCGGCGAGAACGGCGGTCGCTTCATCAAATTTGCGATGCAGGGTCGGGCGGCCGCGACGCCGATCATCGTCGTCCATGCAGGGCAGATCGTCATGCACCAGCGATTGTGCGTGAACGCATTCGATTGCCGCGCCGACGCGCAGCGCCTGGTCATAGGCGCCGCCAACCAGATCGCTGACCGCCGTTACCAGCAGTGCACGAAACCGCTTACCTCCGCCGATTGTGGCATAGCGCATCGCTTCGGCGAGACGCCGATCACGCCCGCGGGTATGGCCGATCGCAGCTTCAAGCGTGGTATCGATATCCTTGCGTAGCCGTGACAGCCGGTCTTTCAATGACCCTCCCGGGCTTCTAAGGCCGAGCGGCTCCAGTGAGACCGGGCGGAAGCGGACGCGTTCGATGGCGCCAGGGGATTCGGTAATGGTGCAATCCAGTTCGCGCAGCGCTTCGCAAATCTCTGCAACCACGCTGTCGGGGGTAGATGCGGCCGCAGTCAGGCCGATGCGTTTCGCTCGCAGCACGGCGCCTCGCGGAAGATCCGCTCCGCCGCCGATCAGGCGCGCGTCCGCGCATCCCGCAGCACTCGCCACTTCCACAAGACGCCGGGCGTTCGAAGACATCGTGTCGCCGGCCACCAGCACCAGGTCGCATTGCGCGGCAATCGCCGAAATCGCATCCTGCCGATTGCTGGTCGCATAACAGATGTCACTGGAGCGTGGCGCGGCGACATCGCGAAACCGTGCCTTGATCGCGGCAATCATCTCTGCGGCATCGCGCTGGGAAAAGGTGGTCTGCACTGCGTAGGCCAGCGCCATGTTCGGCGCGAGATCCAGTCTCTCGAGATCCCCGGGCCTGCAAACCACGGAAACCGCGCCTGCAGGTAGCTGCCCGAGCGTCCCGACAACTTCGGGATGCCCGATATGTCCTATCAGCAGGACGTGGCGACCGGCCCGGTACCATCCCTCAATCTCGGCGTGAACCTTGGTAACGAGGGGGCAGACGGCGTCGATCATTCGCAGCGCGCGAGCTTGCGCTGCACGCACGACCGAGCGGGCGCTGCCATGGGCGGAGAGAATCGCGACGGCGCCGCTCGGAATCTCGTCAATCTCCTGCACAAACACTGCGCCGAGACGTTCCAGGCGTTCCACAACAGTGCGGTTGTGCACGATCGCACGCCTCACGTAGACCGGCGCCCCGTGATGCTCCAGCGCCCGCTCGACGGCCTCGATCGCCCGCTGTACCCCGGCGCAAAAGCCGCGAGGGTTCGCCAACAAGACCTGACGCGGGGACACTTCAGGGGGGCACACGTCCGGGGTCGGGGTCAAGCTGGGCACCATAGCGTTGCTTTCCCGAAGCACTCTGCAACACATCAAGGTATTGCGGTATCCTCCCCTTGGGACAGGTTGCTTGAGGCCAAGCCCGGCTTAGGCACCTCGCATGGTTTCTCCTCCCTCAGCGATCGTTATTGGTTCTGGTTTCGGCGGCCTCGCCCTTGCGATCCGGCTGCAGAGCGCCGGCATTGCAACAACCATTGTCGAGGCGCGCGACCGCCCCGGCGGGCGCGCCTACGTGTGGAAACGCGGCGATTATACATTCGACGCCGGTCCGACGGTGATTACCGATCCTGCCTGCCTGGAGGAACTATGGGCGCTGTCGGGCGGCTGCCTTGGCGATGATGTCACGCTACTTCCGGTCTCTCCATTCTATCGCCTGATCTGGAACGACGGGACGCGGTTCGACTATTCCAATGTCGATGCCGAACTCGATCGCCAGATCGCTCGGCTGAGCCCGGCGGACGTCGCTGGATATGCCCGCTTCCTGGAATATTCCAGGAGTGTGTACGAAGAAGGCTATCTCAAGCTCGGCACGGTGCCGTTTCTTGATTTCACGTCCATGCTGAAAGCCGCGCCGGCGCTGGTACGGCACGGCGCCTGGCGCTCGGTCTATTCGGTCGTCTCCAGCTTTGTGCAAAACGAAAAGCTGCGCCAGGCCCTGTCCTTTCACACGCTGCTGGTCGGCGGCAATCCGATGCAAACCAGCAGCATCTATGCCCTGATTCACCAGTTGGAAAAGCAGGGTGGCGTGTGGTTCGCCAAGGGCGGGACCAATGCCCTCGTCAGCGGGATGGTCGCGCTGTTCGAGCGGCTGGGCGGCGCTTTGTTGCTTGGCGAAAAGGTTGCCCGCATCACGCATAGGGGCAAGCAAGTGACGGGAGTGGAGACGGCATCGGGAAAGGTGCTGAAGTCCGAAATGGTCGCAAGCAATGGCGATCTGGTCCACAGCTACGGTTTGATCGAGGGCTCGCGTTACGCAGCCGGCAAGGTCCGTTCGCTCAGGCGCAAGCGGTTTTCGCCCAGCCTGTTCGTGGTCCACTTCGGTCTCGACGGCTCGTTCCCCGGGATTGCGCACCACTCGATCCTGTTTTCCGATCGCTATGGCTCGCTGCTCAAGGACATCTACAAGCACGGAAAGCTGGCGGAAGACCCATCGATTTACCTGCATCATCCCAGCGCGACGGATCCGGATATGGCCCCTGCCGGAAAGTCCACATTCTATGCGCTGGCGCCCGTACCCCACATGGGCCGCGCACCGGTGGATTGGGCGGTTGAAGGTCAGCGCTATTGCGATGTCGTGCTAGGCCGGATCTGCGACCTGCTGATCCCCGATCTCTACGAGCGGCTGGAGACCTGCTTTCACTATACCCCGCAGGATTTCCATGACGATCTCGGCGCACACCTCGGTAGCGCCTTCAGCCTCGAGCCCGTGTTGACCCAGAGTGCATGGCTACGCGGTCACAACCGCGACGATCATTTTTCCAACCTTTACTTTGTTGGCGCAGGGACCCACCCTGGTGCGGGTATTCCAGGCGTTGTCGGCAGCGCAAAGGCTACTGCGAGTTTGATGGTATAAGCCGGGACATGTCGCGTTCAGTGGCGATCTTGCAGGCATCATCGATCTCGCGAAAGAGGACGCTCTCTCCCGACGCACTCACGCTCGAAACACTGAACCGGTTTTGTATTAACGCGATGCGGAGACAAGTTTAACCTGCTTCTTATAAAATGAGGCGTTCGTGGCCAAGAATGTCAGGAAAGGTCGCTTCCAGGCGATGGTCTCTGCCCTGACGATGTTCGCGCTTGGCGAAATGCAGGCTCGCTATGCCTACGTCGATCTTGCCGAGATGGTACGCGCGCGTTTTACCGATCCGCAGAAAACACTGCGCGAACTGTTCGGCCGGCTGGTTTTTAATGTGCTGACGGGCAACACCGATGATCATGCCCGTCAACCATGCGGCATTTTTGGGATGGTACCCATCTCACGCTTACGACATATGCCCGCAACCGCGTAGCGGGTGGGAGGCCAATCAGGCGATGGCGGTGCATGGGGAGGACAAGCGCAGCCTTTTCGAAAGCTGCCGCCTGTCTGCATCGAACTTTCTGCTGAGCGATCGCGATGTCCGTCATCTGATCAAAGACCGGGTCGGGATGATCACGCAGCTATGCGGCACGATTTGCGATGAAGCCGAATTGAGTAAGGTCGATCGGGGATAACTGTGGCGCCGCCAATCGGTTGTGGCCGGTGTGACCCACTCCCTGCTCGGAATGCCAAGACATTGTTCGATAAGCGAGGCTGTAGATTGCAGCGAACACAACACATTGTCGTCCCCGCCTACGTCAAGTGCCAAATGCGCGCCCGCCGATTGAGCGTTAGCCAGCGATCCTGCCAGAGATATCGAGCAGCACCAGTGGCGAAGGCGATTCAGCCGCGCGTGAACTCGATCGCCCCTTGCGGCAAGAGGTAGAGCACCAGAGCCTTTCCGCCGCTTACCGTCGGATGGTGCGCGGAGCCGGGGCCGTAAACTTTCCATCCCTTCACCACGCCGTCGAAGGCGGCCTTGTTGTCCAGGGGCATGACCAGGTCGATTTCGCCGTTCGGGTGGCTGTGGTGGGGGCCGACGACATCATCCATCTCGACGACATCGACCGAGAAGCCATGGGTCGGTTCGCCCGGCTTCACGGGCCGGCCGAACCGGATACCGCCTGCCTCGCGCGCACAGAGCCAACCTTCTGCGCATCCACGATGGCAGAGCGCCTCCATTGCGCTGAACCAGGGGCCATCCGGCGGGAACTCGGTGTTCAGCAGATCGGTGAGTGCAGGCTCGATCGGTCGCCCGTCGATCCGAGCGGTGACCTTGGCCACGAGCGTCACGAACTCGGCTGGCACGGCGGGTGCTGAGGTCGTCATATCAGGCGGCCTGGCGCAGCTGCGCCGCCCATTCCGCCGCCCAGGCACCGGCGACATCCTCTGCAAGCGTGCCCGACCCCGCATCATGCTGGACAAGTGGCGCAAAGCGCGATGCACCCTTCTCGGCAAAGAGCGCGTCCCACTTCCGCCCCGCTTCGCAGAAGGTCGCTGCATAGGTCCGGTCACCGAGGCCAAACACTGTGAAGCGGATGCCGGCGAGATTGTCGGCGGCCCCGAGAGCCTCAAACAGCGCCTGCCCGTTGTCCGGGATGTCGCCGTGGCCATAGGTCGATGAGACGATTACAACGAACTCGAACGCCCGCAGCGCATCAGTGCCGACCGAATCCATCAGCTGCATTTCCGACTCGATGCCGGCCGCGCCGAGCGCGGTGCTGATCTCCTCGGCACAAATTTCGGCCGTCCCCGTCATGGTAGCCACGAAAATTCCAACACGATGGCTCGACATGCATCTCGCTCCGAGAATAATGTTTCTCACTTGAGTACGGTATATGCAATATAAAGCAGATGGCCAAGCAGAAAAATATGGCGGCAGCTACATTGCCGAGCAATGAGGGGCCTGACTTTGCGGAGCTGGGGCGCCGTCTGCGGGCAGCGCGCGCGCGCGCCGGCATCACGCGGCGGCAGCTCGCCGTAGCCTCGGGAACCTCGGAGCGTTATCTGGCGCACCTTGAGTCGGGTACCGGCAACCCGTCGCTCAGCGTCCTGACCGCGCTTTCGGCGACACTCGACCTGGCCCCGGTCGAGTTGCTGCCGCAAGGTGGCGAGCGGAGCGGGCGTTATGAGGCGGTGATCGCCGCCGTGCGCCGACTGCCGCAGGACCGGCTTGAGGAGCTTCAGCAATGGCTGCACAAAGCCACTGCTATTGGTGAAAAGGCTCGACGGATCGCGCTTGTTGGCCTCCGCGGGGCCGGCAAGTCGTCGCTCGGGCAGGCACTTGCCGAGCGACTCGGCGTTCCCTTTCTTGAGATGTCGCGCGAGGTCGAGCGCGCCTATGGCGGAGAGATCGGGTTGCTGATCGAACTCGGCGGCCAGAGCGCTCTCCGCAGCTATGAGGAACAGGCTTGGGAGGCGATTCGCGTAGAGCATGGCGCGGCGGTTATCGCCATGCCCGGCGGTATCGTTGCCAACGGCCCACTCTATGACCGCGTGCTGGCGACCTCCCACAGCATCTGGCTCCAGGCGACGCCCAACGATCATATGGCCCGGGTGATGGCGCAGGGCGATTTCCGGCCAATGGCGAGCAATCGCCGCGCGATGGACGATCTGAAGACGATCCTTCAGGCACGATCATTGGAATATGCCCGCGCAGACATGAGTCTCGACACCTCGGCGCACGCCTTCGATGAGACGCTCGCCAACCTTGAGCAGATGGCCCGTCAGGTCGCCTGAGGCCCTGAACATGCAATATAGTACTTGCATGGAATGAGGGCGTGATATAGTGCATGTTCTCGAAAAGGAGCATGGATATGGCAACCCAACTTGCGCCCGTGGGCGAATCCGCTGCGCCGTTCGTCTACGATCGCGAGCCGGGTAAGTACCGGCACTGGGAGGTTTCGGTCGATGGCCGAATCGCGACAGTGGCCATGGCCGTGGATGCCGATGGCGGTATCGTTCCCGGCTACAAGCTCAAGCTGAACAGCTACGATCTGGGCGTCGACATGGAACTGCACGATATCGTGCAGCGCCTGCGGTTCGAGCACCCGGAGGTGGGCTGCGTCATCCTTACCTCCAGCAATGAGCGGATATTCTGCTCGGGCGCCAATATCTACATGCTGGGCCAGTCGAGCCATGCCTGGAAGGTGAACTTCTGCAAGTTCACCAACGAGACCCGTAACGGCTTTGAGGATTCGTCTGCGAGCGGCAGTCTCAAGTTCCTCGCGGCGGTCAACGGCGCCTGCGCCGGCGGTGGCTACGAGGTGGCACTCGCCTGCGACGAGATTCTGTTGGTTGACGACCGCTCATCGGCCGTATCGCTTCCCGAGGTGCCGCTTCTCGCGGTGCTTCCCGGCACTGGCGGGCTTACGCGTTTGGTCGACAAGCGCAAGGTGCGCCGTGACCTGGCCGACGTGTTCTGCACCTCCGAGGAAGGCGTGCGCGGTCGACGCGCAAAACAGTGGGGCCTAGTCGATGACATTGCGACGCCGGGACGCTGGGTTGACGCCGTGCGCACGCGTGCCGAGGCGCTCGCCGGCCAGTCGAAGCGGCCGACGACATCTACCGGCGGTGTGAAGCTGACGCCGCTCAAGCGCGTCATCGACGTCGAGGGTTATCATTATGAGCTGGTCGACGTGCGCTTCGACCGCGCGCGCGGCTTTGCGACAATCACTGTCTCCGCGCCTTTGGACAATGCTCCGCAGGGCGGCGAGGCGATGCGGGCGCGGGGCGCCGAGTTCTGGCCCCTCAAGATGGCGCGCGAGCTCGACGATGCGATCCTGATGCTGCGCACCAATGAGCCTGAACTCGGCCTCTGGGTTTTGGAGACCGAGGGCGATGGCGACAAGATGCTCGCCTATGACACCGCGATGGCGGCAGCCGCCGACCATTGGTTCGTGAACGAGACCGTGGGCATGATCCGCCGAACGTTCTCGCGCCTCGATGTCTCCTCGCGTTCGCTTTATGCGATCGTGAAGCCGGGCTCTGCCTTCGCCGGTACGCTTGCAGAGCTGCTGTTTGCTGCCGACCGCGGCTACATGCTCGAGCTGCTGTCGCGCCCCGACGAGGGTCTCGCCATCCGCCTCGGCGAAGCCAATTTCGGCCTCTACCCGATGTGTCACGGCCTTTCGCGTCTGGCGTCGCGTTTCCTCGGCACGCCTGAGCGTCTGGACGAGCTGCGTGAGCTGCTCGGGTCACCGATTCCGTCCGGCGAAGCCTATGACCTGGGGCTCGTCACCTTTGCGCCTGACGACATCGACTGGGACGAGGAGATCCGGATGGCGATTGACGAGCGTGCCGGCCTCTCGCCCGACGCGCTCACCGGCATGGAGGCGTCGCTGCGCTTTGCTGGACCCGAGACAGTCTGGTCGAAGGTCTTTGGGCGTCTCTCGGCCTGGCAGAACTGGATATTCATTCGTCCCAATGCGGTCGGCGAAAGTGGGGCGCTGAAGCTCTTCGGCACCGGCCGCCGCGCCGACTTCGACGCCAAACGCGTCTGACCTTCTCAGGAGAACCATGATGGCGATCGACTATCAATCCCGTATCCCCAACAACGTTGACCTGTCGAACGACCGCGGCCTCCAGCGCGCGCTTGAGCATTGGCAGCCGGCCTTCCTCGACTGGTGGAAGGATCTGGGTCCCGAGCATTATCAGAACCACGATGTCTATCTGCGCACCGCCGTCTCGGTCGATGCCAAGGGCTGGGCGCAATTCGGCTATGTGAAGATGCCGGACTACCGCTGGGGTATCTTCCTCGCCGACAAGGAGGAAGACCGCACGATCGGTTTTGGCGATTATCGCGGCAAACCGGCGTGGCAGCAGGTGCCCTCCGAATACCGCTCGGTGCTGCGACGCCTGATCGTGACGCAGGGCGACACCGAGCCCGCCTCGGTCGAGCAACAGCGCCTGCTCGCGCTGACGGCGCCGTCGCTCTACGACATGCGCAACCTCTTCCAGGTGAATGTCGAGGAGGGGCGTCACCTTTGGGCGATGGTCTATCTGCTCCACGCCTATTTTGGCCGTGATGGCCGCGAAGAGGCGGAGGAGATGCTCCACCGTCACTCCGGCGACATCGACAATCCGCGCATTCTCGGCACCTTCAACGAGCCGATCGACGACTGGCTCTCCTTCTTCATGTTCACCTACTTCACCGACCGAGACGGAAAGTATCAGCTGAAGTCGCTTGCGGAGTCGGGCTTTGACCCTCTGGCGCGCACCTGCCGCTTCATGCTGACCGAGGAGGCGCATCACATGTTCGTCGGCGAGACGGGCATCGGCCGTATTGTCAAGCGAACGCTCGAAGAGATGCAGAAGCTGCGCACCGACGATCCCGCTACGCTGCGCGCGGCGGGGGTGATCGATCTGCCGCTGCTTCAGCGCTACATCAACTTCTGGTATTCCTCGGCGCTCGATCTTTTCGGGGCGGAGATCTCGTCCAATGCCGCGAACTACTTCGCCAATGGACTCAAGGGTCGGCCCGATGAAGCGACCTACGAGGATCATGACGCCAGCGGCACCATCGAGACCCTCGAGACGCCCGACGGTGCCCAGGAGGTGCCGACGCGCAACGCCATGAACTACATCACGCGCTCGGCCTATGTGCGCGACTGCATGGTGGGCTTCACGCGCTGGAACCGCCAGATCGCCAAGGCCGGGTTCAACATTGAGCTGACGCTGCCGTCCGAGCGCTTCAACCGCAAGGTCGGCTTGTGGGCCGGCGCGCGTGTTGGTGCCGACGGCCGATCCGCATCCGATGCCGAGATACTGGCGGCGCTGCCGAGTGACACGGACCGCGTCTACGTGAAGTCGCTGATGGTGCCGGTGACCGAGATCGGCAAATGCGCCAACTGGATCGCGCCGGCCGATCGCGGCATCAACAACAATCCGTTCGAGTTCGAATACGTCCGCGCAGCATGATCTTCCTGGCGGGACATCTCGGTGTCCCGCCATTCTTATAAGAAATGACAAAGACGTTGGAGCCACCAACGCTTGTGGGAGGAGAGAATAATAATGGACAGCGCTTTTGCGTCGAGCATCGAGGATCTTCCCGAGCGATTCAACGCGGCGTCGGACATCATGGATCACAATCTGGCGACCGGACGCGCGCATAAGGTCGCAATCGTCGACCACCACGGTAGCCTGACTTATGCAGAACTCGCCGAGCGCATCGACAGGATGGCCGACGTGTTCCGGGCGCTTGGCGTGCAACGCGAGCAGCGGGTGCTCCTCTGCCTCCTCGACAGCCGCGATTTCCCGACCGTGTTCCTTGGCGCGATCAAGGCTGGCATTGTCCCCGTGCCGCTCAACACGCTGCTCGTCGCCGACGACTATCGATGGATCCTGGAAAACAGCGGAGCCGCCGCCGTGTTCGTCTCGGACGAGCTGTCTCACCATTGGGCGGACATCGCGGCAGCTTCGCCCGATGTGTCCTTCGTATCCAGTGGGGCAGGGCCTTGGCCGCAGCTCGAGGCGTTGCTCGCCGAAGCGGCGCCCGTGCGCCAGGCTGCGCCCACGCACCGCGACGAGGTGGCGTTCTGGCTATATACTTCGGGTTCGACGGGACGGCCCAAGGGCGCCATGCACGCCCACAGCGCGATGCGGCTTACGGCGAATCTGTTCGGCCTCGGTGTGATCGGCTACCGCGAGGACGATGTGGTGCTTTCGGTGGCAAAGCAGTTCTTCGCCTACGGGCTCGGCAATGCGCTGATCTTTCCCTATGCTGCGGGCGCCACGGTCGTGCTGCTCAAGGACCGCGCCGTGCCGCAGGCGGTCAGCGACCTTATTCTGGAACATGGCGTCAGCATCCTGAACGGCGTGCCGACTTTTTTCGCTGGCTGGTTCGCAAGTGGAACGGCGCCGTCACGCGCAGAGGCGCCACACCTGCGGATTGCAACCTCGGCCGGCGAATGCCTGCCGGCGCATATCGGAGAGGCGTTCCGCCGCCGCTACGACGTGGACGTGCTCGACGGGCTCGGCTCGACCGAGATGCTCCATATTTTCCTCTCACAGCGGCCCGGTGCGGTTCGCTACGGCTGCACCGGCCGACCCGTCCCCGGTTACGCGCTGCGAATCGTCGATGAGTCTGGCCTACCGGTCGGACCCGGCGAACTCGGCGAGCTTCAGGTCAAGGGGCCGACGGCGGCACTCGGCTACTGGCGCAATCGGCCTAAAACGCTTGGCACCTTCCAGGGCGAATGGATGCGCACCGGCGACAAATACAGCATGTGCGCCGAGGGCTGGTACACCTATGGCGGCCGCAGCGACGACATGCTCAAGGTAGGCGGCATCTACGTGTCGCCGGCCGAGGTCGAGGAGGCGCTCGGTTGTCATGAGGCCGTCCTGGAGGTCGCTGTGGTCGGCGCGGCCGATGGAGACGGCTTGATCAAGCCGCGCGCGCATGTTGTGCTTCGCAAAGGCCACGTCGGCGACGAGCATATGGCGGCGACTCTCAAGGCGCATGTGAAGCAGCTGCTCGCACCGTTCAAATATCCACGCTGGATCGTATTTACCGACGAGCTCCCGAAGACCGCTACGGGCAAGATCCAGCGCTTCCGGCTGCGCGAACTGGCGTGACGACGATCATTGCACCGGCTGCGTTGGCCAGCGACTTGACGGTCGACGGCATCCGGCTTGAGACCTGCGTATGGGAAGGGGAGGGCGAGCCGCTCCTGTTACTGCATGAGGGTCTTGGCTCCGTGTCGATGTGGCGGGACTTTCCGGCGCAGCTTGCCGAACGTACCGGCCGCCGCACCATCGCCTGGTCGCGGCAGGGGTATGGACTGTCTGACCTGCTTCCGGGGCCGCGAGCGCCCGACTATATGCACCGGGAGGCTGCTGCGGCGCTGCGCTTTATGGATGTGCTTGGCATCGAGCGCGCGGTGCTTCTCGGCCATAGCGACGGCGGCTCAATTGCCCTCCTTGCCGCCGCGGCTGCACCCCATCGGGTGACCGGCCTGATCCTCGAGGCGCCGCATGTCTTCGTAGAGCAGGTCACGATCGACAGTATCGCCGGCGCAAAGACGATCTTCGAGACGAGCGACCTGCCTCGACGGCTTGGACGCTATCATCAGGATGTCGATCATGTCTTCTGGACGTGGAACGATATATGGGTCGATCCCGCTTTCCGCGATTGGAACATCGAGAGCTGCCTCCCTGCGGTCCGCGCGCCCGCGCTACTGATCCAGGGGCTCGACGACGAATACGGCACGCTTGAGCAGCTCGACCGAATCGAGGCCGCGCTGCAGGGCACGCGACGCCTGGAACTTGCGGACTGCGGACATTCGCCGCACCGCGACCATCCAAAGGCGGTCATCGGTGCCATCGACACCTTCTTGAGAACATTGACAAAATGACCGACGCCTGCCTCTTGGACTGTGCGGTGGCCGGCGTGCCGCGGCGGATCATTGGGATCGCTCCCGCGCTCGCCAGCGAGAAACTGCTAAAGGGCCAGGGCCTTAAAATCAATGACATCGAGGTCGCCGATTTGAACGAAGCTTTCGCCTCGCAAGGTCCGGCGGTGCTGCGGCAGCTCGGCTTTCCCGATGATGCTCAGCATGTTAATCCGAACGACGGCACGATCGCGCTTGGCCAACCGCGCGGCATGTCGGGTGCGCGCTTCGCGCTTGCCGCGACCGAGGAGCTTCAGCGGCGCAGCGCGAGGCGGACATTTTGCACCATGTGCATCGGCGTCGGCCAGGCGATCGCGCTCGTGGTCGAACGGGTATGATACGTCAGAAGCTTCTTGGCCCGAGTGGGCTTCGCGTGTCGGAACTCTGTCTCGGCACGCTGACCTTCGGCGAGCCGAAGCGGTGGGGCGCAGATGCGGAAAGCGCAGCCGCCATTTTGTCCGCATTCGTGGATGCCGGTGGCACCTTCATCGACACAGCGCCCAATTATGCGAGCGGTGTTGCCGAAGAGATCGTCGGCTGTTTCATCCGCGGCCGGCGCGATAATCTCGTCATCGCAACCAAGTTCACCGCCGCGGCCGAGGTACACCCTTTAGCCGGTGGCAACAGTCGCAAGAGCATGATGCGTGCCGTCGAAGGCAGCCTCACGCGTCTCGGCACTGATCATATTGATCTACTGTGGCTGCACTATTGGGACGGGACAACGCCAGCCGATGAGATCCTGCGGGCATTCGATGATCTCGTGCGCGCGGGCAAAGTGCTCTATGTAGGGCTTTCCGACACACCGGCATGGGTGGTCAGCCGCGCTGCAACCATCGCCGAGTTGCGCGGCCTCACCCCGGTCATTGCGAGCCAGATCGAATATAATGTCGCGGCGCGAACGGCCGAGCGCGAGCTGCTGCCGATGGCCGATGCGCTGGGGCTCGGCGTGGTCTGCTGGGGCGCGCTCGCAGCTGGCGCGCTCGCAGCTGGCGACCAGCCTCTGCGCCGTGCGCCGGATTCGCTACCGCCGACCTTGGCGAAAGTGGCGGACGCGATCGCCCAGCTTTCGGCCGAGAGCGGTGTCGCACCGATTTCGCTCGCACTGCATTGGCTGATGGACCGCCCGGGTGGCAGGATGATCCCGCTGATCGGTGCCCGGACGGAAGTGCAGATCAGGAACACCATTGCCGCGGCAGCCGCCGAGGTCGACGGGGCACTTCTCGCCGCGCTTGATGGAATTGCGCCACCTCGCCTTGGTTTCCCCCACGAGCTCATCGCTTCGCCCTATCTGCGCAAGCTGGCGCTCGGTGATCCCTCGCTTTTCGTGCCCGAAATCCGAGCCCGCAGCTGATGTTTATCCACCAATATGCACTGACGATTGGATGGGGCGACTGCGACCCAACTGGTACCGTCTTCTACCCGCGCTATTTCGGGATGTTTGATGCGGCGACCGCATTACTGCTGGAAGCAGCATCCGGCATGTCGCGCGCGGCGCTCATCCGCCACTATGGCATCGTCGGTTGGCCAATGGTGGACATGCGCGCGGTATTCCACGCGACGGCCAGTCTTGGTGATCATATTCTGATCGAGAGTCGCGTCACGCGCCTTGGCCGGTCGAGCTTCGACATCGACCATCGGCTGCTCCGGGGCGACACACTCTGCGTCGAAGCAGCCGAGGCAAGGGTGTGGGCAGCGCGGGCAGAAGAACAGGGACCCATCGAGGCTTCGCCTCTCCCCGATGAGCTGCGTCACGCGCTCGAACGATCTTGAAGAGTGAAGCATGATATCAAACTTCTATGACGTAGTGATCGTAGGCGCGGGCCATGGCGGCGCGCAGGCAGCGGTTATGCTACGGCAGCTTGGCTTTGAGGGCACGATTGCGGTCGTCGGTGACGAGCCCGAGCTCCCCTACGAGCGCCCGCCGCTGTCGAAGGAATATCTCGCCGGGGAGAAGATATTTGAGCGGCTGCTGATCCGGCCCGCAGCCTTCTGGACCGAGCGGAAAGTCGGGATGATACTTAACACACAAGTGACCGCCGTCGACCCAGCCGCCAAGCGGCTGACCTTCGCCAGCGGTGGTAGCCTCGAATATGGAGCGCTCGTCTGGGCGACGGGCGGCAGCCCGAGGAAACTCATCTGCTCGGGTCATGACCTGCCTGGCGTCCATGCCGTGCGCACCCGCGCCGATGTTGTAAAGGTGATGGACGAGCTGGCGATCTGCAGTCAGGTGGTGGTGATCGGCGGCGGCTATATCGGCCTTGAAGCAGCGGCCGTACTTACCAAGCTCGGCAAGAAGGTCGTGCTTCTGGAGGCGCTCGACCGAGTGCTCGCCCGCGTCGCTGGGTCTGAGCTCTCCGCCTTCTACGAGGCCGAGCACCGGGCCCATGGCGTCGATCTGCGCACGGGCGTAAAGGTCGACTGCATTGAGGAGCGAGACGGCCGCGCTTGCGGCGTGCGCTTGGAGGGCAGGGAGGTCGTGCCCGCCGACATGGTGATCGTCGGCATCGGCATTGTGCCCGCGGTCCAGCCGCTCATCGAGGCAGGTGCTGAGGGCGGAAACGGCGTCCTCGTCGATGAATATTGCCGGACCAGCCTGCCGGACGTCTATGCGATCGGCGACTGCGCCGCGCACGCCAATGCCTTTGCTGATAGTGCTACGATTCGCCTGGAGTCGGTGCAAAACGCCAATGACCAAGCTAGCACCGCGGCGAAGGCGATCACCGGCAATCCCGAGCCTTACAAGGCGACGCCATGGTTCTGGTCGAACCAGTATGATTTAAAGCTGCAGACGGTCGGCCTGTCGACCGGCTTCGACCAGACCGTGGTTCGCGGCGACCCCGCCAACCGCAGCTTCTCGATTGTCTACCTCAGGAACGGCCAGGTGATTGCGCTCGACTGCGTCAATGCAGTGAAGGACTATGTCCAAGGCAGGCAGCTTGTCGAGACCCGTGCCAGGATCGATTCAGCGCTCCTCGCAGACATCGCAAAGCCTCTGAAGGAGCTGAGTAAGGTGTGCTGAGGAAGAGCCGGGAGCGAGGTTTTTGCTGTTGCAGGGGGCAGGCAACGTCGCCGGTAGTTTGGGTCGTGGCGGGTGTGTTCGCTGTGATCGAAGGAGTTCGAACTCACTTTATTGCCAGACAGGCAGCGATGCCGTCATGAGAGTATCAACCGTCCCGTACGGCATCGCTCATATTAACAACTCCCTTTTGCTTGGACCGCATCACACAGGTTAGAATGATAGATGATCGAGCGCCGCCTCAGCTGCCTTGGCAGTCTGTACTCCTGAGGTTGTATCGATTGTGAATTCCCAAGCGGGGATATTTGTCGGGATGGGTTTGCTCGGTTGATTTCATATGTCCGGCCTGTTTGTTCGGTTTTTGGTGGCCGCTGGCCTTTGATGGAATGACCCAACCACGCAGGCGAAACTGCTGTTGCTGTCTCAGTTGCGCGGCAGCGCGCTCTCGGCTAGCTCGGTCCAATAGCTGGCGCCGATCGGCAATATTCGATCGTTGAAATCATACTCAGGATTATGGAGCATCGCGCCGCGCTGATGCTCAAGCCCGTTTCCAATGAGCGCATAGCAGCCAGGGCGTTCCTGGAGCATCCATGCGAAGTCTTCGGAGCCCATGATGGGCGGTTGGCTAAGATGAGCGCGCGCAGGACCAACCACGGCAGCCGCTACCTGCGCTGCCAGTTCGGTCTGCTTCGGGTGATTGATGACAGGCGGGCAACGGCGATCGTAATGGAATACAACATTAGCGCCGTAAGCGCCGGCGATCCCCTCACAAAGTCGCCCCATGCTTTGCTCAATATGATCGCGGACAGCAGGCGAGAATGCTCGAACCGTGCCGCCGAACTCGACCTCGCCGGGAATGACATTGTTCTCATGGCCGCCATTGAGGCGGGTGACGCTGATCACGGCCGGCTCGCGCGGATCGACCGTGCGTGCTGCGATCTGGTTGAAGCCAAGGACGATCTGGGCAGCGATGGACACTGAATCTATTCCAGCGTGGGGCCACGCCCCGTGACCTCCTTTTCCCAGCACTGTCCCATGAAACGAGTCCGCGCAGGCGAGGACCGGGCCGGGCCCGACCGCGATGTGACCTTCTTCCAGGAGCGGATAGTTGTGCAAACCAAAAACTGCGTCGACCGGAAAACGTCTGAATAGTCCCTCTTCAATCATGCGCTTAGCGCCCGAGACGCTCTCCTCAGCTGGCTGAAAAATGAAGTGCACTGTCCCACTAAAGTTGAGGGTTCGAGCCAAGTAGTGGGCTGCGCCGAGGAGCATCGCAGTGTGCCCGTCGTGTCCACAGGCGTGCATCTTGCCGGGATGGCGGGAGCGGTGCGCAAACTCATTGTGTTCACTGATATTCAGCGCGTCCATGTCGGCGCGAAGCCCGATCGCCCGTTTCGATGAACCAACCGACAGCGATCCTACGACACCAGTCCCTCCCAAGCCCCGCTCAACCTTCAGCCCCCAATCGGACAGCAAACTGGCGACGAGATCAGACGTCGCATGCTCTTCGAAGGCGGTCTCGGGGTGCCTGTGCAGCCTCCGGCGCCACGCCGTCATGGTTTCCGCCAATGCGCTGATCTCGTGTCGGATCGCCATCGCGCCCTCCTGAAACATATTGGTACTGCCCAGTACAAAGACCTTCGGACCTCGTCGATACGAAGGGTCAAACCTTGCGATTGAGGACATTTGCAAGGCTAGAGCAGAGACTTTTATGGTGCCAAGTCGCGATACTGGACGCGCGTCCAAGCCGGACCAATCATTCTCGCCGGAGGAGAACTGCGCCGCCAAGGCTGCCGCCGCCATTGCCAACCACCGACACTTTGGCATCCACCACTTGGCGCAGCCCTGCTGACCCGCGAAGCTGTAGAACGGCCTCGTGAAGGTGCCCAAGGCCATGCATGCGCCCTTCAGACAGTTGCCCTCCATTCGTATTCAAGGGCAGATCGCCGTCGAGGCGAATGCGCTCTCCCCCCTCGACGAACTCACCCGAGCCACCCTCTTCGCAAAAGCCCAGCGCCTCAAGCCAAAGCATCGCCAGCCAACTGAAGCCATCATACAGATGCGCCGTATCGACATCGGACTGCTTCAGGTCCGTACGTGACCACATCATGCGCGCAGCATCGTGCATAGCCATGCGCGGGTAGTCCGTCCGCGACAGCCAAGTATCCATCCGGTTATAGGCGCCGGCGCCGATCGCCTCGATCACAATAGGAAGCTGCGGAAGATCTCGAGCGATCTCCAATCGTGATACAATGACGGCGGTTGCGCCGTCACACGGCACGTCACAATCGAAGAGCGAGAAGGGCGTCGCGACCAATCGGCCCTGCAGGTACTGCTCGAGAGTAAGCGGATCCTTGTAGATAGCCTTTGGATTTTTCGCCGCGTGCTCTCGCTGGACGATTGGGACCGCTGACATCTGCTCCCGCGTAATCCCATATCGCTGCATATGGCTGCTGGCATGGCAGGCAACCCAAATCGCGGCTGACGGGGCGTGGTACGGGAGCATGTATTCGAGCCAGCCGCTCGGCTCCATCCACGAGGGTGCAGCGGCTGATAAAGCGTGGCGCGGTCGCCATCTCTCTCCCACGCCGCGCCAGCAAAGCACGTGATCTGCAAAGCCTGCACTGATCGCGGACACCGCATTCATGATCGGCGAGAGCGTTGACGCCATTTCGCCAGAACTGTGCCAGTCAAGTGAAAGGCCAAGGCTTGCTGCAACATCGGCGATCCCGGCGCTGCCCCAGCTCGCGCTTGTGCCGCTTGGAACGGCGGGCCAGCAGCTGGCGCCGCGTATGTCGGCGGGCTCTAGGCCCGCATCTGCAATCGCTTTCTCGCAGGCGGAGAGTGCGAGTTCAAATGGGTGTATCTTTGGCTTTCGGAAGATCTCGGACTGGCCAAGCCCTGAGATGCAGGTTTGCTTCTCCGCGTAGCGATTTGACACGCTAACGATCCTCGAATTCAGGCAAGTACACTTGGCCGAGGGCCACAAAATAGGCTCTGACCTTTAAGCCTATCGCAACGCGATCGATCGGCGTGCGGGGCAGATTGCTCATCAGGCGGAGTCCTGGCTGGTCATCAAGTTCGACAATGGCTACAACGTAAGGTACCTCAAGGCCTTGCACGAACGGCTGGTGCACTACGGTGTAGCCGATTACTGTTCCTGCACCACTCGTTGGCTGAGGCCCCTGACCTGCCCCATTAGGCGGGTCCACCGGATAAGAGAGAGTTCCG
>TARA_R110000782_G_scaffold249367_1_pt1 | contig 21442 bp, 25 predicted proteins | sample TARA_R110000782 | Tara Oceans TARA_R110000782 (sample SAMEA4397859) | marine metagenome | biome: Polar Biome; feature: [SRF] surface water layer (ENVO:00010504); material: water (ENVO:00002006), including particulate matter (ENVO:01000060) such as... | depth 5 m | reverse complement strand
GATATCTTTGGTTATTACCCATCTCCGAAAAGAATGCTATTTTCATTAAAAGTTGCCCCAATTATTATATGGATAAACCTCCCATCTCAAATCAAACTTATCAATTTCCTGAGTTAAATGATTCTTTGCATCGAAACCAGTTCTTTCTTTTACCTCATCGTAGTAAGGATATAAATCCTTTATTTTTGCTCCGTGAAACTCTACATAAAACTCATCAATATATTCAAATGTTCCCTTTTCTAACATTTTTTCAATTACTTTATATTCTGCCCCTTCAATATCCATCTTTACTATTATATAATCCGATAATTTAAAATTATCTTTTATAAATTTAGAAAAATCTATACAGCCTAATGTTGTTTTTGTTCCTTTACCACGATAATCTATTTTGTTTGCATATATTGTTGAACCCAATCCACCTTTATCGTAAAAATCAATTGTTCCATCTTCTACCCAAACCGCATCAGAATGAAATGTTAAATTTTTATTTTCAAAATAGTGTTTAAATGATGGGACTGGTTCAAAACAATGAACTTCATATTCACCAGAATCATCTCTATTTTTCATAAACCACTCGTAGGATTGGCCTATATTTGCACCACAATCTAATAATACTTTCTTCATTTGTAAAACTCCTTATATGTTCTCTTTATCCAATAATTGGCATCTCTATTCATTTCATTCGGTGGTATTGCATTAAAATGGAATACATAACCACAATTCTCAAATATTAATTTATCCTCAAACCACACTTTAGGATGTAAAAATAATAATTGTTTAGAATGTAAATCTTGTAAATTGTAACAAATTGGTAAATAATTTATTTCTATATTTTGTTTTCTTAATAGAAAATTAATTATTGTTTGGTCTGTACCTGCCTTAACTTGGTCTATTGCATTCTGAACATCATATTGATTTTCTAAATAATAGTTTCTAACATACTCAAAAAACTCTTTATGGTTTTTATTAACAATCTGAAATCCACAATTTATATAATCCCATACATTAAATGGAACTTCATCATCAAATAATGTTTTAGAAAATCCGTCTATTGACCTACGAACCCACTCAAAGCTACCATTGTTTCTAACCGCACTATACTTACCATCTGTTTGGTTAAAGAAATTAGGACAATCAGGATGAACTATTGTATCTGCATCTACTATCAGTATTTGGTCATAATCAATATGATTTGCCTCTAATATATCAAACATATAATATCGTTGCCAAGTTATCTTCATTTCTTCTACTGGTAACAATAAATCGTTCCATACTACAAGTTCACAATTATATTTATCACAAAAATGTTTCCAACTATTAATTGAATAACTATATGATTTATTTCTACCATCACCTAAATCAATGTCCGGAATGAATACTATATTTTTTGACATATCTGATTTTGTATATCTACAAATAACCCCTTCAACTTCTAATAGATTAGCTCGTGGATTACAGTCTGAACCCTTTGGCTCTCCAATTTCCTTTATTATTTTAAAATATGGATTATCATCATATCTGGATATAGCATCTTTAACACCTTCCCACGGATTATCTAACCCATAGTCATCAAACACAATTAAAAGTTCTTGTGCTGGTTTACACAGACTTATTGCATTCTGAATATCACCTAATACTGCATTGATTTCATGGTCACAATCAATAAAAACTACATCAATATCTTCAAAATCCCACCGAGTACCATAAACATCTTTCTGTAAAAATTCAATATTTTCTCTATCTTTGTTTATGTTTTTTGCAAAAGTTATCAAGTCCGGATTAATTTCGCATGTAATAACTTTCTTAAATAAAAAACTTAAAAGTCGAGTGGAATAACCTTTACTTGTACCAATTTCCAAACAAATTTTATCTTTATAATCTTCTCCAAAAAATTCAATCAAATCTTTTTTAAATTTAAGAGATGTTGTATTTCTATCCTGTCTTTTATCTGGAATTCCTTTTAAAATGTCTCTCATTTCTTACCTGTATGTGTTCCCATATTTAAAAAATATTTATTATCTCTTGAATCACCTTGAATATAACTAAACTTCAAATCATTCTTCCATGCTATATAATTAAAACTCAACTGTTCTCTCTTACTGTTATACTTTAACTCACTCCATTGATCCTCCATAGAATCAACTACATCCGTTTCATTGTGTCGTCTTAAAACTTCCATCTGAACTACCAATCCGTTATTCTTTGGATAACCTTCTTTTACATATCGTTCCATCTGTTGTTTTATCAAATCAGGATTGTCTTTGTAATTACCACCATTCTTTATACCCAATTGTAAAATAGTAGAACCCTCATCATAAATACAACCTCTTGGATCTAACGGATTCTGTAAGTGGTCGTAGGTTGCATAATTACAATCATCAAGATGTCCTAACAATTCATTCACATCATCTCTTACTTTTATATTACCATCTAACCAAAAACTATATTCATAATCTGGAAATAACCTATGTGGTAATAACTTATGTTTACGAGCCGTCCTCGTGTTGTCTGTATAAAGTGGAAGTGTTTTTCTAATATCCCAAGTATCAGATTCTAAATCTCTATCAGTAAAGCAGACAAAATCCCAACCTTCGGGTTTGTAATCTGGTTCTACTAATGTATCGTAACCACCAATTATTGCGGTATAAATAACTTTACTCAAAATCTTCTATCCTTTTGGGTCCATCTTTAACATTCATATTAAATAACTTATCTTGTATCTTGTCTATATATTTTGGAAACGAAGAATTAAACTGGTTTCTTAAATCTTCATTTCTATAACCCCAAGACCATCCCCATGTCCTTTTAAAAATTTCATGTGAATTATTACTACGAGAATAACTATTATCGATGGTTAAATTAATATCATCTTTTAATTCTCCACTATCGTGATATACTGTCAGTTTTGGAAATACCACATTAAAGAATCCTTTGTACATAAACTGATGTGAAACAGAATCTACCGATAATAATCTATGACTATGTTCTAAATCTATTTCTATATTATCCCTAAATAACTTTCTATTAACACAAACAGATTGCCAATTTGGAACTTCTACTACAAAATAATCTGTAGTATAATACTCATCTGGTAAATCTTTATACCAACCAGAATGTGGTGGTTCTAAAATACCATCTAATAAACATCCCCTACCAATCGTAGGATTACCAGTAGTTCTCTTTACACCACCTTTAAAATCTTGATAACTACTAAAACCAAATAACCCCACCTTATCATTTATAAAATCATGTTCTTCAATAGTTTTATTTAATTCTTCCCAAAAATCTTTTTGGAATGGAAATACATCATTCTCAAAGAATAATATCCAATTAACATCAATGTTATTTTTTAATAAATAGGTATCTGCACATTCAAAAGAAGAAACAACTGCATTATTTGTATCCGAATTTACATCTGGATTTATCCACTTGATATTACTATACTTATCACACAACTTTTTTAATTTCTCTTTTTGCTCGGGTAAAGAATTATCATCAAATATTAATATATCTACTTTACTGAAGTCTGACTCGGAATATTTAAAAGAAAATTCCTCAAACATTTCATATTGATTTTTATTACAATATAATACTACAAAGTTCATAAAACATAGCTCGAATGTCCACCATCAAAATTAATGGTTACACCAGTTAAATACTTTATATTATTTTCTACTATTGATTTTACAAATAAACCTAACTCCTTTACTGTTCCCGTTCTCCCCATAGGCAATCTTGATTCAAGTTCCGATATATCATCAACCAAATTTTTCAATCGTTCTGTACCTATCGGACCCGGTGCTATATTTATACAACTAACCTGTCTTTTAGCATATTGTTTAGTTAATAATTTTAATATACTTGAAAAGGCTATTCTATATGCCACAGATAAACTCATAGTATCTTTAGGTTCTTTTATCTGATGTGATGATATCAAAAATATATACCCACCATCATTAATATTCAAATTCTGTAAGATATAAACAAAACTATAAAATAATTGATTATAATATTTAAACCACTCATCTTCAGTTATATCATAAAAATCTTTGGCGGGTGGACCACCGGTATTCAAAACCAATATATCTGTTTCTTGTTGCTCACTAACAAACTCTTTTACTTGTTCAATATTAGATGTATCTAAATCAGAAGATGATGTTGATATAACTTCATCACATATTAAATTCAATTCGTCTGATATACCTTTACCTATACCCCTTGAACCTGCTAATACAATTGCTTTCATTAATAACCTTTTGTGTTAATTGATGTTTTCAATCCGTCCCCTAATGAACTTTTAATAACTTTAATATTTTCAATCATTAAATCTACATCTGATACTAAAACTGACCAAAACTCATCTGGATGATATCTCCAACTAAAATCTGCATCCTTTACATAAAACCAAATATCTTGTGGTTCAAATACTATTGAACCCAAAATAACATTTAAATTTTCACTATGATTTCCAAACCCAACACCATATGGATATCTATTCTGAAGAAATGGAATTACCTTTAAATTGGTATCTTCTGGACTTTTTGTAAGTTGAGTATGTATAAAACTAATTCTCTCGTTAACGCCATATCTGTTAAAAAATTCATCCAAATCATCAAGTGAACTCGTACCCGTTGAGACATATATTGGTTTTTCTGTTTCATTCAATAACCTATCTATATACTTATAATTAGTTAAATCCCAACTCAAAACCTTATAAAAATCTGGATTTAAATCTTCTGACATTTCTAAATAACCGTCATCCGCTAATGCTATCCCAAATTTTTTATCAGTTGATTTTATTAATCCTTGATAATGTTCAAATGATAATTCATAATCTTTATACTTATCCTTTTCATAAAATTTAGGTTCACGAATCTGATATGATATCGCATCACATTTACTCTTTGAAAGTTTCTCCACATACATGGTAGAATACTCTTCATTACCCAAATGATTTAATCCTACTTCACATACAATCATATTAATTTCCTTATTAAATCTAAATCTTCTTCTGTATCAACTTGAAAACTATCTCTTAATGGAATTTTTATAAACCCCTTTCTACCACCATACCTCAATTCAGTTTCAAGTAAACTATCTAATGTTGTTATATACATCATACCATTCTCTATAAACGATTTTTGTTTGTCCTGCCTTCTTGGTCTATCTGTGACATCCCAATCGATTGGTTTAATATCTTCGTCCCATCTTGGTAACCAGTGTTCTTCTGTAACCGTGAACAATGAATCATACTCACCAGTTTTCATCATCTCAATACCAATATTTATATACTCTGGTTTTATTAATGGTGATGTCGGTTGTATAAATACTAATATATCAAACATCTGTTTTGTTGCAAAATGTATAAGTGTTTGGTCTGGCATAATCACATCATCTGCTAAATAAGATGGTCTCATCTCAATTTTTGCACCATAACCTTCTGATATAATAGCTATCTTACTTGAATCAGTAGACACCCAAGTCTCATCTACATTAGATTTTAGTGAGGCATTTATACTATACGATATTAATGGTGAACCATTAAGGTTTACTATATTTTTTAAAGGTATTCCTTTACTATTACCACGAGCCGGTATAACTGATATAACTTTCATTTTAATTCTTTATAATATTCACCAACTACAAATTTAGTTGACCTTGATTCAGAAGTCAATGAGTGTTCTGGATTATATTTTGAAAGTGGAATTATTCTAAAATCAAAACTCATCCGTGTTATGTTTGTTAAATTAGGTTTATTTCCATGTATACAAACATTTCCATGATTAACCCAAAAATCTCCACATTCACCTTCAAATGGTTTAAAATCTAATCTGTATGGTTCACTTTCCATCCACATAGTATTTGTTCCATAACATTTAGTTAATGGCACCCAAATATTTATTTCACCTTTGGGATGTTTGTGCAATTGATCTGAATCTGAATGCCAAGTATGTACTGCCTGATTCTTATCTGGTAAATGAACTCTAAATGATGGTAAATACTGATAATGAAATTTTTCATCTAAAACTGGAACTATTTCATTATGTATGAAATCATCATAGGCATCATATAATTCTCTCCAATTATCATTTAACCTTTTATAAAATATATCGTGAAAATCAGTAGTGTTCTCATTATGAACATTTAAACTTTTATACTCATCCCTAACCCAATCAGATTTATCTTCATGTATTTTCTCTAACACATCTACCTGATATAACTCAGATACTAATTCTCTAAACTTATACTTTTTTGTATCATATGTATATTTTATATTCACACTTCAACCCAACCATCATTAATTTTAGTTCTTTTTCTATTGACGAAATCATCTCCTTCCCAATAATAAGTAGTTTCTTCCAATGGTTCATATACTTTAAATAAATTATCATTGTAAGACTCGTGAACAAAAACTAAGTTATTAGGTTTACATACACTAACCAACTGAAACCCATATTGTTTAGCTAACTTAGCTAGGGCTGGTGCTGACGCAGAATAGAAATTATCTGTTACTGATTTATGTCCAATTTTAGGACTACAATCTTTAGGTGCAGATACAGAATCTTTCTTACTAAAATTATACCCAACCAAAATAACTTTTGCGTCATAATGTCCACTTAAAAAATCCTCTAATACCCAATACTCATATGAATCTATATGTAATGTTAAAAGGTCAAATAAAGTTTCACCTGTATAGTAATCTGATATCACATTGGTAATTCTTTCATCATTTTTATTTACAGATAAAAATCCATGATGAAATTCGAATTCTCCATCTGTAATCCTATCATCATTCTCTAAATTTTCTCTACCCCTTGTTAACATATCTCCATTTGGTTCTATAAATAAACCATCCCAACCATAATTAGAAATTAATCTTCTTACATTACTATGGTCATGAATATCATCACATCCGGCGTTTACGAAAGTACCTTTGGTAATATTCAATACTTCAAATATTTTCTCTAAGACTCCATCTTCACCATTTTGACTATAATAATTTTCAAAATCTGTTATTTTAGATTCAACATTATCTTTGTACATACAATGTTCACTAACAAATCCACTTCTGTGATTATCTAAATTTATCATATCTTTCTTAATTTATCTCTGAAAGGTTTTTCACTATCGGTAACAACTTTTTTACCATCACCGATTGCACTTTCAAGTTCTCTTATTCCACGAACCAACTTTATAAGTCCGTGTGGTTCAACCGAAACCATTTGGTCTGTCCCCCACATTGACTTATCTAATGTAACGTGCCTTTCTATAATAGTTGCACCAAAACATATAGATGCTATCGTAGTTGTCAGTCCATATTCATGTCCACTATATCCGACTTGACATTTATACCTCTGCTTTAGTGTTTCAATACACCTCAAATTTAAATCCTTTACTTGTGCCGGATAGGTTGAGTTACAATGTAAAAGTGCAAACTCACATCTTCTTAAATCAGAATCATAATTTCCAACTTCACATCCCATAGCTTCTACTGCCTTATCTATTTCTCCTATCGTACTCATACCCGTTGATACTATAAGTTTTGAAAATTTATTACTACACTCTGTTATCAGTTCATAATCAGTTAAAAGTGCTGATGCTATCTTTACCCAAGGTAAATCATATTGTGCTAAAAATTCAACACTATCCATATCCCAAGGAGACGCTGACCAAGCTATTTTACCCCTGCAATAATCATCTATTTCATCATATTCATCTTGTCCAAATTCAATTTTGTGCTTATAATCTATGTAAAACATTTCACCCCAAGGAGTTTTTCTCTTAGTTTTTTTCATATGTTCCGGAACACACACATCGGGATTTCTCTTTTGGAATTTTACTGAATCACACCCAGCCAATACTGAAATATCAATTAATTTTTTTGCTACATCAATATCACCATTGTGATTGATTCCTATTTCTGATATAATTTCTGTTTTCATAATAACTCTATTGTTTTTGATTTATCGTCAATCCATAAATCATATTGTGGTTTACCAACTCTTACATCATGATACTTTACACCCCACTCGTTAAGTTGATTTCGAGTTAAGACCGTCCAATCTATCTGTGTAACCGTTCCTCTTGCAGTCCAATATACAATTACATTGCCTTCATCATATAATTTATTTATTTTATATATCTGATCATACTTTGGTTTTGAATCATTATAATCTGTGCCATTGGTATGACAAATAGTTCCATCTATATCTACATAAATTATCATTAGTCTTTCAGAGTTATAAACTCACATCCTCTATTTACTAACTCTTGATTATTTTCCTTGATATAATCAAAGAAGTTCCATGCCAATACCAATATATTATCTGGCGGATTCTCATCTAATACACCACCTTTACCTTGTATCGGTATTCTCACACCAGGTAACAACTTACCATGTTTTAGTTCATTATCTTCTATAATATAATCAATAGAGTTACTATCTATTCCATAATAATTTAAAACAGTTGTAGCCTTTGCCGGTGAACCATAACCAACTATTGATTTACCATCATCTTTAAGAATTTTGATTACTTTGAGTGATTTTTCTTTACATTCTTCTACTTTTCGTGAAAAACGTTTATAAGTTTCTAATTTATCCAATCCAAACTCTCTTTCTTTTTGAATAAATTCAGATACGGATGGGTGAACGAGATGATGTTGAGTACCAACATAAACTCTTATTGAGCCACCGTGAGTATCAACTCGTTCAACATTAGATATTTGTAAATCTAACCTTTCAAAGAAATTATTAAGTGATAAAACACTCCAATAGTTATAATGTTCGTGATAAATATTATCAAAAGTTACATCTTTCAATGTATTATATAGATACTGAACTTCGATTACAAAATGACCATCCGGTTTCATTATCTGAAATGCATTTCTGGTAATCTGTTCAAGGTTATCTGAATGGGCAAATACATTGAAGGCGGTTACTAAATCTGCTTCTTGTTTAATTTGACTTAATGTAGATTCATCTTCAAAATATCCATTAATAGTTGGAACTCCATTTTGTTCTGCAAGGTAGGATAAGTTCTTTGCCGGTTCAACTCCACATACACTTATACCTTTCTCTTGAAGTGGTTTTAGAAATACTCCATCATTACTACCAATATCAACCACAAAAGAACCTTCTTCCAAACCAAATTGTTCTGTAAGTAAATCTGCTGTATCTGAAAAGTGTTTTCTAAATACTTCAGTTGTAGACGAAACATATAGATATTCATTAAACATTTTCTCTCTTGGAACTGAATGAGATAATTGACAATTATGACATTCAGGACAATAGTTCATTTGTAATGGATATAATTCATCTTCTTGATTTTCGTCATTTAATAGATTATTAGCCAATGGTGTGTTACCAAGTGAAACAACACATTCTAATCTTGAATTACCACAACTTCTACATTCTGGTTTATAATGTTCTAACAACTCTACTCTCATTCTTTCATCTACTAACTCATATGGTATCGTATGTTTACCAAAATTGTCGTGTTCTCTTTCACCATTCACGAGGTTCAAGAATAATGAATCTTCAAGGAATACCATTGTATGTGCAACTTGTGGTTCAGTTACCACTACATCTCCAGGCTCCATAAGTTGAGTCGTCATTGGAGCATTGGGTGTTTTCAAATCTTTAAATACACTAATATATCTACCACTAATCAAGATACACTTTTGTTGTTGTATCGGATGCCAATGGTTTGCCCTTACCGTGCCTTTTTTAGACTCAATCCAACCAATCCAATTGATAGGTTCAGGTAACTCATAGTTAGTGATACTACCTCGATCATCTACAAACTCTTTACCACCATTGAATTTATATTCCAATACATCTCTTGAAACTGAACTATCTGACCATGCATCAATCATACCTTTTATATCATCTCGAATATTATTTCTAAACTCAAATCCAGTATCAAGTAGTTTTCTATTTGACAAAGTATAACCAAGATTAGGAATCTCATCATCGGTTTCTGTTAAGTCAAGAGTAGGAACAAACTCTTTACAAATATCAGCGACTTGTTTAACTGACATATTCTCATTTCGTAAGTGAAATGTCTGTCTCCGAATATCATCTCGTTCTGCCATAAATTTCATACAACGTGCTACATCAAACAATGATACAAGTGATTTCCATTGAACACCACCACCGAATAATTTTATCGGATTACCTGTTGCTGCCATTTTAGAAAATAGATTAGGCATTATATTGAGTCTCATAGAATCCCCACCATATCCATAAACAGATCCCAACCTCAACACTACATAATTAACTACTGATTTTCCTAAATCCATTTCCGATTGGACTTTTCCTTTTGAATAAGTTAATATTGGACAAGTTTTTTCATCCTCGGGTATATCAAAAATAGTTTCATCCAATCCTTCGTAAACAACATGAGTTGATGGAAATATAACTTTTGTATTCTCACCAACCGACTCGATTATATTATTTGTCCCACCAACCCCAACTTCACGAATTTCTCTATCTTGATCATCATTAGACTCGGACTTTACATAAGCAACATCAGTAACTCCGCCAAGATGATATACGACATCGGCATCACTTAACAACCCTTTAAAAAATTCTTTGTTAAGTAAATCTACTTGGTGATAATGAAATCCCCACGATTTGAGTTCTTTAACTCTTTCAGGTAAAAATTTACGATCTACAATATGAACTTCATGATGTAAATTTTCCTCTATATAAAGTTTAGATAATTGAGTTCCTATATAACCAAGTCCACCTGTTATAACAATTTTAGACATTTTATTCTCCTAATATATTTTTACTAAATTTTGTTCTACTAACTTATCCACATATAATTTTTCTGGTAAAGGATTGTGACCTATTTGATATGGTTTTATATTTTCAAAATAGTGTCTTTCATTCCAATCTTGTCCTTGCCAGAAACTAAATCCAAAAAGTGAAATGTTTTTTGACCATTGAATGGCCATTAATATTGCAGTTAATCCTAAACTTATATCATTTATTCCCAATGTTCTCTCTGATTCATCTATGAAATCTTGACGGATGTATAACACTTTAGACTCAGTATTAAAATTTTTAATAATACCTTGAACGGCGGGATACAATGGTTCCGCCTTTATAATAAAATGTTGGTCTTTGAGACTTGTAAGAAAATTATCATCATAAGCTGAAAAATTCTCACTTAAATCTCTCCAAAATGATTTCCCTGCTATAAATCTGAAGTCTGTTTTTGTTCCGACATTTTTCTCATATCCCTCTACCCTTGCCAAATTACATCTAATAACAATATCATATGAATCAATTAGTTTACCGTACTCCTCATTCTTTAATTTACCCGAATTACCAACTACAGCTACAGATTGATTATTTTGTACTTCTGTATCCAAATGGTTTAATTCTCTCATTCTCTGAACTAACTCATCAAGTGAATATTGAGATGGATATGGTAAGTCTTGTCTACGAAATACAGATTCCATCTCGTCACTTGTATAAAAATATTTACTCATTTTTACTTACCAATACCCCATACTCTCTAAAATATAAATAGTCTATATTTGTCCGTAAAAAACAATTAATTGCGTGTTCTGGTGTTTCAACAATTGGTTCTCTGTCATTGAAACTCGTATTTAATAGTATAGGGACTCCCGTTTTTTTCTGAAATTTCTTGATGAAATTATAATACCATTCATTATCATTTTTAGTTACCGTTTGTAATCTTGCCGTACCATCAACGTGAACTACAGCAGGAACTTTATCTCTCACTTCTTCCTTGAACTTAATTACTGCAGTCATATAAGGACTATCTACATCTTTCTCAAACCAGTCCTTTACATCTTCTCGTGTAATACTTGGAGCAAATGGTCTAAACCATTGTCTATGTTTGACTTTCTCATTTATAATATCTTTCATTTCAGGACTTCTTGGATCTGCCAATATACTTCTGTTTCCTAATGCCCTACGGCCTGATTCTGAACCACCACCGAATACCGAAATTACATTATCGTCCTTTATCAATAAGTCTACTACATAATCATCATCTACTATTTCAAAACTTATTTTACGACCAACCCCATCGATGTTATCATATTTATTATTATTCAAATCGGAATAAATCCTTTCTTCATCATATGTCCTACCCAAATACGGAGAGGCGTTGTCTTTCCAAATAATTCTTGGGTTATCAAATACTTGATGATATACATATTGTGCAGAACCTATTGCCAATCCTGAATCATAGGGAACAGGACAAACATATATATTTTCAACACTTGGATACCAATCATACATCTTACCAACTAAAACTGAATTCAACACTACTCCACCAGATAAACATAGATTTTTAGGATTATACTTTTCTACATGAGGTGTAAGAATTTCACGAGTAATGACTTCAAATGCCTTTTGGACTCCTGCTGCAACATCAAAACTATCTTCTTCACTTCTGTTTACTATCTCTTTGAATTTATGATAATCAATCGTTCCGTCAAATGTTTCTCGTGTATTTCTTCCCTTTAAAATTTCATAAAACTTATCAAAGTATTTGTTTGGATTCCCCATACAGGCCATTGCCATTACCGTACCACCTTGAAATCCATAAGGATGACCGATGGATAATCCAAATACTTTACCCGTAACGGATTGGTAAAAGGCTCCCAAGTTTAGGTCAAAATCATTGTAAATTTTAATTGGCTGTATCTTATTTCCTTTACCAGACCAACAAGTAAATGATGTTCCCAATCCATCTTTATATTCACTATGTACATCTTCCCAATCATTTTTTTCATTTCCACCACCATCCATAGTTATAATCAATGCCTCATCAAAATTACTTGAAAAGAAAGCATTGGCTGCGTGTGATTGATGATGACTTACAATAAAATGACTACCATCTACTTTTTTGATATGGTTTTTCATCCGTTGATATGGCTCTTCCTTAGAACACACAGGTCCATATTTACCTCTTCTATTAAATGGATTACCCTCTGTAAAATATTTAATACCTTTAAGTTCATCGTCTGTTATATTTTTGAAGGCCCATTCTAAACCATCTCCAAGTGGTTCTTTTTCTCTCAAAAACCTTTCATATTCTTCGTGAATAACTGGCACTCCATCTTCCAAAATACAATAAGAGACATCATGTCCTGATTGAAACCCTACTATTTTCATCTAATAACCTTAACATAAATTGAATTTATTTCATCAACATAAATTTGTTCATAGTGGTGTTTAAAAAAATATTCATTAATTACTTCTGAATTACCTGTTTTTCGTTTCAGTTCATTTTCGTGCTTTTCGTGAGTTTCAACAATCACCATTTTAGGATTCCATTCATCAATATTAAAAACTTCTAAGATTTTCCATTCTGCACCTTCCACATCAATACTCAAAACATCAAAATTCCTTTCTACTTTTTTATCTTCTAAAAATGTATCTAATGTATGCATTGTAGATTCACTATAATTATCAAGACTGTGGTTATCACTCGGATCGGTTTGATTATAAATTGAAACCATTTCTTCTACTATTGTTGTGAGTGGTCCTCCAAAATAAACTTTTTGTTTATCTTTATTTTCCCAACCAATACAACAATTAGAAATCTCTATCTTATCATTATCTTTATATCTATCTTTACAAGACTCATAGTATCTACTGACCGGTTCAATCATTATACCTGACCAATCTGCTTCTACCAATGGTGTGGTGTTACTCCACCTATATCCATCATATGCACCAACTTCTACGAAAAAACCATCATTCTTATAACCAAAAACATCTTGATATATATCATGTAAATTTTCAATCTGACTTGTACGAGTGTCCTTATACATTATTTATAAACTCCTACCCAATGTTGAATCATGTCATCCATCAATGTTTCAAATGTATATTCAGGTACCCAGCCAAAAGTTTCTCTAAGTTTTGTAGCATCCCCACGAAGATATTTTAACTCTTCTGCTCTCATGAATCTCTCATCCATTGTAACATAATCTTTATAATTTAGACCTACCTTATTAAACACATAATCACACATACCACCAACAGAATTAGTAACACCAGTTGCACATACAAAATCGTCTGGTTCAGTATGATTCATTATCATATGCATTGCACGAACATAATCCTTTGAATGTCCCCAATCACGAAAGGCATCTAAATTACCAAGTGGCAGTGTATCTCGTTTTCCTAATGAAATCTCAACTGCCGACTTTACAACTTTATTAGTTACAAAATTAGAACCTCGCCTTGGTGATTCGTGATTAAACAAAATACCATTACATGCAAATAACTTGTAAGCGTGTCTATAATGTTGAGTCATATTAAATCCAAATACCTTTGTACATCCATAAGGACTTGTTGGATTCATTGACGTAGTTTCTCTCTGGTATCCATCATCGTCTACTGAACGACCAAACATCTCTGATGATGACGCCTGGTAAAATCTTGCCGTAGGACAATTATTTCTCCACGCTTCTAATATATTGACAATACCAAGTGCGTTGGCCTGTACTGTATATTGTGGGATATCAAAACTTATTCTGACATGACTTTGGGCTGCTATGTTATATATTTCATCGGGTTGTATAGTTCGTATCAGCCTTTCTAATGAACTAATATCAGTCAAGTCTCCATAGAAAGTTTCTACTCCACTTCCAACCAAACTATCAATTCTACTTTCTTGATTTTCTGCTATAGAATTTCGTCTTACTATACCATATACTTCATAATCTTTTTCTAATAATAACTCAGCAAGATAACTACCATCTTGTCCGTTAATACCTGTTATAAATGCTTTTTTCTTCATTATTTAAATCCTATTTCCTTTTCAACATATGGTTTAAACACATCTCTATCTGATAAATCTGAGTAAGTTGCTGAACCACCAGTATCTTCGTTTTCTTCTGGAACTGAATCCATTAGTATTATACCTCTTGCTGCATCTTCAGGTGTCATATACATATGATAACCAATAAGTGCAAATTTATCATCCATATAATATTCTCGTAAGTTACGACCATCATAAGACGCGTACTTAAACCAATCATATGCTTCCTTACTATCAGTAAGAATCATACCACCTTTACCAATTGGAACTCTTTTCTTTATCTGAAAAGATACGACTTGAATTGCGTCATCTCCAACATACATTCCTTTAGTCCATCTTGTAGCACCATCCCAAATATTATAAGGTTCTAATTTATAAACTCCACTCCATTCTCTATCTTCAAATTTTACTTTACAACCTGCATGTATAATCTGCATTGGTGGTGAAACATAAGTTCTCTTTGGAATCGTAATTGTTCCTTTAACATCAAGATATTTCATTGCTAAGAATAATCCATTGGAACAACAATCAACCGTACAGGCGTATTTACTACCAGCAAATTTAGCAACCTTTTTTTCAAACATATCCACTACATCTCGTGGATCATCCCAATCATATCCTAACTCTGTTAATTGGTCAAGTTCAGGTCTTTGAAGTTCCTTTGGAATCTTCCCTACTGGCCATGATGTATAATGAATATCTTTACCGTATTCACTACGAGTTTCTTCTTTTTTAAGTCCTTGATAATTTCCCATTATCTTTCTCCTACTTTATACACTCTACATTTAAACTCATTGATGTTCCATTTTCTTTATCCATGTGTGGTAAATATGCCTGTGAATGGTCATCAAAATCTGAATGTTCTGTTTCTTCCCAATTATATTTTTTTACTTCTTTCATTCCTATATCTTCTAACAATCTTTTAAGGCTTTTAAAATCATATACAGTTTTATGATATATAGTCTTATCTCCCATTGGCATCCTACCATATAGAACACCAAGAAAGCTATCTAATGGGTAATCATCATTTGAATATAACTTTGCATATACTTCAAAATTAGGAACTGCTAATCTCATAACTCCATTTGGTTTTAAAACCTCTTTCCATCTCTTTAATAATGGAACAACTTCTTCACGATCTAAATATTCAATAAAATGAGAAGAATAGATTAAATCTGCTGAATTATTCTCATAGTCTTTTATAAAAATATCATCTGAGTCAAGATGTTCGTAATCTCCACCATCTATATTAACCCAACCCTTTCCAAAATCTCTCCATCCACAACCTATATTAAATTTCATATTATCACCTTGTCTAATTCTTGACCTCTGTATGGTCCTGTTTTATATTCATAAACTAATGTACCATCTTCTAATATTAAATAGGTATGCCCACCACCCAAAGTCACAGAAATATCGCCTGGTTTTAGTATTGGCTTTCCTAATAAGGTGCCGTCTGTATCATAAAAATGACACTCAACACTTCCCTTTACTACCACCCAAGATTCTTGTGCTATAGTTTTCTCTTCACCGGGTTTCCAAATATGTTGATGTGGTCTAAATGTATGTCCCTCTTTCATATTCATCGCAGACAACTGAATAAATTCTTTTTCTCCTACTACATCTCGTCTGTGACCTTCTTCTATCGTGTAGAATTCATCTACTTTATGAATGATATGTAATAACTTATCTGGTTCTACTTTTGAATATATTAATTCCACCTTAATTCTCCTTCAATGAAAGTGGAGTTATACCATTCCAATTCTCATAATCAGTTTCACCAAGTTTAATCATCCCATTATAATGGTTAGGTTGCCACTCTTTATTAAACCAAACCTTAGACGGATTACTCAATAATGATGACCACCAGGGAAATGTGCTATTAGAAAATAAAACTTTATCAAACTTTCTCATAAAATTAAAATCTTCTAACACTTTATTTTTATATTTTCTTCTATCGTCTATTGTTGTAATACTTTCGTATGAATTTAATTCAGCATCATAATATGATTTCAATTCATCTATTGTTTTATCATCTGGTGTATCAGTTACTATATACATCTTATCAAATTCTATATTATTATCTTCTATCGCCCTTTTATACCATTCAAATGGTGTATAGATATTTGGTCCATTATCTCCTACTCTCACATGAACTAACAAATCTTTCGTATTAGTTATCTCCACTTTAGGAAACCACGACCTAATCTCATCTAAATAAGGTTTATAATTCTGTGGATTTTCTAACTCAACTGCCTGTACTTTATTATAATCAATATTAACCTTTATATTTTGATCTGTATATTTTAGAATATCATCTTCAGTTATAAATCCCATATCAACTAATGAAGTTCCTTCCCATCTAGCAATCGTTCCACTATAAGTTAAAGAACACTCCATTTGTTCTGACAATATTCTCCCATAAGAATACTGAAATAGTTGATTTCCAAAACCATTTTTCCATTGGATATTTACACAATCAACCATTTATCTCTTCCAACATCTCTTTCTTATATGAATACCAAAGTTCACTTAAAACATTTGCATGTTCTTCTTCTTCCCAAGGCTTAGGATTTGGTTTTCTATTTTCACCTGTATTGGGAAGTGCTCCTGCCCAATGTATAATTTTAGTTTCATCTGTTATCCCATCATGAGTTAATCTCTTTGATTCAACATTAGGTGCAACTTTCCAATTATATTCATCAGGTAATAAATTAAATTCTGGTACTACATGGTTTATCATATGTTGAGTGAATAACCGAGTAGTTCCCATAGTGTCAACACACTTTACCATTTTATTATATACATCTTCATTTAACCAACTTTTACCAATAACCATTAATCCACAATTTATATCTGTGGGACTACCACCACATCCAGAAACATATTCCTTTGGTGCAGTTTCTAATCCTTCAGAAATATCCTGAATGCATAACATATCACAATCAAAAAAGAAAACCTTTTCATATTCACTTGGTCTAAAACATTCCAACGATAAAAATGCTACTCTGTGTTTTGGATACTGAACTGATGCATTTATATAGCTCTCATTATAAATATCTTCAAACTGAACGTGAGGGACAAGTTTTTTTATCTTTTCACGGTTCTCAACGGACAACTCGGAAATCGAACTACTATACAATACCTTAATTGGATATTCCATAAAATCCTTAACGTGTTTTTTCATTGAATAAATCATAACAAGTGCGCCATCTATAAACTTGTCATCTAAGTGTGTTGTAAATAAAATATTTTTCATTCTAATCTCCTAATTTTATTGGATACCATTCTCTTTGATATATACTTCCAATTTCAACATCTCTGTTTATTAAACCTAAATCTAACATTTCGGATATAACTTTACTATCTAATGACTTTAAAGAATCATGTGCACAACTATTAAAGTTTAATCTATTAAAATCATCATACCAATTTCTCCATATTGAATTAGTATTAAATATTATAGCGTTATCTGGTGGGGCTGGTGGATTTTTTAAAGATGTGGATATAATACCAACTCCATCTCCCCTCGATTCAATCGTTCCTTCAGATTCAAAAGTCCAAGGTGTTCTACCATCTTTTAGAAACCTAATAATATAATCTCGTTTCCATATAGACCATCTAATACTTATTCTGTTTTCAGCATTACTTTCTTGATTAACAAAATCTGTATTTTCAAATGTATCAAAATAATGATGTGGTCGTGTAACTAAATCTCTTTCCAACCCAAATCTACCAATATTTTTATCAGTAGTTTGTAGATATCTTAAAGCTTTTTCATAAAGTTCGGTGTTAGTATAATCAACTAAAAATGAATCATCTACCGTTACCATAAAATACTCATCTTCTATTGATTCAAAATACCCTCTCAAATCAACTGACCAATTACTTAAATTATCATCATCTCCCATTGAAACAAAAGAAAAGTTCGGTGGTAATTCAAAATCTGGTGTCTTATATCCCAAATAAACTACTTTAATAGACTCATCCCAAAATCTATTAAAAAGGAATGAAAATGGTTTTATCAACCATAAATATTTGTTACAAGTTGGTATATATAAAGTTAAATCTTTCACTTTTTACTTCCTAGCAGATTCATAATTGTTATAAAACCATTCAACTGTTTCTTTCAGCCCATCTTCTACTGAAGTAAATTCAAAATCAGGTAAATAAGATTTCAATTTTTCAATACTTGAAGGTTTTCTATATTGACCATCTGGTTTATCACTATCCCAAACAACATTACCTTTAAAATTCATGTACTCAACAATCAAATCAACAACATCTTTTATAGGTATTGCATTAGAAGTAGAAAATATAATTGGTTCACCTTCTGTATAATTATCTAATGCCCACTCCGTTAATTTTCCAATGTCCCTTGAAAAGATGAATTCTCTCAATGGTTTTCCAGTTCCCCATATAGCAAAATCTGTATTATTCTTTTCCGCTAAATAACACTTATGAATAAGTGATGGTAAAACATGACCAGTTTTAATATCAAAATTGTCATGGGGTCCATAAATATTTGTGGGAATTACAGAAACATATTCAATACCATATTGTTCTCTATATGCACGAATTTGAATATCTGCCATTCTCTTGGCATATGCATAAGGATAATTAGAAAAGTGTGGTTCTCCTAAATGAACTTTTTGTTCTGTAAGTGGGAATTCTACATCGTCTGGAAAAACACAAGTGGACAAAAAACATACTAACTTCTCTACTCCTGTTTGTCTGGCTGCCTCAATAACATTTGTATTCATCATAATATTATCATAAAAGAACTCACCTTTATAATTCATATTACCACCAAGTCCACCAACTCTACCTGCACAATGTATTACCTTTTTTGGTTTATACTTATTAAAAATATCTAAAGTTTGATTCCAATCTCTTAAATCTCCATCTTTACTTGAAAGTTTTATTCCTTGATTTATAGATGAACCTACTAATCCGGATCCACCAGTTACCAATACTTCATTATTCATAATTTTCTCCTAATGTTTTTATTTAATGCTGTTTCTGTTTCTTCTTGTATGTGCATCAATATTATGTCTTTAGGAATAGCACACATTACATTATCCCCCCATTTGGTAACACCATTATTGTAACCTTCATGAAATATATCTTCAAAATGGTGTGGTAAATTCAACGGATATTCATTAGAATCATAATTTTGTAATTCTATTAACTTTTCCTTTAACATATCAGTTTTATATATAGCATCAACTGACAAAGAAGAACCAGGTGATTTTGTTGCTGGGTATAACCATAAATCTTTACCTGATTCGTATCCACCATGATACTTTTTTTCTGTATATTTCCATAATCTACCGATTGGCATATAACTCACATCCCTTTCCACAAACTCTTCCATCATTTCCTTCCACCCATTATAAGTAATACGATACTCAAAATCTTCACATAAAATCAGAGTATAAGGTGTTTTAACTTTCTCAATGATTTCAAGAGTAACTTCTCCCCAATTCCTTGTTAAATTATTTTCAAAAGTTAATTTTTTTACATTATCTTCATAAACCTTAGCAACTTCAAATAAATTTTCAACTGTTCCATAATTTATATGAAAATCATAATCTTTAAATACCTTTGCCATATTAGGAACTTCTTGTTGAATAATATTTAATCTTTTTTCTTTAGTACAAATAAAATTCTGAACTACCGTAATCATAAATAAACTTCCCCTTCTATAAAATTCTGTGATATTGGATATTGTCTCTGTGAAGTATAACATTTAGAATACCTAACTACTCCCTGTGAAGTTCCACATTGATTACTAATATTTAATTTAGCTCTTGATTTTATATATAACTGAATTCTTAAATCTATATATCTCATATCTAATACACCATCTATAAAATCAAATGGAGTTTCTTTAATTGGTTTATGCGTCCAATAAAAATATGGTAATGGATTTTCTTTTGATACTTTTATCATTACCTCTGTATCTTTATTATATGTTTTTTCATCATACTTTCCCATCTGTGTTCCAAATCTATCTGATATTAATAAACAACCAAATTCCTTATCATCAACGAACTGATGGATAATGTCATCTCCTAACTTCTTCTCATCATCCGACCAATAAAGTTCTGGTTGTGAATCACTCATTTCTTCGTCTGTGAATTGCCAAAACTCTAACATTTGTTTGACCAGTGGAACATCTGTATTTTTGCTATCATATATTCTGTAGTGGTCGTGGAATACCTCACCATCTAATTCATCTACGAACTCATCTACATATGGATTGTTATCAAATGCCACATGAACATTATTATGATTAATTCCAAATAATTTTTTTAGAAGTTTTTTAGATGGAACATATACCTTACAATTTGGATACTTTTCTTTCAATAAACGAGGTAGTGCTGATATGATTCCCCAATCACCTATTCCGTGAGCAGTTTTCATAACCATAAACTCCTGTTTATCTAAGTACTCATCAGGTATTCTTAACCCTTCTGATTTTTCAAATCCAAGCGTATCAGTTTCCTTTACATTATGAAGTTGATTATCTACTATCCTATAAAATATCACTTACCAACTCACATCCCAATCATCAAACTCGGCGGCTATACAATCTATCTTGTAGTCTTTCCTACCCC
>TARA_R110000782_G_scaffold57258_30_pt1 | contig 21483 bp, 20 predicted proteins | sample TARA_R110000782 | Tara Oceans TARA_R110000782 (sample SAMEA4397859) | marine metagenome | biome: Polar Biome; feature: [SRF] surface water layer (ENVO:00010504); material: water (ENVO:00002006), including particulate matter (ENVO:01000060) such as... | depth 5 m | reverse complement strand
GGCCGGGGGGGTGGGGGGGCGTTACTCCGCCCCGGGGTCGGTCTGCATCCGCAGGATGAACGCGTTGGCCTGATCGATCGAGGCGTTCATGTCCGCGATGAGTTGATCGATCTCGCCCTGCAGTTCGGTGACGGTGGTCTGCAGCGAGGCGATCGCCCGGGCATTGAGGTTGTGCTTCAGGAAGAGCACCTGGTCGTCGAAGGCCTTGAGGACCGGCCGCATGCGGGCCTGGGCGGCCTTCATGGCGGTCATCATCTGGCGGTAGCGCTCGCGGGTGAGGCTGAGCTGCTCGGCGCTGGCCGCTCTCAGCGTTTCGGAGGAATACTGGGTCAGTTCCTGGTCCCACTCGCGGAACATGGCGTTGGCGATCCGCTCGACGCTGGCGATCTTGTCGCGGACGACGCCCGCGCGGTCGGCGCAGCGTTCGGCCTCGAAGCGGAGCTTGTCGTACTGGCGTTCAAGGGCCCCGCCGTTGAACCCGGTGATGGCCTTGAACTCGGCCATGGTGCTGGAGAACTGGTCCTTGGCCTGCTGCTGGGCGTTGCGGGCGTCCTTGACCTCGGAGACGAGCTGCTCACGCTTGGCGATGCCCAGCGATTCCTTGACCCGCATCGTGGTGCTGGCGCAGCCGGACAGCGGGGCGAGTGAGCCGGCCAGCACCGGGATCAGGGCCAGGGCGAGCAGCGGGGCGGCGGGGGCGTTGAAGCGGGGCATGGCGTTTCCTCCTTGAATCGACCTTCAGAGCGTACCCCGGCCGGCAGTGGGGCGTCGGACCCTATGATCGGGCATGGGCCAGACTCTGATTGAACCGGGGCTTTCGCCGATCACGATCGCCGGGCGGACCTTCGCCAGCCGTCTTCTGGTGGGCACGGGCAAGTACGCCTCCATGGAGCAGATGCGCGACGCGCTGGACGCCTCGGGATCCGAGGTCATCACGGTGGCCGTCCGGCGTGAACGCCTGTTCAACGCCGAGGGCAAGAGCCTGCTGGAATACCTGGACCTGTCGCGGTACACCATCCTGCCCAACACCGCGGGGTGTTTCACCGCCGAGGATGCCGTCCGCGTGGCCCGGCTCGGGCGGGATCTGCTCGAGCAGCTCGACAACCCCGGGGCCAGTTGGGTCAAACTCGAGGTGCTCGGCGACAAGCAGACCCTGCTGCCCGACCCGATCGGCACGGTCGAGGCCGTCGAGACGCTGGTCAAGGACGGGTTCGAGGTGCTCTGCTACACCAGCGACGACCCGATCGTGGCGGCCCGGATCAAGGACGCCGGGGCCGCGGCGGTCATGCCCGCCGGCTCGCCCATCGGCTCCGGCCAGGGCGTGCTCAACCCGAACAACATCGTGCTGTGCTTGGAGAAGCTCAAGGCGGGCGACCCGGACTACCCGGTGATCGTCGACGCCGGCGTGGGCTCGGCCAGCGACACGGCAGTGGCGATGGAACTGGGCGCCGACGGCGTGCTGCTCAACACCGCCATCGCCCACGCGAAGCGGCCGGTGATGATGGCCCACGCGATGCGCAAGGCCTGCGAGGCGGGTCGCCAGAGCTATCTGGCCGGTCGGATCGACAAGAAGCGGTATGCCACGGCCAGCAGCCCCATGGAGGGGGCGATCTCGTACATTCCCGGCGAATGACCGCCATCGCGAGGAGTGTGTTCCCTCCGCGTGCAGATTCAGGAGTACACATGTCCGACCACCCGATCCTCCGCGAGGCCGAGTTCGACCGGGCCGCGATCAAGAAGTACTACCTCTGGCAGCCCGCCATCATCATGGCCTGCACGGTGGTGCTGATCCCCGTCATTCCCGTGGTGATGATCATCACCGTGCTGATCATGGACAAGTACCTCGATCGGCTCGGCTGCACGCTGACCGAGCGGACGCTGGAGATCCGCAAGGGCCTGCTCAACCGCGTCGAGAGCACGGTCCCGCTGGAGAAGATCACGGACCTGCAGATGTTCCAGGGCCCGATTATGCGGATGCTCGGCCTGCACGGGTTCAAGCTGGAGACGGCGGGACAGTCCGCCGGCCCCGGCGGGTCACTGGTCAACATGATCGGCATCGTGGACACCCCGGGTTTCCGCAGGGCGGTGCTGGATCAGCGCGACCGGATGGGCGATACCGGCGGCAAGCGCCGGCCGTCGGGCGTGGTGGGTGCCGGGCCGGAGATCGACGAGTCCGCGGTGCTGGTGGAGATCAGGGATGCGTTGCTGCGGATCGAACAGCGCCTGGGCGACCGCGGGGCCTGAGGCTGGACCCGACCCGGGTGCCGGCGCAACGCGCCAGGCCGAGCACGACAAAGGCCCGCCGGGGTGAACCGGCGGGCCTTTTCATGGATCAGATGCGCCCGGTGCTTGGAGTCCGGGCCGTCGCGATCAGCGGCGGCGGCGACCGGCGGCCATCAGGCCGAGACCGGCCAGGGCCAGGCCCGCGGGGGCCGGCACGTTGCGGGCGCCCGGGGTGTAGTCGGTGAAGTCGGAGAAGTTGTGGATCACGATGTTGTCGGATCCGTCGCCGGAGCGGTAGAAGCCGGCGGGCAGGAAGGTGCCGTCGGGGCCGACGGTGACGTCGGCGGTGACGGCCGAGCCGCCGATGTTGGCGAAGTCGTCGGCGCCCGAGTCCCACACGAAGATCGTGGAGACGATGTTGGCGGCGCCGTCACGCAGGACGAGGGTGTACGAGCCGTTCTCGATCGAGTTGTCGGCGAAGGAGGCGTCGCCCACGAAGCCGATCTGGCTGGCGGCCTGGCCGTTGGCGATGGTCCAGTAGCCGCCGGCGGCGATGGAGCCGCCCAGGGCGTAGGGGGACGAGCCGTCGGTCGAGCCGAAGCCCGAGGTGCCGAAGTCGGAATCCCAGAACTCGATGGTCCAGCCGGTCAGGTCGACGGACGACGCGCCGGTGTTGTACAGCTCGACGAACTCGACGTCGGCGCCGGTGGTCGAGCCGACGAGCTCGTTGACGACGACGCTGGCCGACGCGGCGGTGCCGACGCTGGCGATGATGGTCAGGGCGAAAGCGGTCTTCATGTCATCTCTCCAAAGACAGGGTGTGCATCTCTCACGATGGCGATCGACGGTTCTGGCCGGCGTTTCTGTGGGTCAGGAACTTTGCCGGTCGAAGGCCGGAAATCGCCTCTCAACTCTGTCTACAGGATAGCCGGAAACGGTGCCCGCTCCAACGGGGCGCCAATAAGGTTTCGTGATGGCCCCCGGGACGGGTGCCCCGGGGGGACACGGGTGGGGGGGTGCTGTGAAGATGGGCAAGAAAACGCGGCCCGGATCGGGGCCGCGTCGGGGTGATCGCTCGGATATCGGACGGACAGATCTCGCCCGGTCGGGCGGGACCTAAGGTCAGTAGATGCGGGCTTCGGCTCGGTTGCCCTGCTGGTCTTCCATGAAATCCTTGGCTTCCTCGGTCGCCTCGCTGCCGTTCCAGAGGCTGCCGGAGGGCCACCAGCGATTGGCGTTGGTGTGCGCCTCGCTCTGCGTGATGGTCAGCACGCTGCCGTCCCACTGGGCGATGTTCATTCGCGATTCGTGCCGGAACGACAGCTGCTGGTTGGTCGGCGTCTGGACCTCTCCGGAGAACGGCTCGGCCCCGTAGGCGGTCGATCCGCGGATGATGGGATTGCTATCGGTGAACGACCCGAACAGAGATGGGTTGACGGCGGGGTCGAAGTCCAGCCCGATCTGATTGCTCGCGTAGCGGGTGCCGTCGGCAAACATGACCTTGCTGCCGGGGCTGGTGCCGATGCGGGTCAGCTGCTGGCGGTATCCCCGCTCGGGCACGGCGCCGTTGTTGAAATCGACCGAGTAGTAAGTGATCGATTGGCCGGGAACAACGACCGCGCCACGCGCACCGTTCGGCAGGTAGTAGAACGAGGTGGGCGCGAGGTAACTGATCTGGCGGAAACCGTCCGTCTCGTTGATGTTGATGAACTGCTCACCGTCGCTGCTGGAGGTCGGGCGGTAGATCGAGTTGTTGAACGTGGTCGCCGAGGCGCACCCGTAATCGTTGAAGAGCTGGGCCGTGCGGCGGGCGCGGTTGTCCGCCAGATTGACCGCATCACCCATGATCGGGCTCATCCAGTCCATCACGGAGGTCGGTGTGTTGGAGCTGGTGTTGCCCAGCATGGCGTTCCAGGGCTGGTTGCCGCCGGGCGTTCCGAGCCGGATCGTCCGGAACTCGAGCGACGAGGTGTTCGGTGACGCGAAGTAGTCCTGATTGTCCAGCGTGTACTGGAACTGGAGCTGCGCGATGCCGCGCATCGTGGACTGGCAGACGACCGTCCGCGCGGTGTTCCTGGCCTTGCCGATCGCCGGGAGCAGAATGCCGATGAGCAGCGAGATGATCGCGATCACGACGAGCAACTCGATCAGCGTGAACGCCCGGTTTCGGCTTCGCCTGGTGGCAGTGGTCTTCATGGTGGGTGTCCTTGGCCCTCGACGGCCGGGTGTGATTGCCTCTTGATCGGAGTCAGAGTCGGATGCGCCGAGGACGGCTGTCATTCACGCTGACCGTGCCGCTCGACGGATCCGTTACCGCCGGCGTCTCTCCCGGGACGTCCTGGAGCGCTGGGAGCATTCGTCCTCCGATCTTCCAGGATCCGTCATCTTCCTTCACGACCGGCATCAGCGTGCGCTCGCCGGTATCGGGGTGCTTTTCCGGGTAGTACGCCGCCTTGCGGCCCCCGATATCGAGTTCGAACAGATCCCCTGTTTTTACGTCAACGAGGAGCACGGAGTCGGGCAGATCGGGACCGCCCGTAAAACCGAACTTCCACACCGAGAATGCCAGCACGCCGATGGCGGCCACAAACAGGATGATCTGCCAAGGTTTCACGTTGCCCATGGAGTTCGGTCCTGTTCGGGTCTAGTCGGACGCCGTCGGCGGCGCCGTCGGGAGGCGGAAACTTGAAAGATTGTACGCGACGGCGGGCGGATTGTCCGTCTCAACCGCCCGGGGTCGGTGTGTTGGCGGATCCGGCCGGTATGAGGTCCACCACGACGGGGTAGTGATCCGACGCCATGCCGGGGAAGGTGGGCATGTCCCGCCAGTTCACGCCCTGCGGCCGGGCGGGCGTTCCGAGCACAAAGGCTTGCTGGGCCGCGAGTTGCGACTTGGCGGCCGGGTTGGCCAGAATCAGGTCGATCCGTCGCCCGGACTCGTGGGTGACGATGGCGTCGCCGGAGCCGCGGTTTGCGAAGAAATCGTCAAACCCGGACTTGAGATACGCCTGGACCGACGCGTCCCGGGTCTCGGCGTTGAAGTCGCCCAAGACGAGCACGGGGCGGTCGGGATGCGCCTTGGTGAGTTCGTCGATCTTGGCGAGCACGCCGGCGGCCTCGGCCTCTCGCCAGTAGGCCGAGTAGCGGCCCGACTTGTGGTGCACCACGAACAGGGTGATTGGCCGGGTGCCGCCGTCGGCGTCCGGGACGGTCAGATCGACCTGAAGCGGGGACCGCCGGAAGTTGAGGGGCTGGCCGGCGAGGAAGTTGTCCTGGTTGCCGTACTTCTCGGGGTGCACGCCGCCGAGGGCGTGGTCCGGCCAGTTCTGAGAACCGGTGATGGGCAGTCGGGACAGGACGGCCTGATCGATGCCGCGGTTGTCGCCGGCGTCGATGGCGGCCACGTGGTCGTAGCCCATGCCGGAGAGGAACTGATCGCGGAACCAGAGCAGGGCCTCGAGCGATTCGACCTCCTGCAGGGCGAGCACGTCGGCGTCGACGGCCCGGATGGCGCCGGCGACGGCCACGCGCTCGTGCAGGGGTTTGGTCTCCGCCGCGTCGTCGTTGTCGCCGGAGAGTTCGGGGTCGTCGGTGTCGTCGAAGAGGTTGGCGACGTTGTAGGTGGCGATTCGGACGGCGCCCTCGGCCTTGGCCGGCGCCTGGGCGAGGCCGAATCGGCGCAGGGAGGCCATCGAGGCGATCTCTGCCTCGATGGTGCGGATCTGCTCCCGGGTGGGCTGCTCGGAGGAGGCCGGGGCGGCCGGCTGGGCGAACGACGCGGAGGCGGCCAGCGCGAGAACGCCGAGCGCGCGGAAGAGAGGTTTGGATCGCATGGGTTCCACCCGTGTCATGCCCGGCGACGCATCACCGCCGAGGCGAGCGGCGCGAGGGGCAGGTCCGGCGTGAGCATAGTCGCCGGGTCGCTCCCGAGGGCCGCGGCGGCGGCCATCACGCCCGAGCGGACGGCGCCCTCCATCGTGGCCGGCCACCCGTTGTCCGTGTAGTCACCGGCGAGGATCACGCCCATATCGTCCGCGGGCGCGACGGTGGGTCGGCTCGCCCGCACGCCGGGCAGCGCCAGGAAGGTGGCGCGTTTGGACCGCACCGGGCGGGACCGTTCGACGGCAAAGTCGCCGGCCTCGGGGAAGCAGTCCCGCAGGTCGGCGACGACGCGGGCGGTGATGGTGTCGTCATCGAGCCCGGCCCAGTCGTCCGCCGCGGAGACGACGGCGTGGATCACGCGGCCTTCGTCGTCCTTGCGGAACAGCCATTGGGTGGGACGGTCGATCAGGACCGCGTGGGGATGGGGCAGCACGGGGCGGTCCAGGCGCAGGTGGACGCCGAGGATGGGCGAGTGGCGCAGGTTGACCAGCGAGCGGACGCGTTCGTCGTGGAAGGCCGGGTCCACGCACTGGGCGACGCGTTCGAAGGGCAGGGCGACGATGACGCGGCCCGCGTGGATCGGCTCCGCGTCGCGGAGTTCGACCGTGCGCGGTGTGATGCGCGTGGCCAGGGTCCCGAAGCGCACGGCGCTGCCGCTGGCCCCGAGCAGGGCGGGGACGGTGTCGTAGAGCCTTCGCAGCGGCACGGTGGTGACGCCGATCGATGAGGCCTGTGCGCTGGCCAGCAGTCCTTCGCGGAAGACCTTGATCGCCAGCGATGCGGCGCATTGCCGCGGCTCGGCGTTGCAGGCCGAGACCACGACCGGACGCCAGAACCTGTTGATCGCGCCGGGCGTCTGGCGGGCGTGCTCCAGCCAGTCGGAGAACGGGCGATCGTGCCACGCGTCGGGGTCGGTCCGGGCCATGCGGGACATGGCCCGGGCGACGGCGAACTTGTCGCCGGCGGACAGGAACGACGCCCGCAGGAACGAGCCCGCGTGGTGGGCGGGCGCGGGGAGCGGCCCCGCGGCGATGCGGTCGACCCGCCCGCCGGGCGAGACCCAGAACTGCTCGGTGTGCCAGCGGAAACATCCGGAGACACCGAGCCGGTCGATCAGGGCCCGGTAGTTGGTGCAGCAGCCCATGACGACGTGCTGGCAGTTGTCGATCTCCCCGTCGGTCGCCGGGTCCACGAACGACGAGGCCCGCCCGCCGAGGCGTCGGGTCTGTTCGAGCAGGATCACGCGTTGTCCCCGGTCCGACAGCGCGATCGCGGCGGCGATGCCGGCCAGCCCGCCGCCGACCACCGCGGCGTCCCAGGGTGGGTCTCGGTCGTTCATAGGCCCATGGACTTGGCGGTCTTGAGGGCGAGGACGACCTTGCGCGACGTGGGTACGGTGACGCGGGATCGCAGCGCGGCGCGGGGGTCCCGGGCGATCTGTTCGAGCAGTTCCCGGTAGATGTCGCGCATCGCGGTCGAGGCGGCGAGGCCCGCGGGCGCGACGGTCAGCTCGTAGTTGCGGCTGCGCCGGTACTCGAGGCGGGCCCGCTCGATCCAGTGGCCCATGAACCGGGCGCAGGCCGCCGGGCGGGACCACGCCAGCAAATCGGCGGGGGTGATGCCGAACGCGGCGTACGAGTCGGCCGGAAGGTAGGAGCGCGGGTGTCCGGGCTGGGTCAGGTCCTCGCGCAGATCGCGGAGGATATTGGTCAGCTGGAAGGCGTGGCCGCGCAGGTACGCGAGCCGCCGCGCCTCGTCGAGGGCGTCGGGCGATCGCACGCCCCAGATGGCGGTGCAGATCAGGCCGACGGTCGACGCCACACGCGAGCAGTACCAGACGAGGTCGTCATCGGTGTCGCACGAGCCCACCTCGAGGTCCCACCGCATGCCTTCCAGGAGGCGTTCGAGTTCGATCGGATCGATCGGGAATCGGGCCGCCGTGTCGGCCAGCGCGGGCCAGAACGCCTCGGGGTTGATCGGCTCGCCCGCGAACAGGGCCCGGGTCTCGGCCTCGAACTCGGCCAGCCCTTCGAGCTTGGCGGCGTTGGGAGCGTCGGCGTCGGCGAGGTCGTCGGCGGCCCGCATCCAGGCGTACACGGCGTACAGACCGCGCCGGTGCTCGGGCCGGGCCAGACGCAGCCCGTGGTAGAAGTTCTTGGCGTTGGCTTTGGTGACCCGGGCGCAGTGCTCGTGCGAGGCCTGGCAGACCGGGTCGTTCAGATCCATCGGGGTGCGTGTCGACTGGCGGATCATCGGGATCTCCTGGCGATCCACCACGCCCTGATCAGCATGGACAGGCGGTCCGCCTTGCCGATCCGTGGCCGCTGCCACAGGGTGGAACACCCGGAGCGTTCGATCTTGCTGAGCAGCCGGATGCCGGCTTGGTGGAACAACCAGATCGGGGCGGCGACCGAAGGGTGCACCTCACGGTGGAGGTCTTGCGCCTCATTGAACAGGATCCGGGTCCGCCGCACAAGGGGCCCGAGCGCGGATTCGAACCCGGCCCGGGCATCGGGGTCGCCGGGGCGGACGGCCCAGGCTCGCAGGGTGGGCGCGTCGAGGCCCGTTTCGTCGCTGGGCATGTAGACGCGGTCCCGCTCGGTCAGATCCGCCCCGACGTCTTGCCAGAAGTTGGCCAGCTGCAGCCCGGTGCAGACCCTGTCGGACATCGCCTCGAGTCCCGCGTTCGAGGGGTCCTCCGAGGACGGCCGGTGCCCGGCCAGGATCAGCACGACGCGTCCGACCGGGTCGGCGCTGCGGGTGCAGTAGTCGGTCAGTTGATCCCAGGAGCGGTAGCGGGTGACCCGCTGGTCCTGCTCGAACGCGTCGAGCAGGGCGTCGAAGTGGTCCAGCGGGATCCCGTGGCGGCGGACGGTGCGGGACAGGTTCGCGAAGAGGGGCGGGGCGTCGAGGCCGTCCGCGGCCGCGTGCAGCCAAACGCGGGCCAGCGCCAGTCGGGACAGCGCGTCGGCGCGTCCGGTCGGCCCCAGCGCGTTCTCGTCGGCCAGGTCGTCCGCGTGGCGGCAGAAGGCGTAGACCGCGGCGAAGTCGTCGCGGAGGCTGGGGGGGACCAGGCGCGAGAGCACCACGAAGTTCTCGCGGTCGGACGACGCGAGGCGGCGGGCATCCGCCAGGGCGGCATCGGGCGAAGCGGTCTGGTTGGCCGATTGATCGGGCATGGCGGTGTGTTCGGGCGCCGGACGGGCGGGCCCGCCACCTAGTATGGACCGTCCGGCCTGTCGACGCGAGCGGCGGTCCGGGGGAGCGGGGCCGCGGCCGGCCCCACGGAGACCGAATGAGGATCGTTCTGGCCAATCCGAGGGGGTTCTGTGCGGGGGTCCGCATGGCCATCGACGTGGTCGATCAGGTCGTGGACGTCCTGCCGGACGAGACGATCTACGTGTATCACGAGATCGTCCACAACAAGCACGTGGTCGATCGGCTCCGGGGCAAAGGCGTCCGGTTCGTCGAGGCCATCGAGGAGATCCCCGAGGGCAGCGTGGTCGTGTTCAGCGCCCACGGCGTCAGCCCCGCCGTGCGCGACGCCGCCCGCGCGCGGCACCTCTCCGCGATCGACGCGACCTGCCCCCTCGTGACCAAGGTGCACAGCCGGGCGATCCGGTACGCCAAGCAGGGCTTCCAGATCCTGCTCGTCGGGCACAAGGACCACCAGGAAATCGTCGGCACCATGGGCGAGGCCCCGGACCGCACCCAGGTGGTCGAATCGCCGGCGGACATTCCGCATCTGAGGATCGAAGATCCGGACAAACTGGTCTATCTGACGCAGACCACGCTCTCGACCGACGACGCCGCGATCATCATCGACGCGCTTAGGACCGCGTTCCCCGGCATCAAGCAGCCGCCGGACGAGGACATCTGCTACGCGACGACCAACCGCCAGCACGCGGTGCGTCAGATCGCGCCGCTGTGCGATCTGGTGATCGTGGTGGGCAGCCGCAACTCGTCCAACTCGGTCCGCCTGACCGAGATCGCCGAGAACGTGGGCACCCGGGGCGTGCGGATCGACGACGTCCACGAGCTGGACCCGGCGTGGTACCCGACCGGCGACGAGACGATCCTGCTCACGGCCGGGGCGAGCGCGCCCGAAGACCTGGTCTCGGCCATCTGCCGGCACTTCGTCGAGAAGCACGGCGCGACGCTGCACCTGGCGGACGTGTTCGAAGAGTCGGTCGAGTTCGGCCTGCCGCTGAGTTTGAAGCGGCTGATGCAGACGCACGGGATCGACCCGGGGGACCGGAAGGTCAAGGTCGAGCCGCCGGTGATCACGCCGGGCGAGTACGGGACGGCGGCGGTGGCGTTGACCGTCAGCGCCAAGGGGGCGTGAAGCGTTGGAACACCCTCGCCACCACATCTTCGATTTCACCCCAGAAGCCCTCGCCGAATGGTGCGTGCAGCGCGGCATGCCCAGGTTCCGCGCCAAGCAGATTCTGGAATGGGTCTACGAACGCGGCGTGATCGATCCCGCCGCGATGAGCAACCTCTCCAAGCTCGACCGGGACGTGCTCACCCGCGAGATGACCTTTCTGAGTGGTCCGGCCGTGGCCCACCAGGTCGCAACAGATGGCACGCAGAAACTGCTCATCGAATGGGCCGACGGGCTCGTCGGCTCTGGCGTGTCCGCGTCCGAGGCCAGCGTGGATCACGCCACCCGCCTGCCCATCCTGAGCGCCGACGGCCGCCCCGGCGCGATGCCCTACTCGAGCACCGAGCGGCAGACCGAGTGCGTCATGATCCCGGCGGAGGCGGACGCAGACGACGACGGGAACGCCACCCGCGCCCGACGCACGGCCTGCATTTCCAGCCAAGTCGGCTGCCCCGTGGGCTGCAAGTTCTGCGCCACGGGCATCGGCGGGCTGGACGGCAATCTGTCCGCCGGGCGGATCGTCGAGCAGGTCTGGCGCCTGGCACGGCTCGAAGGGGTGGGGCGGATCAGCAATGTCGTGTTCATGGGCATGGGCGAGCCGCTGGCGAACTTCAAGCCGGTCACGCACGCCGTGCGCACGCTGGCGGCCCCGTGGGGCCTGGGCATCAGCGCCCGCAAGATCACCGTCTCGACCGTGGGCATGCACAAGGCCATCGAGAAACTCGCCGACGAGCTGGACCTGCCGATCACGCTGGCCCTCTCGCTGCACGCGCCCCACGACGAACTCCGCCGCAAACTGATCCCGTGGGCCGAGTTCACCACGGTCGAGCAGCTCGTGGCCGCCTGCGGCAAGTGGTTTGCCAAGACCGGGCGGGAGATCACGCTCGAGTACATCTTGCTCGCCGGCGTCAATGACCGCCCCGAGCACGCGGCCGAACTGGCCGGGGTGTGCAAGCGGCTGCGGGCCAATGTCAATCTGATCCGCTACAACGAGGTGCAGGGCCTGCCGTTCGATCGCCCGGAAACCCGCGATGTGCTCGCGTTCCAGGAAGTCCTGCGGGATCGGGGTGTGAACTGCCACATCCGCGCCAGCCGCGGGCGGGACATCGCCGCCGCGTGCGGCCAACTCCGCCACGAGCACGCCGGGGCCTGAGGGACGGTCAGCAGGCCGTCGTCGGCACGGCGTTGAGCGTCAGGTCGTCCCGCCGCCCTTCGGCCAGCATCACGCCGCCCAGGCCCGCGATCATCGCGGCATTGTCCACGCAGTACTTCATGGGAGGCACCCGGATTGGCACGCCCAGCCGTTCGCCAAGCTCGGCCATTTTGCGGCGCAGGCGGCTGTTGGCCGAAACACCGCCGCCGACGATCAGCGTACGGAAGGGCCCGTGCTGCTCGAACGCGGCCTCGGTCTTGCGGAGCAGGGCGGCGCAGACCGTCCGCTGGAAACTGGCCGCGATATCCCGCGTGCGTTGCTCGGTCATCGGTGGGGGGGGCGGGAGAATGATCGGGTCCTTCCCCGGCATCTTCGGCGGGTTCGGCCGACCCCGCACCGCGTACAGCACGCTCGTCTTGACGCCCGAGAAACTGAAGTTCAGGCTGTCCTTCTTCATCAATCCGATGGGGAAATCGAACGCGTGCTCGTCCGCCCCCGGTTCGCACGCGAGCCGGTCCACCAGCGGCCCGCCGGGGTGCCCGAGGCCGAGAATGGCCGCGACCTTGTCGTACGCCTCGCCCGCCGCGTCATCGATCGTGCCGCCGAGCCGGCGGAGCCTGGTTTCAGACTCCATCGCGTACAGCGTCGTGTGCCCGCCGGAGACCACCAGCCCGAGGGCCGGGAACCCGATCGGTTCCGAGTCCAGCGCCGCGGCGTACAGGTGCGCGTGCACGTGGTCCACACCGACGAGCGGCACGCCCAGCGACCACGACAACGCCTTGGCCGCCGAGAGCCCGACCAGCAGCGAACCAACCAGCCCGGGCCGGTGGCCCACCGCGATGGCGTTCAGGTCGGTCAGTTCGATCCCCGCGTCCCGCACCGCCCGGCGCAGCACGGGCAGGATGTACTCTTCGTGGGCCCGGCTGGCGATCTCGGGGACCACCCCGCCGTACTCGGCGTGCAGGTCGTGCTGCGTGGCGACGACCGACGACCGCACGCGCGAACCCTCGACCACCGCGGCCGCGGTTTCGTCACAGGATGATTCGATGCCGAGGACGAGCATGCCGGAGTTTAGGAGGGGATTTCAACGCGAAGATCGCGAAGTGTCCGAAGCGGTCTCGGTGACTTCAAGCCAACTCTTCCAGAATCAAGCGCATATTGGTGTGTTCTGGAAACGAGTCTTTGGATCTACCACAGACGCTTCGACTTCTTCGCGATCTTCGCGTTCAAAGTCTTCTGCCCGATCTCTTCGCCTCAGTGCCGCTCCGAAGCGTCCTTTGGCGAGAGGCCCCACGGCTCGCTCTTCTGGGCGTTGATCGTCGTCCCGTTCTGGATCGCCGGGCGGATGTTGTCCAGGAAGTTGTGCGGGAAGTGCTTGTCGAACGCGCTCTTCTCGGCCAGGCGGGCGCGGTGGTCCTCGGTCAGGTCGATGTCGAGGGCCCCCAGATTGTCCTCGAGTTGGCTGAGCCGTTTGGCGCCGATGATGGTGCTGGTCACACCCGGCTGCGTCTGCACCCAGTGGAGCGCGACCTGGGCCGGGCTGGCGCCGATGGATTCGCCGATCGCGACGAGTTCGTCGACGAGCGCGTAGGTCCGCTCGTTGAGATGCGGCGAGTTGTCCGCCACGCGGGTGTCGCCGTGCTTGGGCCGGCTGTCCCGCCGGAACTTGCCGGAAAGCACCCCGCCCCGCAGCGGCGACCACGGCGTGACGCCCAGGCCCAGGTCGCGGGCCATGGGGATCAGGTCCTCCTCCGGCGTGCGCTGCAGCAGGGAGTACTCGATCTGGATGGCCGCCAGGGGCTCCCAGCCGTGCAGGGCGGCCAGGCCCTGGGCCTTGGCGCACACCCACGCGGGATGGTCGGAGAAGCCGATGTGCCGGACCTTGCCCTGGCGGACGAGGTCGTCCATGGTCCGCATGGTCTCGTCCAAGGGCGTGTGGCGGTCCCAGAAGTGGCACCAGAGCAGGTCGATGTGGTCGGTCTGCAGCCGCCGGAGCGAGTCGTGGACCTGGTGGAGGATCGCCTTGCGCCCGGACCCCCCGCCGTTGGGATCGCCCGGGTACATGTTGCCGCAGAACTTGGTCGCGATTACCACGCGGTCGCGCATGGCCGCGTGCTTGAGGAAGTAGTCCCCGATGATCTTCTCGGAGTGGCCCTTGGTGTAGGCGTTGGCGGTGTCCAAGAAGTTGCCGCCCCGGTCGAGATAGGCCGACAGGACGTCCAGCGATTCCTCGATGCTGGTCCCGACCGCACCCCACTCGTCGCCGAAGGTCATGGTGCCCAGGCAGAACGGCGAGACCCGCAGCCCGGTGCGTCCGAGGGTGACATAATCGGTCAGGGACATGGGGTTTCCTCCTTGGGAAGCGGGTTCGAGGAAGCGTAGCCGATGGATTTCAAGCACCGTATCACGAGTCGTGTGAACCAGATTCGCGATGACCGTTGTTGTGTCCATTGCTTGCGGTTACCCGAGGTTTCCGGAGTGGTGGGGTGTTCCGGGTCAGCGCCCGGCCAGAGTGTCTGGAAGGAGTATCGCCGTGTTGCCCGGAACATGGACAACCCGCTCTACCACCTCGTCATCTCCGGGACATGCTTCTCCCTCGCTATTGGCGCGGCAACACACGCCAGCGGGGACCTTCGCGAGCGGATGATCTACGCGTTGGTCGCCACCGGCCTGACGCTCTCGGGGCTCTGGAACCCGATATGGACCCGTAGGCGCCGAGACCGCATCGCTCGCGAACTGGCTTGGGTGAGGGAGTGTTTGGCTTGCAACTACTCGATCGATGACCTTCCAGCGCAGCCCGACGGCTGCACCGTCTGTCCCGAGTGCGGTGCAGCGTGGAGGATGAGTTCGGTGATCAACGAATCGAATCAAGCCGCCGGGGCAACGCCATGAGCGGGGCCGGGAAGCGGATTTACCCTTGGCGGCTGGAGTCAGTGTACGGCTTCGCGACGGTCTTTGATCGCATCGAAGACGACCGGGGCCGGCGCTGGAAGCCCTGCGAGATTGCCAGGGCCTCGAAGGAGTCCGGCATCGACCGCTTCCTGATCGCACCGCCGACGCATCGTCCCGAAATCCTGAAATTGGCGGTCCGTTTGGGTGTGATGTCGGCGGTTTTGATGGTCCCCGTGCAGTCGATGATCGCTTGGATCCAGCACGGCGATCTTGGCCTCGAAATCCAGTGCATGCTCGCCCCCCTGTACTTAGTCGGCTTTGGGTTGCCGATGGGTTATGTCGCCTCCGCGCGGATGTGGCGCAGCACAGCGCACGCCCGAGACGCGTTGCTCGAGTACGACCTCTGCCCGCACTGCGCCCACGGGCTCGGCGGGATACCACCCGAAGCCGACGGCTGCACCGTCTGCCCCGAATGCAGCGCGGCCTGGCGGGTGCAATCGGATGGGCCCAACCCCAAGAATGAGGATCTCCCATGATCGGCATTCTCCACCGCACCCAGACCCTGACGATCCGCGACGACCGAGGAACTCCGTTCCCCATCCGCTCGCCGCATTTGAGGCTGGAGATGAAGGCCGACAAGGCGATGGTGCTGTGGTACCGGCTCGCCCAAGTACGACGCGACCGCGCATCGACCGTGACGCAGATCGTCGGGTGGGGCGTGGTAGCCACAATGTGTGCGATGCTGATCTTCGCGGGCGTTCATGCGGTCGCCTTGGGTGATCCAAGAAGGGCCGTGCTGATGTTCGTCTTCCTGCCCCCGGTCGTGGCCCTCGGCTACATCTGGCGTCGGCAGATGGACGCTGCGCTCGCGAGGCTCGAATCCGCCCGGGCCAAACTCCCGCCAATCTGCCCGTCCTGTCGCTACGACCTCGCGGGGCTGCCGGTCGAGCCGGACGGCTGCACCGTCTGCCCCGAGTGCGGCGCAGGGTGGCGGTTCACCACGCCGAGCGAACCCGGGTCATGAGCCGATCAAATCCGCGGCGGCGGGTCGTTCGTGGCGCGCGATGATCTCTTCGAAGCTCGGCATCAGATGGAGTGCCTGCTCGCGTTTCAGCTGCGCACGAATGGCGCCGAGCACCCGGTCGGCCTCGTCCGTTCTTCCCAGCGCTCGCAGCGACGCAACCTCCATCGCCCCCGCGGCGGCGTCGATCGCGATGGTCACCGGCAATCGCTGGTACTGGGTGCCCGCCCACTCCCGGAAACGACGCAGGTGCTCGATGGCAGTTTCGAACCGATCCTCAGCCGCCAGCGCCACGCCCTCGAGGAACTCCGCACCCGGCCCGAGGCCGCCGTAACCGGGCAGCGACCGGGCGGAATCCAGAGCGAAGCGTGCGGTTTCGGGCAGATCCCGGTGGAGCGCGTCGACCTCTACGAGGGCGGTCCACGCTTGCACGTTCTCCGGGTCCAGATCCAAGGCCTGCGCGAGCGACTCGGCGGCCTCGTCGTAGTCTTCAACGGTGTCGTAGTACTGCGCGAGCATCAGGAGCCGATCGACCTCCGGGATGTTCGCATGGCCTTTGAGCCGCTCAAGTTGCTCGAGCCCGTCCGCCGGCCGTCCGACCTTGGCAAGGCACCGTGCCCGCCAACCCGCGATCACCAGCTTTGCCCGGTCGGCGCCGAGGGCGCGTGCGGCCCGTCGCTCGAACCGTGGGAGTTGCGGCAGTATCGCGTCCCACTGGCCGCGGACCGCCAGGCCGTTGATGAGCGCATCCGGATTCACCAGCATTACCGAAAGCAGCCCGAGCAGGAAAGGCAGCAGAATGAACGCGAGCAGCAAGCCCTCGATGACCCCGAAGTCCTGCCCCGAGGCCAGATTGCGGATCAGGATCACCACCAGGATCAGCTTTGTGACCCACATCTGGCGATAGAGCAACGCGACCGAGAGCAGGTACTCCATCGGCCTGGAAGCCGTCAGCATCCGCCTTGTGTACCACTCGGGGAGTTTTCGTTGGCGGGTGCGTCGCTGGCGAACGTTGGGCATGGGGGACCTCTCTGGGTCCCCCATTGTGACGGCGAGCGGGCGGTCTGTCGAGGGGGCACATGCCAGATTTGAGCCGGTTCAGACGTCCGCCCAGGCCTGATCCTTCAGCTTCCGCAGCGCATCGAAGGCCTGCATCGGCGACATCGAATCCAGCTTGAGTTCCCGCAGCTCGTCCACCGCAGGATGCGGCAGGAACTCGGTGAACAGGCCCATCTGGGCGGCGTCCTTGGATTTCTTGGGGGGCGCGACCATGGCCGTGTCCACCCGGGCGTGCTGGACGGACAGGGCCCCCAGGATCTCCCGGGCCCGCTGGGTGACCGGCTTGGGCACGCCGGCGAGTTCGGCCACGTGCACGCCGTAGGACTGGTCGGCCTTGCCCGGGCGGATCGAGTGCAGGAACACGATCTCCTGCTTGCCGTCGTCGGTGGTCCACTCCCGCACGGCCACGTGCAGGTTGCGGACCCGTGGGGCGAGCTTGTCCTCGAGTTCGGTGATCTCGTGGTAGTGCGTGGCGAAGAGCGTCCGCGGCCCGGTGTTGGCGTCGTCGCCCGCCAGGCACTCCGCGATGGCCCACGCCAGGCTCAGGCCGTCGAGCGTGGAGGTGCCGCGACCGATCTCGTCGAGGATCACCAGCGAGTCGGTCGTGGCGTTGTTGAGGATGTTGGCCGTCTCGGTCATCTCGACCATGAAGGTGGACTGCCCGCGGTGCAGCGCGTCGTCGGCGCCGACGCGGGTGAAGATCCGGTCGCACACGCCGATCGTTGCCCGGTCCGCCGGCACGAAACTGCCCGCCTGCGCCAGAACCACCAGCAGCGCCGTCTGGCGGATGTAGGTGCTCTTGCCGGCCATGTTCGGGCCGGTGATCAGGGCGAGGTTGGCCGGTGCGTCGGGGATGCCCAGCTCGCAGTCGTTGGGCACGAAGGCCTGGCCGAGGGTTTCGTCGAGCACCGGGTGCCGCCCGGCGTGGATGGACAGTTCCCGTTCGGTGGTGATCTCGGGGCGCTTCCAGCCCCGCTGGTGGGCCTTGTCGGCGAAGCCCAGCAGCACATCGAGTTCGGCCACGGTGTCGGCGTACTCGACCAGGTCCGGCACCCGCTGGCGGGCCCGCTCGCACAGGCCGTCGAAGATGACCCGCTCTCGTTCGAGCGCCCGGGCCGAGGCGGTGGTGACCTTGTCCTCGAAGTCCTTGAGTTCCGGCGTGATGTACCGCTCGGCGTTCTTGAGGGTCTGCTTGCGCGTGAACGCATCCGGCGCCCGCCGGGCCTGGGCCGCAGGCAGCTCGATGTAGTAGCCGAACACCGAGTTGAACCCGACCTTGAGCGACGGCAGGTCGTGCTCGGCGCTCAGGCGGCCCTGGTAGTCCGCCAACCACACCCCCGCGTCCTTTTCCAAGCCGCGGGCCTCGTCGAGCTGGGCGTCCACGCCGTCGCGGATGGCTCCGCCGTCACGCAGGTGGCCCGGCGCGTCGTCGACGACCGACTGTTTGATCCGCTCGCCCACCGCCGCCAGCGCCCGGGCGTGCGTCGCCAGGCGCTGGTGCAGGTCCCCGAGCGACTCGGCCCCTTCCAGCGCCTCGGCCAGCGGCCCGGCGGCCAGGATCGAATCCGCCAACGCCGCCAGATCCCGGGGCGTCGCCCGGCCCAGCGCCACCCGCCCCGCGATCCGGGCCACGTCGGACACGTGCTTGAGTTGCTCGCCCACCGCCTCGGCCAGCGTCCGCCCGCCGAGGAACGCCCCGACCGCGTCGTGTCGCGCGCGGATCGTCCGGGCGTCCCGCGAGGGCGTGCTCAGCCACGACCGCAGCAGCCGCTTGCCCATCGGCGTGCGGATCACGCACCGGGTGCCCACCGGGCTGGCCAGGAACACGCCCGCCAGCGAGCCGGCGAGCTGCCCGTCGCGGATGGTCTGCTCGATCTCCAGCGCCCGCAGGCTGGTCGAATCGATGCGGCAGACCCGCTCCCGCTCGACCTTCCGGGGCGGGCGCACGTGGGCCAGGGTCACCCGCTGGCGCTGGAACTCCCCGCCGCTGGTCGCGTCCGACGCCGGGCGATCGACCGCCTGGGTCTCGCGCAGGTACCGGATCACCGCCCCCGCGGCCAGCACGCTCGGGGCGTCGGCCTCGATCCCGAAACCCTCGACCGAGGCCACGGCGAACAACTCGCGGACCGCCTCAAGGGCCTCCTCCCGCCGGAAGTGCCACGCCGCCCGGCCCGTGCCCGAGGCCCCCAGCGCCGCCAGCAGCCCCTTGACCCGCTCGGGCGCCTCGCCCGCGCTCGGTTCGGCGTACAGGACTTCCTTTACGCCCCGCCGGGCCAACTCGTCGATCACCTCGCCCGGGTGCCCGTCGAGCACCTCGAAGAGCCCGGTGGACAGCTCGATCATCGCCGCCCCGACCGCGCGGTCGTCCAGGAAGGCCACGGCCGCCAGCGTGACGGACTGCTCGTCCCGCAGCATCGACTCGTCGATCAGCGTCCCCGGCGTGATGACCTGCGTGACCCCCCGCTCGACGACCCCCTTGGCCTCCTTGGGGTCCTGGAGCTGGTCGACCACCGCCACGCGGAACCCGTGCTCGAGGGCCCGTTGCAAATAGGTCGTCTTCTGGTGGTGGGGGACCCCGGCGACCGGGATGCCGTTGCCCCGGTCCACCACGGCCAGCCCCAAGGCCCGCCCCATCGACTCGGCGTCCGGCCCGAAGAGTTCGTAGAAGTCCCCCATCCGGAAGAACAGCACGCAGTCGGGGTGCTGCTGCTTGCAGCGGGTCCACTGCTGCATGGCGGGGGTCGAGTACGGGTCCTTGGCCATCGGACCCTCAGGATAGGGGGTTGGGGGCTGGGCCGGAAGCGGCAAATTCGGTTTGTCGAGCGGGGTCCGGCGTGCTCGGCCGTGGCGAGTGCGAGGTGGTCCGCCGGGTCCGGCTCGGCGGGGTGCTCAGGCAGTACGAACGCTAACGGGCGGCCTGAAACGGGACGGGACCGTGCAGTTGCGCCCCGCTGGGAAGCGGGTTTCGAACTTCGGACCGCCACTCCCTCGCCAGATTCAGTATTTCATACGACGATGACGATCTGCGATGATCTTCAGTGATCTAGAATGGCACGGCCGGCAATAAAAAAAGGAGATGGATCATCTAGCATCTTGATGATGTCTCCACTTGATTGCAGATAGTTCTCAGGCGAGTAGAGGCAGTTGCAACCAGCTTGGCCCAAATCCTGAAGAAAATCAACCACAGGCTCCTTACTGTATCTTTGCACAAGCAAGACATTGGAAATGTTAGTGTCTTTAAACGAGAACGAGTCGACGTGGCAAAGTACCCACTGTCTCGCGGAGCCGACTTCAGATATCTCTGATACTACCCCACGCAAAATGTTCTTGCCGGCCGATGACTCAAAGTCCAACGGTTCTGCAACAAGTATTTTGAGTTTCTTTGAAACAATGCTCATTTTATTGCCAAATCGGCTGAGAACTAATAATGTTTACGGACACCCGCTCTGATGCGGAGTTCTCTCTTCCACCTCCACGTCCATCTCAGTCTGTTTGCCGGGTGCCGGGTGCCCTGCGTTCGCGCATCCGGAGCTGGACTTCCGGTCGTGGCCGCTAGCGGCCACGGCGTGTGGCCTCCATGTTCGCCCCAATCCCCGCCGCGATGATCACCCGGACACACCACCCGCCCGCACCTCCGCGCGTCGGCACAACCCGGCCGGCCCAGCCTAGCGAGTTGCGGGATTCGTCGCAATCCGATTCCAGCAGGGTCCGCGCACAAAAGAGCCCGCGCCGTTGCGGGCGCGGGCATCGGATTCAGGTCGTGATCGGGGCGGGGTCGGCCGCTTACTTGGACAGCGCATCCGCGTAGGTCTGCTCGGGGCGCAGGCCGACCATCATCTCGGAGGCCTCGCCCTTCTGGAAGACGATCACGGTGGGGATCGACGCGATGCCGAAGCGGGTGGCGATCTCGGGGGCGTCGTCGATGTTGACCTTGGCGACGCGTCCCGGGTGGGCGGCCGCCAGCTTGTCGATGGTGGGGGCGAGCGCCCGGCACGGGCCGCACCAGGGGGCCCAGAAATCGACCAGCACGGGCTGGTCCTGATTGATGAAGGTGTCGAACGCATTGGCGTCGAGCTGGGCGACGGCTTCGCTGGCCATGGGTGGTTCCTTTCCGCCCGGGCTCGGGCGAGGGGGGGTCGGTGGTGTGAGGTTCCGTTCGCTGTGATGAACGGATAGACAGGTCGGTCTATTCCAGCGGGGCGTCGGCCCGGCGGCAAGCGTCTTCCAAGAGCACGGCGGCGGCCTTTCGGGCCTCGTCGGCCGGCTGCCGGCTCCGGCAGATCCGCGACGAACTCATGGCCCCGGCGAACAGCAGGCCGATCCGGGCCGCCAGCCCGTCCGAGTCCGGGCACTCGGTGGCCTTGGTGATGTCGGACAGCAGCGACTGTACGCGCGCCTGGTGGCGCAGGATGGCTTGGCCGACCGGCGCGTCGGGGTCCGAGAACTCGGCCGCGGCGGCTTGGATCAGGCAGCCGCAGCGGGACGGGTTTTCGAACCAAGTCCCCAAGCCCTCGAAGAGCAGCACGATCTGGTCGAACGGGTCGTCCGACCCGGCGATCCACGAGCGCATCTGGGCGATCAGGCCCTCGCTGGCCTTGTCGAGCACCTCGACGATGAGCTGCTCCTTGCTGCCGAAGTGGTTGTAGAGGGTCATCTTCGCCACGCCGGCCTGGTCGAGGATCCGGTCGATGCCGGTGGCGTGGAAGCCCTCGCCCGCGAACAGGTCGCGGGCACATTCGAGCAGGAGGTCTCGCTTGGTGGTCGCTTGGGTCATTTCTGGGTCTCGGTGGGCGGTTTCGGAGATCCGGGGGCGGGATCGGCCGGGGATCGGAGGGATTTTTGCACACCTTGGGAACAAACAGACAGACC
>TARA_R110000782_G_scaffold270474_1_pt1 | contig 21592 bp, 20 predicted proteins | sample TARA_R110000782 | Tara Oceans TARA_R110000782 (sample SAMEA4397859) | marine metagenome | biome: Polar Biome; feature: [SRF] surface water layer (ENVO:00010504); material: water (ENVO:00002006), including particulate matter (ENVO:01000060) such as... | depth 5 m | reverse complement strand
CGGTTCAACGGAATAGCCGAAACCGATCTGCATAGGATCTATTACCCCGTCCCCATCCCCGTGCTCGTGGGAGTCACGCATAACTGGACCGACAAAGCCAAGCAATTCAGTCAGGAGCTGCGCTTCGCATCCGATACGGATGGTCCCCTGAGTTATATTGCCGGACTATACTATTTTCATCAGTTTCTGGATTCCCAGCGGCCGTTCAGCCTGGCTGGCGTTCCCAATTTCTTTTATGACTATGCGAAGATAAAAACCGATTCATACGCAGCCTTCGTCAACGCCGATTACAAATTTACGGATCGCCTGACGCTGACAGTTGGTCTTCGATACACGAAGGAAAAGAAGAAGCTGGACTTTGAGCAGCAGGGCTACACATTCGGTCCGCTCAATTATCCGACAATACCGCAGTCGATCGATCGTTTTTCTGATAACGACCTGTCTCCCACGGCGAGCCTGAGATATGAATTTACGCCTGACATCAATGCCTATGTGACCGTGAGTCGCGGGTTCAAGGCGGGTGGATGGAACCCTGATATCACCAAACGGAATACAGCTCGCGAGATTCGCTTCGATGCAGAAAAGGTTACGAACTACGAAGCCGGTTTGAAAACCCAGTTCTTTGATCGTCGCCTGACGGTCAATCTGACAGGTTATCATATGGAGTACGACAATCTCCAGATTTCGCAGTTCCTTCCCGCGACCAGCGAATTCATCATCACCAATGCCGGTAAGGCTGTTATCGACGGAGCTGAGCTGGAAGTGATTGCGCGGCCTTCGACCTGGTTCGTAGTCCGGGCAGGCGGGGCGTATAATGATGCCCATTATACCGAATTCCTTTCCGGTACTGGCGGCGATTTTGCGGGACAGCAGTTCACCAATGCGCCCAAATGGTCGGGATATATTTCCGGCGATGTTACCGTGCCGATCAAGGACGGGCTCGATATGCTTCTCCATGGCGACTATCGCTATGAGAGCAAGGTGTATTTCGACGATAGCCGGACAGTTAATCAGGGCCTGCCTTATTCCAGAGGCGGCTATGGTCTGCTCAACGCCCGCATCGGCGTTCAGACCGCGCAGGGGCTTGAGATATCGGTCTATGCGCAGAATCTGACCAACAAAAGGGTGCTGCTGAACCGTACCAATGACCTGCTGGGCCTGGGTATCGTTCTCGACAGCTATAACGCTCCGCGCACTTATGGTGTGCGGGTCGGGGCAACATTCTGAGCCCCGTGAATATATATAGCGCTTGATCGTGCGTTTGGGCCTGGTGTGGTTTCCAGGTCCAAACGTGATCTGGCTTTAAGACCGGTTCTGGAGGTCGGGTGAGCCGGACAAGCGACGAGCATAATTACGATGAGATAGGAGAATGTCAGTGAAAACTCGCCGCTTTGCCATGCTGGCCGCGTTCATTGTCTGGGGGGCTGCGCCTGTATCCGTTTCCGCAAAGCCTTCGCCCCTGAACGCCTCTTCCTGTGCGGGTTTGGGCAATCTCACAATAGCGGCCCGTAAAATTGGCCTTCCGACAGGCGGCGCGACAACCGTTTCAGCCAAGCTGATAAGCTCCAGCGCCAGCGCACCGGAACATTGCCTTGTCAGCGGAAAAATAGCGCCGGTCGACAAAAATGCGCCCAATATAGAATTTAATATTGCACTCCCAACTAAGTGGAACGGCAAGGCGCTGATGTTTGGCGGCGGTGGTTACAACGGTATCGTTCCTAACGTCGCTGGTAATCTACCGATTGGTCGTCTGGCCGTAACGCCTCTTTCTCGTGGCTATGCCACATTCGGCTCTGATAGCGGCCATCAGACGCCCGGTGCCTCCTTCGCGCTGAACGACGAAGCCTATCGCAATTATGTCGGTGATGCGCTCAAGAAGACGCGGGATACCGCGATGTTCATAATTGAGCGCGCATATGGCACCCGGCCCTCGCGGTCTTATTTTATGGGCGCATCCAGAGGCGGCGGAGAGGCGCTGGCCGCGACCGCGCGCTGGCCCAAAGATTGGGATGGGGCCGTCTCGCTCTATCCAGCTCGCAGTGGAACCGTCACTATCCTCGGCATGCTCGCGGGCAATCAGGCACTTGCGGCACCGGGCGCGTTTCTGGCGCCGAGGCATCGCGAGCTGCTATACCACGCCGCGCTTGAGCGATGCGACGGCCTTGACGGCGCGCATGACGGATTGATCAGCGACCGGCGTGGATGCAGCACTGGATTTGATCCGGCCACAGCTACTTTCGCGGGTGCGCCGTTGCGGTGTGCCGATGGTGGGGCGGGGTTTGCCTGTCTGTCCGATGCCCAGATTGCCGCGATCAAGAAAATGAGCGGCCCCATCAAGCTTCCCGTAACGATGAAGTCGGGCGAAACAGAATTTCCGGGTTTCACGATATTGACTTCGGAGACGGCGTCTCCCGGTATGTCGGAATATGGCTGGGGGGCGGTCGCACCTTCTGCTAAACTGGCTCCGACAGCCCAATATCAGCCCGGCGTTCCCATCCTCTTCTGGATGGTGGACCAATATATGCATCATATATTCGCCCGCGATCCCAATTATGACACTCTGGGCTTTGACTTCGCCAACCCTGGTGTCATCGGTCCGCGGCTGCGCGCGCTGTCGGAACTGGACGATCTCGATCTCGACATGAGCGGCTTCGCTGCGCGGAACGGCAAATTGATCCTGGTGCAGGGCAGCGACGATCAGATGATCAGTCCCAAGGCCACGGCAGCCTATTACGAGATGCTGAGAAAGCGTCTGGGTGATGACAAGCTGGCAAAGATGCTGCGTTATTATGAGATTCCCGGATACGGCCATGGACGCAGTGCCGAGTTTCTCGCGAGCTGGGATCAGCTCACTGCGCTTGAGCAGTGGGTAGAACATGATGTTGATCCGGGAGAGAATGAAGTCGTTGGCGATCTCGCCGGCATACCCGGCCGCACACGCCCATTGTGCCTGTATCCACGTTGGCCGCGTTATACCGGGACAGGCGACGTAAATTCCGCCAAGTCTTTCACTTGTGCGGAATAACGTTTGAGTGGATGCATGCGAAGATCGCGACTTGCAGGGACGATTTTGAGTTTTTGACGCTCAATGCAATGGCTTTGCCGGGGCGATGATCTGGCGGAGGCAATAAAAGAAAGGACGCATTAATATGGCCACCGATGCAGCTTCATCGGGTGCACCCCGTACTTTTCTGTCTCTACCCAATCCGGACAGCGCATCCTTTCGGTGGTTGTGTTTGGCCATCGGAGCCTTCACATGGCTTCTCTCGGTCGGGGGGCGCTGGGATATCGCTCTTGCGGCCTGGTTCGCTCCGATATTCCTGTTGCGCTTTCTGCGGGATTCCACACCTGTGGTGGGTCTTGGCCTGTGCTGGCTGGTGTCTGTTGCGGGCTGTGTCTATTGGGGGGTGCAGCTTGGAATTCCGATCCAGCTGTCGTGGCTGATCAGTCTGGTTTACGGGACGATTTTCTCCCTGCCATTCTTTGCCGACCGCCTGCTGACGCCTCGAATGGGCGTCATCGGCAAACTGCTTGTTTTCCCCGCAGCCTATGCGGCGATCGAATGGATCATGGGGAGTTTCAGCCCGCTTGGCACTTCGTCGGGGCTGCGCGCGATTTCGCAGACGGAAAACCTTCCGTTACTCCAGCTGGTTGCCGTTACGGGCCCATATGGTATCGGTTTTCTGATCAACAGCCTCGGAACCACGGCCAATCTCCTCTGGGAACGGCCTGCCAGTGCAAAGGCGCACAAGGCTGCGATAGTATATGGCGTCATCCTGCTTATCGTCCTGTTCGGGGGCGCGGCCCGCATGGCCTTTTCGGCGCCTCCTGAAGCCTATGTCCGCATGGCGGGCATAACGCCGAGTATGCATGCTCAGGAGGCTGCCCGATCGATGATCGAAGGGCGGCAGCCCGGCACGGGCGACGCCATCGTCGACCCGGATGTCATCAAGGCTGCGACAGGCCTGTTCGAAAGCAAAGAGGAACTGGCGGAAACCGACCCGAAGGTTACCCAAGCTGCGTTCAATGTCGTATATGACGATCTCCTCGCTTCCACGCGCGCAGCGGCACAGGCTGGCGCGAAAGTGGTGATCTGGTCGGAGACAGCGGCATCGGTCGCCAGCCAGGCGGATCTTCCCGAGCTGCTCGCCAAGGTCGGACAGGTCGCCCGAGAGGAAAATATCTATATCAACGTTGCGGTGGGTCAGCCTTTTTCGCGTAATCAGACGCACCTCGTTGGACCTGATGGCAATCCGGTCTGGAGCTATGACAAAAATTATCCTGTTCCGGTGCTTGAGCCGGTCGAGCCGCGCATGTCGCCCGTTCCGGTGGCGCAAACTCCTTTCGGACGCCTGTCCAGCGTGATCTGCTTCGATGGCGATTTCCCGGCCCTCAACCGCGTCAATTCGGACATCATGATAATTCCCGGTTTTGACTGGCCGGAAGTTGGGCGCATGCACACCCTGAAGGCGGCCAGACTTCGAGCCATAGAAAATGGCTATGCGCTGATCCGTATTGCTTATCACAGCCAGTCTGCTGCATTCGATCGTCTTGGAAATGTTCTGGCGACACAGGATACCACCGGGCCGGATGCTCACATCATGTATGCGGATGTTCCCGCCAAGGGTGCCAGAACCCTGTATAACCGAACAGGCGATGTTTTGGGATGGATGAGCTTCGCAGGGATTATCGCAGCGATCGCCTTTGCGCTGTTCAGGCGCAAGACCAGTTAAGCCAAGGCCGCTTCGCCAGTCAGGACGGGGGAAGAATGACTTGCCCCGCGAGCAATCGGCGGCGCGGGCGCCCAGAAGGCGAATATATTTGAGGAGAGGGAATGGAACGCACTTCGTTAGGGGTTCGGGAAGCCGTGCATCGCCGCATGTCTGTGCGTTCCTTTTTGCCGGAACAAGTGCCGGAAGAAGTGATCCGGTCTATTCTCGAAGATGCGCGACGGGCGCCATCGGGGGGCAATTTGCAACCCTGGCGGGTCGATGTGCTGGCAGGAGATGTGCTCGGGAAGCTCAAGGCGATCATGGAAGATCGCGTCAATAGCGGCGAACGGGAAGATCCGCATTACCCGGTCTATCCGGACAAACTGTGGGAGCCTCATCGCACCTACCGATATGAGGTCGGCGAAGACATGTATGCGCTTCTCGGCATCTCTAGGGAAGACAAGGCGGCTCGCGTTCGACAAATGAATGCAAATTTTCAGTTTTTCGGCGCGCCGGTGGGCCTGTTCTTCAGTACGCATCGCCGTTTCGGCAGTGCCCAATGGGCCGATCTGGGTATCCTCATGCAAACGATCATGCTGTTGGCCGTCGAGCAGGGTCTCGGAACCTGTCCGCAGGAGGCATGGAGCTTCTGGCCGGTAACGGTGGGGCAATTTCTTGGGCTGTCAGAGGATCAGATACTCTTCGCGGGCATGGCGATGGGCTATCCGGACCCTGCTGCAAGCGTCAATCAACTGAGGTCCCGTCGCGCGGAGCTTGAGGCGTTCACATCGTTTCGGGGATTCCGGAACGCCGCGCCTGGCGATAACGGCATGAACGGGCCTTCTCTATGACGACAGCCGAAACATTGACTCGCAAAGTTTCAGAGCTTTTCGAAACCCCTGCCTATGGCCGTCAGCAGGTGGTCGATATGGACCGGATGGCAGATGGCCATGCCGGACATACGTTCGGGCTCGATCTCCGCGATGCGGAGGGCCATCTTAACCGGTATATCCTGAAAATGGGCCCTCCGGGCGTTCCCCGGAAGGGCAGCACGGATATCGTCCGACAAGCCCCGCTGCTGCGCGCGCTTCACGCCGAAGGTCTTGCGGTTCCGGACATTCACTGGTTTTCCTCTGATGAAGAGGCTCTCGGAGCGCCCTTTATCGTGATGAGCAGGCTTCCGGGCCGGACACTCATCATTTGGGAGCCGGACCCTTCCTTTCTCGATGGCAGTGTCTTCTTACCTGATCTCTGGATCGCCGGTGCGAAAGTTTTGGCGCAGATCCACAAAGTTCGTCACAATATCGTCCTTCCAGATTGGGAAAGCCCAACGACGCTGTCCGCAGAGCTTGGCCGCTGGACATCTCTGACCCGTCACAGCGAAGGGAGCGACTGGTACAATCTGCTCCGGGAATTGTCGGAAGGCCTGCGAGCCAATATGCCGTCTGATGAACCGGTTGGCCTCGTTCACGGCGATTTCCAGCCCGGCAATATCCTTTTCCACGAAGGTCGGATGTCCGGTGTCATCGATTGGGATCTGGCGGTGATCGGCCCTCAGGGTATGGACGTCGGCTGGTATCTGATGATGAGCGATGCTGGTTGTTGGCATCCCGGCTGGCGGCCAGTCACCACTGTGGCGAAGCAGGACCTGTTGAATGCCTACGCCGATGCGGGTGGCCCGGCGCTTGAGCGCACGGCCTGGTATCAGGCCTTCGCCCATTTTCGCTTTTGCGCGATCGCCGGTTTGAACATCAAGCTTCATCGCAATGGCAGGCGACACGATCCGATGTGGGAGAAATTCGCTCTTTCGGTGCCGTTGTTGCTGGCTTCGGCTTTCGACATTCTCGATGAGGAAGACAGGATATGATTGATTTTCGGCTCGAACCAGAGCTTGTTGCGTTGCGCGAGCGGGTGCTCGCCTTTGTGAAGGAGCAGATCGTTCCTCTTGAGCATGATCACCGCAACGATCGATATGAGGTGCATGACTCGTTGAGGGAGGAGATGGTCGCTCTTGCCAAGGCAGAGGGCTTGCTCTCTCCACATGCCCCCAAGGAATATGGCGGGCTGGGCATGGACCATCGCGGTATGGCCGTCATCTTCGAGGCGGCAAGCTGGTCGCCATTGGGCGCGCTCGCCCTCAATATCCAGCCGCCTGATGAAGGCAATGTAAACCTGCTGAATCAGGTCGGAACCGCCGAGCAAAAGGAAAAATGGCTTCCGAGGCTGGTAGCGGGTGAAATCCGTACGGTTTTTTCGATGACCGAGACCGCCACGGATGGAGCGGGGGCGGACCCATCGCTGCTGCAAACCGCTGCGAAGGAAGTCGAGGGCGGCTATGAAATTTCCGGTCGCAAATATATGATCAGCGGCGCCGTTGGGGCCGAACTCAACATCGTAATGGCGCGCACGTTCGACAAGGCGGGCAACGATGTCGGAGCCACCATGTTTCTCACCGATGCCAGAGATCCTGCGTTTCGGATCGATCGAATGTTGCACACCATCGATTCCAATACTCCGGGCGCGCATTGCGAAGTCAGTTTCGACCGGCTGTTCGTTCCATACAAGGATATATTGGGTCAGGTAGGGCAGGGATTTCGCAATGCCCAGGTTCGTCTGGGGCCGGCGCGGCTGACGCATTGCATGCGCTGGCTGGGGTTGGCGGTGCGCTGCCACGCGATCGCTGTCGAACATGCGGGAAAGCGCCATTCTTTTGGGAAGACTCTCGTCGAACATCAAGGGGTCGGCTTCATGCTCGCCGACAATGAAATCGACCTGCACACCTGTCGCCTTGCCATCTGGCAAGCGGCATGGTTGCTCGATCAACATGATTATGCCCGGAACGAGACGAGCATGACCAAGGTTCTTTGTTCCGAAGTATTGGGGCGGGTCGTTGATCGCTGCATGCAAATATTGGGGGCGATCGGCATTACCGGCGATACTGTGGTCGAACGTATCTATCGTGATATCCGGCCATTTCGGATTTATGATGGCCCGTCCGAAGTGCACCGCCACGCACTGGCGCAGCGGATTGCGGCGCGCGGTCCGTTTGAATTTATAAAATGAACGCGATCTGCTGAGCGGTGCTGCGGCAACAGCTTATGAAGCCTGAAGCGTGCCTATGGCCGCAGCACCGCCTATACTTTTCCTTTGAATGTCAGTTTTCCGCCATTCCTTTTACCATCGGGCCGCATTCAGGCGTCCAAGGGAAAGGGCGCGTTGACTCGGTCTGACACGTATCGTCACATTTGTTTCGAATAAATTTCAGGGATGGGGGTTGCACGATGATTTCGCCGCGGCGCGTGATGAACGCCGAAGGCGAACGCGAACGCATTCCCGGATCGTCCGAATTGCTTTTGGAAAAGGGTCGAGATTCATGAATCTGATCTCGTTTGATGCATTGGAAGTGCAGCCATGCCACTGAAGAGGGATTTGGGGCAGCACTCGCTCCTCTTTGCGGGATTAAGCTCGATCATCGGCTCAGGCTGGCTCTTTGGCGCCCAATTTGCGGCGTCCCTTGCGGGGCCGGCCGCTACTCTGGCGTGGTTGCTCGGCACCCTGATCGTCCTGGTGATCGCAGCGGTCGCCGCGGAGCTTGGCACCATGTTTCCGGTCTCCGGGGGCACCGCACGATATTCCCATGCCACTCATGGCCCGCTGGTTGGTTTCATCGCGGCATCATCAAACTGGATATGGCTGGCAATCGCAATCCCGATCGAGGCGCTGGCTTCCGTGCAGTATATGAGCTCCTGGGGCTTCGAATGGACGCAGAATCTTTATTCTGGAGATGAGCTCACGCCGCCCGGCCTGGTCTGGGCAGGCTTGCTCGTCATGGTCTATTTCTTGCTGAATTACTGGGGTGTGCAGCTTTTTGCGCGGGTCAACAATCTCATTACCATTTTCAAAATCGTGGTTCCGGCCTTGACCGCACTCGGATTGATGCTTGCCGCTTTCGATGTCGGCAACCTGACAGGGACGAATGGCGGCTTCATGCCTTATGGCGCGTCGGGTGTTCTGACAGCGGTTGCGACATCGGGCATCATCCTGTCGTTTAACGGGTTTCAAAGCCCGCTAAACCTGGCCGGAGAAGCAAAAAATCCGGGGAAATCGATTCCTTACGCAATACTCGGGTCTGTGGTGATCTCAGCGATCGTCTATATGCTGCTTCAGATAGCCTATCTGGGCGCGATTGATGCGGACACGGTAGCCAAGGGCTGGAACACTATCAGCTTTTCCTCTCCCTTCGCCCAGCTTGCCCTGCTCCTCAACCTGCATTGGCTGGCGTTCCTGCTTTATGCCGATGCGTTCGTGTCTCCGAGCGGATCGGGGATTACCAACATGGCGACAAGTTCCCGCATCCTCTATGGCATGGAGAGAAATGGCGTTGCGCCGCGAATTCTGGGCAAGATCGATGCGCGCTATGGCGTACCCCGTCCGGCAATGTGGTTCAACCTGGGGGTTTCGTTCCTGTTTCTCTATTATTTCCGAGGGTGGGGCCAGCTGGCGGGGGTTCTGTCCGTCGCGGTGATTGTATCCTATCTGATGATCCCGATCTCGGCGCTTGCCTTGCGTCGGGCGGCGGCGCATCTGCACCGTCCATTCCATCTTCGAGGCATGACCATTCTTGCGCCGGTGGCGTTCGTTGCTTCTGCGGAAATGCTCTATTGGGCCCGATGGCCTTTGACGGGCCATGTCCTGCTCGTTCTTTCCGCACCGCTTCCCATCTACCTCTGGTATCGTCGTCATGTTTCCTGGCAGGAGCTCTTGCCGGAACTCAAGTCTGCAATGTGGATTGCCTCATTTTTGCCGGTGATGGCGCTCGTCTCCTTTTGCGGCAGCAAGGAATTCGGTGGCATCGGATGGTTGCCTTATGGTTGGGATATGATCCTTGTAGGCATCCTCGGACTGGCATTTTGCTACTGGGGCGTAAGCAGCGCGTATGATGAGCCGGCCGTGGACGAACTGATCATGCCGGAGCCGCCCGAGTTTTCGGATCAACCGGTGGCAGAAGCGGCCGCAGTGCCGCAGCCTGCTACCATATAGCAATGCAAAGAGCGGGGGAGGGTGCTCCCCCTGTCATATGGCTATCAGGCTATTCTGTTCTCGATAGTCCCCAAACCGGAAATCCCCACACGAACGACATCGCCCGGAACGAGCCATTTCGGTGGATCGCTTGCCATTCCGACACCAGCGGGCGTTCCGGTAAAGAGAAGGTCGCCCGGCTCGAGAGTAAGCACCTGCGAGACATGCTCGATCATATCAATACAATTATATACGAGCTGGCTCGTTCGAGAGCTCTGGCGGATTTCGCCGTTCACGGAGCTGGTAATCTCCAGATCGGTGACGTCGATTTCGTCTGCGGTGGTGATCCATGGGCCGATAGGTGCGTGGGTATCTCCGCATTTGCCAAGCAGGAACTGGCTCGTATGAAATTGGCGGTCTCGAACAGACACGTCATTGCCGACGCAATATCCGAATATCGCCTTCGCCGCCTCCGGGCCGCTGGCATGCCGCGTCTTGCGGCCAATTACGCACACCAGTTCCGCTTCATAGTCGAGCTGTATCGAATCCACGGGCATCTCGACGGGGTCATATGGCCCGTTAATCGAGGAGCTCTCCTTTGAAAACCAAAGCTGTGTTGTCGGCAGATTCTGACCAATCTCGCGGGCATGATCGGCATAGTTCATGCCTATGCCAAGAATTTTTCTGGGCTGTTGCACCGGCGCGAGAAGCTGAACGGCTGAGAGCTGGTAATCGGGCGTATGGGAAATCTGCTCTTCCAACTCTCCATGGAGGGTGGTCCATTCTGCCATGAGGGCGATACTGTCGGAAGGTTCGCCCGCCAAGCGACCTGTCAGGTCGATAATGCCATCGTCGACGATCATGCCGAGGCGTGGCGATGAATCCATCCGGTATCGGGCAATTTTCATTACAACTCCTCTTGGCTGATGATGAAAGCTGGGTTCGGGAGAAAATGAGGCGGCGGTCGTTGATAGTCATCCAAGCCGGAGGGATACCAGTCAGCCGATTGTCGCTTCAGGATCGCCGGGCCAAAAACTTGAACGCTTGCATGAACCTCTCAAGGCGATTGTTCGGAAGCGATCCACAAGCTCGGAAAGCGACCCCTGTCGGCAATCATGGCTGATGGATGTCCACTAACCGTTTCGCCTTTTTGTATCGATTCCAATTTGCTGTCTGCCCCCTTCCGACATGCCTTTTGCGACGCGATTTTGTCATTCGAGACCCTCTGATGAAATCCCGGGCGTCTGGAACATGATAACCAGGACATTGCGATGCCAGTGGGCGCATGCACGCATGGCGGCTGACTAATTATTTCCTTTCCTTATCGACGGATATGTAATGACTGCTCCCTTTGCTGCACGAATGTCTGGTGTGAAGCCGTCCGCTATTCGTGAGTTGCTTGAACTCGCGGCCGACCCGGCCATCATTTCCTTTGGCGGCGGTTATCCCGACCCGGCATTGTTTCCGCTCGATCAGTTGGACGCCATATTTCACGAAGCCATTTCGTTGCACGGCAGACAATCGTTGCAATATACGGTATCCATGGGTTTGCCGCGTTTGCGTGAGCAGATCGCCGAGCGCATGACCGCCGATGGAACTCCTACAAATGTAGAAAATGTTATTGTTCTGCAAGGCGCGCAGCAGGGATTGGATTTTGTCGCAAAGCTGCTGATCGATCCCGGCGATCTCATCGTCACGGATGATCCAACATTTTTGGGCGCGCTGATCGCATTTAATCCCTGTCAGCCGCGATACGAGGCCGTGCCGATGGACTCCGAAGGTATGATAGCGGAGGCCTTGGAGGAGGTTCTGAAAAAGCAGCGCTGCAAGTTCATCTATACTGTGCCCGATTTCCAGAATCCGACGGGCATCAGCATGAGCGGAGCGCGCAGGAAGCGTATCGTTGAGCTCGCAAACCAGTATGACACCATGATCCTGGAAGATTCTCCCTATCGCGAAGTGCGTTATGCCGGCGAACGTCAGCCGACCATGCGAAGCTTCGATACCGAAGGCAGGGTCATCCATCTGGGAAGTTTTTCAAAGATTCTGGCTCCCGGATTGCGGACGGGCTGGGCGGCTGCGGACGAAGCCGTCATCCAACGGCTCGGCCTTCTGAAAGTCGCTGCGGACACGCAATGCAGCACATTGAACATGACCGCTGTGTCTCTTTTTCTGGATAAATGCGATGTGGAGAAGCAGATCGCATTGATTTGCGAGACATACCGCCACAAGAAGAACCTGACTATCGATGTCATCCGTAACAGTTTTCCGGCAGATGTGACGTATACGGATCCCGAAGGTGGATTATTTACCTGGCTTACATTTCCTGAGGGTTTCGACACTGCAAAGTTCATGCGGGAAGAGGCGTTGCCCAAGGCAAAAGTGGCCTATGTGCCCGGCGCCACCTTCTTTCCGACGGTCGAGCGGCCCAATTATGCGCGGGTAAGCCTGTCGGCCCAGAGTGACGATGGAATTCGCAATGGCCTAGGTGCGCTTGGCCAGCTGGTTTCCAGCGTGTTATCCCCTGTAGCCTGATGCCAGATCCGGGTCGCACCGTTCCGAAACGGTGCCCATTTTGCATTGCCTGATGGCTTCCAGGGCTGAACTGGGAGCGCAAGCCCATTTTCTGTGCCAGAACGGTATTCCGGGCCGTCTTTTGATTGTAATAATATGTCCGAAACACGCAGTTTTTCTTGTGTTTTTCGGAAACCTATTTCATCCTGCGAATATCATGCAATCTGATATCGATGGTGTGCCGATATGACTTGGAACAGCTATGCCGAGTTTTACCGTAGCTCCGATTATGGCAGATTCCCTCAGGAGCATCGCCAGGCGACCGGGCGTTTGGCTGCGCGCATGATTTATGTGGAACAGGGGCCTCACAGTTTTTCCGATCCCAGTGTAAGCGAAACAATTCTGGCGCTTCCTTTGACCGTGGAATCGGGATGCAGCTGGCGTTGGAAAATCCATGGTCGTTCCTATTCTGCCTTGGCAGAGCCTGGTGGAATGCTGGTCGTTCCTGCCGAGGTCGAGAGCGAATGGGAAGTGAACGGCACACGCCAGATACTTGTGCTGACCGTTCCCAACAAAACTGTTCAGGCGGTGCTTGGAGTGTCCTCGTCCGAGAGTATTCGGGCCGCGTTCTGGGCTTTGGCGGAATCGGCCTGGACGGATCCTTTTATTGAAGCCTTGATGGTGAGGTTATGGGAAAGCCTCGCAATTCGACACCCTTATTCCAATCGTTTGAGCGATGGCATCGTGACAACCATCCTGTCGCATCTTTTGATGAGAACGGGGCGCAATATTGGTATTGAATGGAAGGTATCTCTGCCCCAATGGCGACTACGTCGCGTCATGGAGTTCGTCGATAATAATATCGACAGGCCGATCAGCCTTGATCAGATGTCGAATGCCGCTGGGCTCAGCAGGCGGCATTTTGCCCGAAGTTTTGCGGCTGAACTCGGTTTGACGCCGCACAAATGGCTGATGCGGCGGCGGGTTGATCTCGCTCAACGGTTATTGGAGACGACGGACGGAACGCTTTCGGAGATAGCACAGGCCTGCGGATTTTCGAGCCAGAGCCATTTGACTTCCCTCATGCAGCAAGAAGCTGGCGTTACACCTCATCGCTGGCGACTGCTGCACCGTCATTCATAAAGGAACACTTGCGCAGCGCTTATTCTCGGCAAACGCGCATCACTGACCCTCGTCATGGTTTCGGAGCCGAGAGCAGCTCATGGCGTCAGTGTTATACTTCGGTCAATATGCGAAGCGTGCTCCGATCCAGAGGATGCGGGGTGCCCCGAGGTCCATGGACCCGCCCGCATTGCGCGTGACGACAGTTGCATCAAACAGATTTTCGCCACGGACCGTCAGAAGAAAATGCCTGTTCAGCGGCAGGGTCGCGACCGCGTCCACCGTGAAGGCATCCGGCAGAACGTCGGTCTGCATATCATCTTCATACTGCTTGCCGATATAACGCAAGGTGACGGAGGCGGAAGGGCCGGAACGAGGAGACCATGCGAAAGTGGAGCTGGCGGAATGACGAGGAGTCTGCGCAGGTCGCAGACCATCGAAGGGCCGCCCCGGCGCTTTCACCTTGCTGTCCGTATAAGCATAGGAGGCCGAAAGGCTGAAGTCGTCGAGCTTTGCATTCGCTGTCAATTCAATCCCGACTGCTTCGATTGCATCGACATTCTGGCGCTGGCGTGAGACAGGGTCCAGTGTAACGTTGGCGATCGCGTCGCCCAGATGATTATAGAAAACCGTCGCAGATATGTGGGTGTTCGCGGCGGGCGAGAGTTCGATTCCTCCCTCAATGCCGCGCAGTTGTTCGGGTTTCAGATTTGCATTGGCGTCTGTCTTAATCGGGAAAACCACAAAGGGCCGATAGAGCTCGTTGAGCGTAGGCAGGCGAAAGCCTGTATAGCCAGCGAAGCGCAGAGCCATGGCATCGTTGACATGGAGCAACGTGCCCGCACGAAAACTCGCTTTCCATCCGCTGCGGTCAGGAAAGGCCGCAAGGAGAATTGGCGCGCCAGCTGCAGAACGGTTGTTATAAAATCCGTTGCTGATGCTCCAGCGGTCAGCTCTAGCGCCACCCGTGAGAACGAGCGAACCAAGCGTCCAGTCGTTTTCGATATAGAAACCTGTCGTGCTCTCGTCACCTCCGGCGTGGCGACGCTCTCTGACCGCGCCCGAAGTCAGATAGGCATCTTCAAACATGTCGCCCGTGGAAAAGCGCGTATCCGTGCCTATCCGTAGGACATGATGCGGCCCGACCGGCGGACGAACTTCGATCTTGCCGCCGATGCCGGTGGAGGGAGTATCGCGCTGGTCAAGCGTCTTTTTGAAGCTCGATGAGCTGATGACGATGTTGCTGAAATTGCGTGCCTGAACATAGGCGAGGGCATCTACTTTCCAGGGTCCGCGCGTCACCAGACGGATACTGGCATCTTGCCCCTGATTGCTGCTGTCTGCGCCCGCGAAGCGCAGGGTGCGAAAATCCCGGAACACCAGACCGCGCGCCTGGAGTTCAATGTTGGAAGATACCGGAACAACCGCGCGCACGCCAACCGACCAGTTATCATATGCGGCAGGCACTGTTGCCGCAACCCGCTGACTTTGTGGTGTCGTTTGAAATCCGTCGCCTCTGGACCAGCGGCCGGATAAGGACAGGAAACCGCTGCCCAAATCCGGAGTGAACCCGGCGGACATTTCGCTCGAGTCATGCGAGCCATAATAGGCGCTGCCGGCGAATTCAGGCAAATCCGCGCGGGAGGCGTTCTCCATCTCGATTGTTCCGGCGACCGCGCCTGCGCCGAATGCGCCCACGCCCCCGCCTCGCGTCACCCGGATCGTGGAAAGGCGATCGGGCACAATGGCGCTGAACGGTATATAGCCGAAAAAGGGGTCTGCCATCGGCACGCCATCCAGCATCACCAATGTTCTGGTTGACGCATTGCCACCCAGCGCACGCAGCGTCGCACCCTGGGCTGAGGGATTGGCAGAGCGGCTGTCCGAACGGCGAAATTGCTGAAATCCCGCGACATCGCGAAGCACATCGTCCATCAAACCCGACGCGGTGCCGGTAATGCGATCGCGATCAATGGTAATGGAATTATACGCAGGTGTTCCCGGTGGTGGCGGCAAACCTTGCCCCAGAACAGTTATATCCTGCGCTTTGGTATCAGCGGTTTGCGCCAGCGCTGACCATGGATTGATCAGAACTGCCACTGGCATGCAACAAATGAGGTAGGTCTTCAAAATATATAACCTTTTGCGAGCTCTCGACCCGATCAGTTTTTGGCATGTCGGAGTCAAGCAACTTCGCAGGCCTGTGTGGGCACAGTTTTGCACCATCCGAACGGATCTTCCGCATTTCCACGCTGGATATCGAGCAGGCGAGACCGCAGCCTGTTGGTAACAGGACCGGTTTGGCCATCGGATATCGTGAATTGATGACTGTCCGAGCGGACTTCGCTCACGCCTACCACCGTGGCAGCGGTGCCGCAGGCGAACACCTCCCGCAAACGGCCGGTCGCAGCGTCTGCCGCCCACTCGTCAAAACTATACTGTGTCTCGGTGACCTGATGGCCTTCGGACTGGGCGAGATCGATAATGGATAGCCGGGTAATGCCGGAAAGTATGGTGCCGAGCCGGGGCGTGATAATCGAGCCATCATCCATGACGAAAAAGACGTTCATATTGCCCAGTTCTTCGATCCACCGATGTTCCGCAGCATCGAGGAAAATCACCTGATCGCATCCCTTTTCATAGGCTTCGGCCTGAGCGATCAGGCCGCCCGCATAATTGCCCCCACATTTCGCTGCGCCGGTGCCTCCGTCGGCCGCACGCGCATAGCGATCGGTTACCCATACGGAAAGCGGTTTTGACGCGCTGTAATAAGCGCCCGCTGGCGATGCGATTACGCAGAAAATGCAACTGTTTGGTGGTTGCACGCCCAAGGCAATATCGTTGGCGAACATGAACGGACGCACATACAGGCTGCATTCCCCTTGCGGCACCCAATCGCGATCGATGTCGATCAAGCGGTAGATGGACTCGAGAAAGAGTGCCTCGGGGAGTTCGGGCAATGTCATGCGCGCTGCAGACGCATTCAAGCGCTTTGCGTTGTCGTCAGGCCGGAACAGATTTACAGCTCCGTCGTCACGCCGATAGGCTTTCATCCCTTCGAATATTTCTTGCCCATAATGCAGGACAACATTGGCAGGATGGATAGAAAACGGTGCCTGTGGGCGCAGCTGTGCGTCATGCCAGCCGAGATCCTTGTTCCAGTTGATGGTAACCATGTGATCAGTGAAAACCTGACCGAAGCCGGGATCCGCGAGCAGCGCCTCGCGCTCCCGATCAGGGCATTTATCAGTGTTCACAGTGACGCTGAATGTCGGATAGCTCATATTTTTCCTGCTAGCTATGGAAACTGGAAACATCTTGTTGCGTCAGAAGGACGTGGGCCTGTCTATCTTCCTTTACCTCACCAAGGCATCAGGCGGTGACCCGGCTTGGCCGCAGCCCGCCCCATGTGTGCAACGACCCTGTTACCAACCAGCCATTGTCGACAGGCAGGTTGACGCCTGTGATGGCATCCGCCTCGCCGGAGAGCAAAAAGGCAACCGCTTGGGCAATCTGGCTGGGCTCCAGCAACCGTCCGAGCGCGGAATTTTCTTCCAGAACCTTCGCGTCACGATGCCCGTCTTCTATCGCTTGCTTCAGTATCGGGGTCAGTACGAAACCCGGCGATACCGAATTGACACGAACGCCGGAACGTCCCCAGTCGGCCGCCAGATTCTGCGTAAGTTGGATGACCGCCGCTTTGGCCGGGCTATATGCATGAAGCGGCGTCGCACGCATCCCGGAGATGGAGGCAATATTGACAATTGCCCCCTTGCCGCGCTTCGCCATCGCCTGTCCAAAGCAGCGATTGGTCAGAAACACGCCGCGCAGGTCGACGTTCATGACCTTGTCCCATTCTGCCAGGCTGAGGTCCTCTGGCAGCGCGACGGCCGATTGAATGATTCCGGCGTTGGCGACCACCTTGGCGACTGGTCCGACCTCTGCCTCGATCTCCGTTGCTGCCTTTGAAACGGAGGTATCGTCGATAACGTCCACATGCCATGCTCTGGCGCTGTATCCTATATCCGCGGCGGTTTCGTGCGCGCGATCAATGTCGATGTCTGCAATGATTACCCGGTCGCCACGGGAAGCGAGGAGCTCGGCGCACGCACGGCCAATGCCGCTCGCCGCGCCAGTGACCACTGCAATTTCCCCGTTCTCCATCTCGTCCTCAACCGTGAATATTGTCTATGACCAATCGCCAGCGCCGAATTTGAACATCCCTGAAAAGGCCGACGACAGAATAAGGGTCGGAATTAATGAACTCCTCCGCTTCGCCTTCATCTGAAGCATGAATCACATATAATGATCCAACGGAAATTCCGTTTTCATCCACATAAGGGCCCGCTAATGCTACTTTGTGATTGTTTTTTGAAATATAATCCAGATGAACGGGTCTCGTTTCATTCCTTAGCTTTTCGCTATTTTCATGATCAAAGGCCGATATCAGAAATAGTGCAGAATCGATCATTTCCTGCTCCTCGAAAGTATTTTAATTTTGCATTATATAAACTGTATGGGTATTTTAAATTTCAGTCTGATTACGATTTTGGGATCGATAGATACCGAGCGGTAGGTACGAAATAGAATTTCATCCTGTCAGGTGTCAACCCCTTTATCGGTAGTTGTCCGGCAACATTTCCGGCGCGCGCTTTACCCGACAGTCAAATTCATGCAGTGGCGGTGGGCGCTCGTTTTATTAGGCAATCCTCTGCGGTCGCTGGTCACTGGTCACTGGTCACTGGTCGCGGCTGCGCGGCTGCGCGTCTGGCGGGTGGAACGGGCGAGCCGTTGCGGGCAGGGGACGTCGTTATGGCGGGGTGGTGGCGGCCGCCGAGGCGTTGTCCGTGGGCAATCATGTCCGCCTTTAGGTGCAGCGTCTTAGGGGTTGTCGAGTTTCGCGTGTCTGCCTGAAGCGAACACAGAATCGAAGGAACGCCAAAAGACGAAAGCGAAGAAAGCGATTATCGGATCGGGCAACATCGGCGTGGACTTGATGATCGGGATCAGCCGATGTTTGGACCGGTGCAGACTGGACTGGAGATTCGTGACTGATATACTGCCCTCCCGGTGGAAGGGATGACAGATTCAGCTACCGAGCGCCTTCTTCTCATAAACTGTGCTGATGCTGCTTCCGTCCCACACATAGCAGAGGTGGCGTTCCTGGCGGCAATTGGACAGGAGGCGTGGACGAAAGACTGCCGCGCATTCTCCGCCCTCATGGCGCACGCTCTGATAGACAATGCCGTCCGATCCTTCTTTGCGCAGCTTGCGGGCAAAGCTCTGCGAGACGGCATAGCTGTCGAGATCGTATAGCTCGGGTTCTGCATCGCGCATGCCCCGGATGTCATGGAGATTGGCGTTGAGGTCGACGGCATAAACCCGCATGTCGATTTCCTGCGCGGGCTCATCAGTTGCCCACAGGAAAAGCGCGCGGTGATGCTTGGTCTCCTCGATCGCGGTCTCCAGCGTCAGTCCGGCATAGAAAGCGCCAAAGCTGCCGTCTGTGAAGCGGCTTCCACCCGGATTGAGATGGGTGAAAGCGGCCATGATTGCTGTTGTGCCCGGTCCCGATACGCGGTCTTCAAGCGGGACCAGGGACAGCTCTTCCGTTTCTTCGCGCAACCGGTCATTGGTCATCGCTTCGACCTGGAAGACCGCGTCGAGGTCGGCGGGATCGGCGGCCTTGTCGAACAGCCCTACGGGGGGAAAGCGGCTTGGGATGATGCGATAGCAGGATTGCCACGCAATGGTGACTAACAATACGTCCATGAATCAGTCGCGCTGACCGTCGACATATTGCCGCACGACATAGAGATCGGCGACATTGCCCGACACCATGCGGTCGAGTGCAGATTTGCCGCCGAAAACCTGCGCCTTGTTCGGCTTCCTTACCCATTCATCGGCGGTTTGCGGGAGCAAGGTCTGCAATCCCTTGTAGATGCCCATTACATAAGAGATGCGCTCCAGCGCATCCTTGGAAATGACCGACACCGCACCGCGCTTCCAGTTCTGGAGTGTCGAGCGGCTGTCGAGTCCGAGAATCCGCATCTGTTCATTTTCGCTCAGGCGCCAGGCCTCGGCAATGCGAAAGAAGGTTCGCAGGGCAGGCCCCGTGAGGTCCTTTCGATCAGGCGTGGTCGCGGCGGCTGCGGTCGCCATATAAAGCTCCTTTGTATATCATGTGATCCTTTTAGGATCAAAAGTCAATAAATGCACGTATAAAGCCATGGGCTGTAGTGACATTTTAGGGGATTCCTATTTGTGCTGAGTTCTGATTTAGCATTGGCTTTTGGAGGCTGGTGTGGAAGGCGAAGTGCTTCGGGACCACCAATGGGAGATTTTGCGCGAGTTTGTGCCCGGTGGGCGCAAGGGCAGGCGCGGCCCGCGCAGTGACGCACGGTGGTTTTTCGACGCGATTTTGTGGCTGGCGCGTTCGGGCGGGCGCTGGCGTGATTTGCCCGAGCGGTTCGGCCCTTACCAGACGGTCAAGCGGCGCTACTACCGCTGGATCGAGCAAGGTGTGTTCGACCGAATATTCGAGGCCGTCTCTAGCCATCCCGACATGGAGTGGATCGCGATCGACGCCACGGTCATCCGGGCTCAGGCGCAGGTGGCCGGGGCACCGCTAAAAAGGGGGGCCAGGAAGCCCGGGCCATGGGTCGCTCGCGCGGCAGGTTCGGCACCAAAATCCATGCTGTAGTCGATACGCTGGGCCTGCCGGTGCGCTTCGACCGCGGCCCCGGACGGCAGAACGACATGGCCCTCGCCAATGAGCTGATCGACGGGCTGGAGGATGAGCAAGTCCTCGCCGACAAGGCTTATGACGCCAACAGCCTGTGAGAGAAGATCGAGGCGCAAGGCGCAACTGTCGTCATCCCGCCCCGCCGTCACCGCAAACTGCCGCGTGAATACGACCGCATCGCCTACAAGAACCGACGGGGCATCGAAGGCTTCTTCGCTAAGCTCAAGCAGTGGCGCCGCACTGCCACCCGCTACGGCAAAATCGCGCAGCCAACTTCCTCGGCTTCATCACCCCGCAAGCATCATGCTATGGCTTAAGTGATTAAATTGTCACTACGGCCTAGCTGGAAATGCGATTTATCTGCGCTGACCTCTGGTTCCGAGTCAGCGGTCGGATCTGCCTGCCCCAAAATCCCCCGTGCGTCGGTTTAGTGCCGATATTTCGAACGCAGATCATATTTGCCGTGCGTGAACGAAGCGAACAGCCCGCCGATGGCCGGATGATCCACCGGCTCCTCGCTATTGTCGGCAACAAGGTTCTGCTGGCTGACATAGGCGACATAGCTGCCGTCCATATTTTCAGCGAGCAGATGGTAGAAGGGTTGTTCCTTGGATGGACGCATCGTCTCGGGAATGGCCTCGTACCATTCCTCGCTGTTGGCGAAAACCGGATCGATATCGAATACGACGCCGCGAAAGCCGAACATCCTGTGCCGAACGACATCGCCGATGCTGAAATGCGCATGAGCGATGCTCGGCGCTTCCGGCAAACGGTGGGAAGAAAAATGGGGCTGGCCAGTATTACTCATGGCATCAATGTAGGGACTGTTCCAGGCCTTACAAGAAAAATGCGGCGATGCGGCTTGGCAAAGGCTGTGCGCTGAGGTAATGGCCGCGGCTCGACCCGCTATAGGCGGCTTTTCGGCAAAGGACTGCCTTGCCGAACCGAGGCCGGAGAGGTGGCAGAGTGGTCGAATGCGCCGCACTCGAAATGCGGTTTACGGGCAACCGTAACGTGGGTTCGAATCCCACCCTCTCCGCCATTACTTTGTCTTCATGTATCTCGATATGTCTGGAAACTGGCTGAATAGCTGGGTTTCCGTGCTTCGTTTGTCCTGGGTTGTCTCCATTTGTTCTGGTGCATCCAATCCATGCTATGGCATGGTTCATGGTATGCGAATCGGAGGTTATGGTATGGGAGCGCTGACCGACACGAAGATACGCAATGCAAAGGCTGCGGAGAAGGCGTACAAGCTCTCCGATGGAGGCCAACTTTATCTGCACATATCGCCGGCCGGCGGGCGCTCCTGGCGCATGAACTATCAGTTCGGGCGAAATGACCAGGGCAAACCGTTCCAGAAAACACTGACCATCGGCAGCTATCCGGCAATCTCGCTGAAGGACGCAAGAGAGGCTCGGGATGTAGCGAAGGCGCTTGTGAACCGGCATGCAAGATTGACCCCTGTATTGGGGTAATCGGC
>TARA_R110000782_G_scaffold266470_2_pt1 | contig 21614 bp, 20 predicted proteins | sample TARA_R110000782 | Tara Oceans TARA_R110000782 (sample SAMEA4397859) | marine metagenome | biome: Polar Biome; feature: [SRF] surface water layer (ENVO:00010504); material: water (ENVO:00002006), including particulate matter (ENVO:01000060) such as... | depth 5 m | reverse complement strand
CGCCGCGCATTGAGGCACAGATTGTGGCTCGTCATGCCAAGCTGGGCGATACTGTTGAAAAAGGCCAGCCGCTTGTCACACTTTCTGGTGTTGAAATGGCCGAAGCCATCGGTGAATTGCAGGTGGCCCGTAAGGAATGGAGGCGCGTGCAACAACTTGGTTCATCGGCTGTTTCTGCTAAACGTTACAGTGAAGCCAAAATTGCCGATGAACAGGCGCGGGCTAAAGCCATGGCCTACGGTATGACCAAAGAGCAGGTTAAAGTGCTGCACGAAAAAGGTCTGGGCGTTACTCCCGGATCATTTCAGCTTATTGCGCCGCAGAGCGGCACCATTGTCAGCGATGATTTTATTGAGGGCGAGTTGATTGAACCGGGCCGCGTGTTGTTTGATATTGTCAATGAATCCGCTCTATGGGTGGAAAGCCGTCTGTCACCGGAACGTGCCAAGGACGTTGAGGTTGGCGCAGGTGCGCGGGTTCACATTCCTGATAACGGCTGGTTGCAAGGCAAGGTCGTTCAAAAACACCATCTTCTGGACGAAGAAACCCGCACGATTGGTGTTCGCATTGAAGTAGATAATGAAGAAGACCGTTTGCACCCCGGCATGTATGTGGACACACGGATTCAAGCAGGAGATGAACAGAAATATTTGGCCGTTCCCACGTCCTCCGTATTGCGTTCTCCCGATGGTGATTGGGTGGTTTTTGTCGAAACAAAGCCCGGTGAATTTAAACCGCAGGAGATCAAAACGCTACGCAACATTGAGGATCATACCGTGATAGAGGGTTTGCCGGAAGGCACTCGGGTTGTCACCGAAGGTGCATTTTTTGTGCAGTCGGAATTGGCGAAAAGTGGTTTTGCCGTACACAACCACTGAGGTGGGATTAGGAGACAAATTATGCTGAATACAATTATTGACGGAGCGATACGACATCGCTTGATGGTAGTATTGATGCTGGCGGCGATTTTGGTCGGTGCTGTAATGATCTTGCCGAAACTCAACCTTGATGCTTTCCCCGACGTGACCAATGTTCAGGTTACGGTCAACACCGAAGCCGAAGGATTAGCGGCGGAAGAGGTCGAACAGCTTATTACCTATCCGGTGGAAGCGGTGATGTACTCTCTTCCCGATGTAGAAGAAGTGCGTTCAATATCAAAAACCGGATTATCCCTTGTCACTGTTGTGTTCAGGGAAGGGATCGATATTTATTTTGCGCGTCAACTTGTCTTTGAGCGTTTACAGGATGCACGGGAGCAAATCCCCGAAGGCGTGGGAACGCCAGAAATGGGGCCGAATACCTCCGGGTTAGGACAGGTTTTTCAGTACATGCTAAGTACTGATAACCCTGAAAAATACGACACCATGGCATTGCGCTCTCTAAACGATTGGGTTGTAAAATTATTGCTTATGCCGATTGACGGTGTAACAGAGGTTCTCTCATTCGGTGGTGACGTTAAACAATATCAGGTCAATCTGGAACCCGCCAAACTGCTGTCTTATCAGATTCATTCCGAAGATGTTGTAGAAGCAATTGAAGAAAACAATCGTAATGCGGGCGGGTGGTATCTCAATCGCGGCGCAGAACAGCTTGTCATTCGTGGTGTAGGCTGGGTGCGTGGTGGCGAAGATGGCTTGCGTGATATTGCCAATGTTCCCGTCAAGGATGAAGACGGTATCGTTGTAAGGGTGCGCGATGTAGCAAAAGTGGGCTATGGCCCTGAAATTCGCCAAGGCGCGGTCAGTATTACCATGCGAGACGAGGCCGGAAAACCGGAACAAATGGGCGAAGTCGTCACGGGCATTGTGATGAAGCGTATGGGCGCGAATACAAAAAACACGATTGACCAGATTTATGAACGTTTGCCAATCATTCAAAATGCCTTGCCGGAAGGCGTGGTGATTGAGGCTTTCTATGATCAAGCGGATTTGATTAGCAAGGCTGTTGATACAGTCAGCAAAGCCCTGATTGAAGCCTTTGTCCTGATTGTGATTGTGTTGTTTCTATTTCTAATGAATATTCGGGCAGCGGCGCTTGTTTTGCTTTCTGTGCCAATCTCCATTGCGCTGGCGCTGATGGCTATGGCTTATTGGGGCGTATCCGCGAACCTTATGTCTCTTGGCGGTCTGGCAATCGCTATCGGGATGATGGTGGATGGTTCGGTTGTGATGATGGAGAATATTTTTAAACATCTTTCCCAGCATGATGAAAACCTCAATCCCGAAGGTGTCAAACTCCGCATTCTGGAAGCGTCCCGCGAGGTCGGGCGTCCGGTGTTTTTCGCGGTATTAATTATTATCGTGGTCTTTACCCCGCTTTTTACATTGGAAGGCGTTGAAGGAAAACTATTTCAGCCTATGGCGGTGAGTATTGTACTGGCTATGCTGGCTTCGCTGATGGTGGCGTTGGTTGTGATTCCGGCGCTTTCCACCTACTTGTTTAACAAGAACGTAGACCACAAAACCAACTTTCTGATTGATGCGTTTGATGCCGCATATAAAAAAGTACTTTCCGGCGCGATGAAAGCCAAAAAGATGGTGGTAATTATTGCTGTTGCTCTGTTTATCGGTTCTATGGCGCTGGTGCCTTTTTTGGGTACAGAATTTGTGCCTGAGCTGGAAGAAGGCACAGTCAATATCCGTGTTACGCTGGCCCCGTCTTCTTCGCTGGAGACATCTTTGGGTGTTGCGCAAAAGCTGGAACGCAAGCTAATGGAATTTCCCGAAGTGCTTTATGCTTCAAGCCGGGTCGGACGTGCTGAATTGGGTGGCGATCCTGAACCTGTCTCTAATGTGGAAATTTATGTGGGCTTAAAGCCGGTCAAGGAATGGACTTCCGCTAAAGACCGCTTTGGATTGCAAAAGCTGATGGAAGAAAAAATGTCCGTTCATCCGGGCTTGCTCTTTACCTTTTCACAGCCGATTGCTACCCGTGTGGATGAACTGCTCTCAGGTGTGAAGGCACAGCTTGCTATTAAACTGTTCGGCCCTGATCTCAATGTATTGGCTGAAAAGGGTAAAGCGATTGAAGGGTTAGTACGCAAGATTGAAGGCGCACAATCCGTAGAAATGGAGCAAATAGCTGGGGAGGCGCAGCTTGTTGTACGGCCTGACCGGGATAAGTTGGCGCGTTACGGTATTCCAGTGGGGCAGATCATGTCTCTTGTGTCTGATGCAATTGGCGGCAGCGACGCCGGGCAGGTTATTCAGGGCAATGAGCGTTATGATATTTACGTTCGCTTTGCCAAGGAATACCGCAATGACGCGCAATCCATAGCTGACCTGATCATGCAGGCACCCAGCGGTGCATGGGTGCGGATGGGTGATGTGGCCGATGTGTCTATTGAAGCCGGACCGCCGCAAATCCGCCGTGATGACGTGCAACGGCGTGTGGTTATCCAATCTAACCTCTCCGGACGCGATATGGGCGGCTTTGTTGAAGAAATTAATAGGCGCATCAAGGAAGAAGTGAAACTCCCTCCTGGCTATTCCGTGGTCTATGGCGGACAGTTTGAAAATCAACAGCGAGCACAGGCACGGCTTATGATCGTTGTGCCGATTTCGCTGGGCATGATCTTCCTGCTGCTGTTTTTTGCTTTTGGCTCAGTACGGCAAGCTGCGCTGATTATGCTGAACGTCCCGCTGGCCATGATCGGTGGGATCGCGGCGCTGTATTTTTCGGAGCAATATCTTTCTGTTCCCGGTTCTATCGGTTTTATCGCCCTGTTTGGTGTGGCGGTGTTGAACGGTGTAGTGATGGTCAACGCCATTAACCTACTTGTGGAAGGTGGTACGGAAGCCGACAAGGCTGTTTTTAACGGCGCGTTGTCTCGTCTGCGGCCTGTTCTTATGACAGCCTTTATTGCAGCGTTAGGCTTAATCCCTATGTTGCTGGCTACAGGCATAGGCTCGGAAGTGCAAAGGCCATTGGCGACTGTGGTGGTTGGCGGACTGGTTTCTTCAACGCTTCTGACACTGTTTGTACTTCCTGTGCTGTACGGGACATTTTCGCGGCGGCTTATTGAGGATTATAAAACTACTAATTAATAAAATAGAATTGGTCAAATGCGGCAATGGTGCGGCAACAGGACAAAAGAAAAGCCGCCCGAAGGCGGCTAACTTATTGATTTTATTGATTGCGAGAGGGCGCATTACGCGCCAGTATGGCGATTACCTCCAAAAGCGGGAGGCGTTGGTTGCGGGGGACCGCAGCTGCCCTGAGGAAATTAAAATTGATACAGAATTCTTCACGATGGTTACGGGAGATCGCAACCATCGTGAAGATCTTGTCGCGACCTTTGATATCTCAAGTTCCCACAATCGCGAAGACAAAGAAATAGAGCACTCCTGTCTCCTTACCGAGAATAAAAGAAAGCATGCCACAAACACTTGCGCCGGTGTTGTCACATTAACTTAGTGGCTGGAGTCTACTGCCCACCATACGTATTTCTTTGTGTCTTGGACATCAAAACGGTATTTTGAATCCAAACTCACGGTCAATATTTTTGCGGGATTCGACAAGAAACCGGTCACCATTCATCAACTGTGATGTTTGCCTATCAGCTGAAAGATATTCATTCCCGGCAGCAAACAGTCCCTCGGGAAGAATCTCGACGTCTTTTTTAACAAGGTCATCGAAAATTCGAGCATATTCAGCGCCTTTGCTAGTGATTTCGGCATCAGTAGGCAACAGACCAGCTTTTTTCTGTTGGTCTCTCCAGGTTAACATTTTGCTTTGTATTGCCTCAAGATCCGCTGGTGATACGATTTCCGCAAACTCATTCTGGATGTGGCGCTGTGCCGCTTCTTCGCGCACAGCCGGTTCGTATTTCTGCCAGTCCCAGTCAGGCGGGAAAACTGCATCATCGTCTTTACTCATCTACGCCTTCCTTTACCACTATCGGGCGCGGGAAAATGGTTATTGTTGCGCGGTAACAATTCGCCGGACGGCGGATTATAGGTGCTTGATAGGTTCGGGCGCTGCCCGAAAAACGTGAGTGTTTTCTGATCGCCGCGCAGATTGAGCCTTGCCCTTGCCAGCGCCTGATCAAAAATATTGTCAAGTTGCCGCCCAAGGTCACCGTTCATGCCAAGCAGAAGATTATCAGATGGCAAACGCCCTTCTTTCACTTGACGTTCCCACCAATGGTTAAGCTTTATACCTTCATAGTCGGTGCAAGTGAGGCTGCTACCGGTGTTTAATAACCGCCCGTTCGGCGCAGTGGCTTCCTGGGTCTGAGCCAAACGGTTCATCAATTCCGAAAAAGCCGGTTCGTATTTCCGCCAGCCCCATTTAGATGGAAAAATTGCATTATCATCTTTGCTCATCTGCGTCTTCCTTTGCCGCGATCAGGATCATGCGGTTTAAATGGGTCAATTTTTTTGGGTTTCTTTCCGGAGGGATCTTCGGCTTGTTTGCGCGCCATTTCTGCCGCGAGCTTAAACTCAAGCTGCAAATCACCCTGCTCCATCTTCTTTGCAGGCTCGGCGCGCTTGCGCATCTCTTGCGCTAACGGCGAGGTATGACGATTTTTGGCTTTGCTCACAGCCGCCTTCCTGCCTGGCGGGCCAAGCGTGAGGTTCATGGCAGGCATATGCGGCTGGCCCCTTCTGGCCTGAACAGCCCTACTTCGCTCAAGCGAGAGGCGAAGCGATTTCTGTTCTTTGGCCTGCGTCTGGCTAAGGGCGCGGCGCTGGCGCTCTTGATCGAGCCTTTGCATGTTATGACGGCGTTCTAGCTCGAGACGCTCGATGCGTTGGCCCTCATGCAGCGCACGCCTGTCCTTGAGAAAAGTGCTGCGGGCTTTGGCATCGTTATATTTATGGAGATGGGAGCGCAGCAGCTCTACGCCGCTGGCTTTTGCCAGAAACGCGCTCAAGCCTTTTGGTTTGGCCGCCTCGCGTTCGGCCCTGATCTCGCGCGCCTTATTCACATAGTGCCGGGACACCGCTATCCGCAGCGTGAGCTGGTCCTTTGACTGCTGCGATTTTTCGCGCTCGTGCAGGGCGCGTTTGGCTTCAATTTGGCTTTCGAGTTTTTCGCGCTGGATCTTATAAACCTCGCCAAGCCGCTCAAGCTGTTCGTGAATTTTACGCGATTTTTCCTGATCTTTCAGAGCATGCAAATGCTGCGCGGCCAAGTCCTTCGCGTCTTCAACAGATGGCAGGGTCTCTTCGGAATATTCATCGCCCAGAAATTCACGGACGGCTTTGGTCGTTGCTGATTTATCGTCAATGAGCTTGGGGAGCGAATTTGTATGACCGTGAATATCGACCAACACAAAAGGTCTCTTACCTTGGGCCAATATGTAACCGTGATATTCAAGAGCCTGAACAAAAGACGAGGCGCTATCGCGCTGGCGCCAAAGCTCTGTGACTACCTCCATGCGCTCTTGTTTGGAGATACCAAGCTGATTTTCCTGAGCTTTATCGTAAAGAGAAAGCTGGCGGTAATTCTGGCGCTTGCGGTCTTCAAGTTTGTAATAACCCGGCGCAAGCTGAATATCGTGATCACGCGCAAATGCGCGCGTTACGCCCATGAGCTTATCGTAGTCATAGGCCATGTGGATGGCCTTGCATTCCTGCACGTCGATACGCGACCAGACGACATGACAATGCTCTCGAAGCACGCCGCGCTTATCCTCCTTGATATGAAAGACAACTGCCCTGCCCTGCCCGTGCAGTCCCAACGCCTCTTCGGCGCGCTGTATGTAATCCGCATAAAGCGCGCGCGCCATTGGACCTTGCGCCGTGTCCGGATTGATCGACAGGCTATAGAGATAATTCTTGCATTTGGTCATGGCCTGGGCTTGCGCCTCGAACTCGGCAAAGGCGCCGTGGAGATCACCGGCCATAGCGCCGCGAATGTCGGCCACTTCGACATACTCGTTGTCGTGCGCATTGAGAAGATGAGCGGCCAAATCCGCACCGCCACCGCGCTGAGAAGCAAAAGGAATGAGGCTCATGGTTTTCGTCCCAACAACAAAAACAGCGCCGAACGGATCTCGATCAGGATGAGCTTGATGTCTTCGAGCAGGACTTTGATTTCCGGATCGCGCGCAGCCACAGCATTGAAGGGTTTAAGCCGCTCCACAATAGCTTGACCAAGACCAAGAACCAGCGCGAGCTTCCTGTTTTCAGCGGGGCGATGACGGTTTCGGCCAAAGACGGCTTCGGTGATAAAGGCGTTGAAAGACAGGCCGGACACAGAAACGCGGCGCTCCAGCTCCGCTTCCAGATCTTTGGGCGGGCGGTATGAGCGTTTGCGCCGGGTATTTTTCTTAAGCTGCTGGGTCATAATCCTCCCATTTTACAGTGCCGCGAAGAGGCAAATCCTCGCACCGCGCAGGCACCGGGGTTCTTGGGCACCGGATATGTCCCAAGTCGTCATGCGGATGGCCGAGACCATCTGGCGCGCATCCAAACCGCGAAGGGTTGGTCAGGTTTTCTAAGGGCGCTGAAAGCTCTTAGATCGGTGGCGGCGGAGAACCGAAATCTCTGGCCGTCCTCCAAGGAACGTTCCTTGGCCGATGGTTAATCCAAATGGAGAGCGGGCGTCTCCAATTGGTCGTACTCCGGGATGGCGAAACACCCGGTCGTGATTGAACGGCGAAACGTTCTCCTCGCTCGCATCAAGGCTCGATGCCTGATGTGAGCGACCAACCCCTTAGTGAAAACATGCATAGTGCGTGTTTGAACTTAGGGGGTCCAAGGGGGGTTAGCGGGGGACTGGAAGTCTCCCCTCAAGGTAAGCGGTGGGACCACCGCATACCTTGTACCAACTCACGTCCTCTATATTCCATAATACCATAGGTTATAGGCATTACAGGCAAAATTCTGTGCTGCACCTGCGTAAGATGCACTGCGATATACACTACAATATTTAGGCTCACGAGGATACCGCGAGGAAATTGCATAACGCGGGCATTGATACTGACACGCTCTTAACCGGATGCATCCGGACAATCAAAATTGATGGAGTGTACATTCCAATGTCTGATCTTATGAGAACGGGTTCCGTCCCGCTGGACACGACTAAAAACTTCGATCCGTCCTTGCGGCCAACCCAGGACACGTACGATGCCTTACAGAAGGCTTATGATGAAACAAATTACGCGCTATTCGAAGACCAGCTTCCCAATTGTCTGATAACGCTGCAACGGCGCGCCCGGACGATGGGGTACTTCTCACCGAAACGTTTTGCGCGCGGTGACGGTCTCCACACTCATGAAATGGCACTCAACCCGGCATATTTCCACGAATGCGAATTGATCGATACTTTATCGGTACTTGCCCATGAAATGGTTCATGTATGGCAAGAGCATTTCGGCAAGCCCGGACGCGGCCGTTATCATAACCGCGAGTTTGCGGAAAAATCGAAAAACCTGGGTCTTTACCCGTCCGATACCGGCGAGGCAGGTGGCAAAGAAACCGGCGACCGGATGAGCCACTATATTATAGAAGGCGGCGTGTTCGAGCGTTTTGCCCAAAGCCTGATCACCTCGGGGTTTGTAATCGAGTGGACGGAAATCCCGGCTGAACAACCGAAATCTGTCATCGATGGCGAAGACGAACAGAAGCCAAACAAAACAGGTAAGCGTGTTAAATATACATGTTTATCTTGCGGTCAAAATGCGTGGGCCAGGCATGAAGCCGCGCTTGTGTGCGGCAACGAAATGGGGCCAATGGTCCCGGCGGCAGGACTAGCGTCATGAACGGCTGGATGCTTGCGCCGTTGCTAATGGCTATGACCGCACTCTATGCAGGCGGGGGTTACTATCTGAGCCTCTACGCCAAGGACAAGGCCGGACTTGCGGCTGTGTTTGGCTCTTTTGCGCTCTATGGGCTTGGGAACCTGCTTTATTTGCTTGTCATCAAGGCACATGGTTATGGTCTGGCTGTCACGCTATCAGGCGTTGCCGTTACGATCGTCAACCTTGGCGTGGCGGTACTGATCATGGGAGAGCGCTTTTCAATTCTTCAAATGTTCGGTGCGGCTGTCGCGGTGATTGGCGTGACGTTAATTTTGATACCAAGCTCAGGCATTACGAGTTAGCAGCGAAGGACATGGCGGTGCTCGTGCGGGCTGGCAATGCGGGAGCTGCCGCCCTGCCGTAAAAACCCATATCTCCACAGCATAAAAAAAAGCCCCGGACCGGTGCCCGGGGCTTTTGTCTGAGCGAAGCCGCTAGAAACTGCCGGCGCTGCTGGTATCGGCTGAGCCATTCTGGCTTACACCGTTTTTCTTGGGACGTGAACGGCTCCATTTGAGCTGATAGCTACCGTCTTCTTCTTTGACCAATGCCCCCCATATGGCTTTGGAAAGCTCGGGCGTATCGATCATGGTATTGAGATAGGCTTTGCCGGATTTTTTGCCAAATTCATGGCGGGCAAAACCAACTTCAACATCCGTTCCACTCCGGTAGAGCCTGAAGTCCGGGCTGTTGCCAACCTTTTCTTCAATGGGGCGGTATTCGATATCGAAGCTGTTTAGTAGCGTCGTAGCGGTGCCCGAAATGGTGCCGTTTTCGTGTTTTGTAAAAGTTCCAAGGTTCATTGTAGTGCTCCTTTTTTAGTTTGGTGCCGCAGACCATCTGCGGCTTTCCATGGACACCGATCAGAAGATTGGAGGGGACGTGTTCACTGCCCCGCCTTTCGCATAAAAGGGAAGAAAGGCAGGCGGGGCAGGAAAAAAGAATTTTGTTTCGCGATGGAATGACCTCCGGTCATCGGAAAATTCTTTTTGAACCCGTCCCCTCCAATCTTCAGGTTGACCAATTGGAAAGACCGATTTGGACTGCGCTCTAGGATCAAAGGGCAACAGCAATTTTCCTTAAGATATTTTGGAACTTAAAGTGGTTTCTCTAGAAACCCACGAGGATCATGCCCGCCTTCATATGCGAACCTGCCCAGTTGCAGACATGCAGCCAACCTCAAAGGCAACCGGAGAAAGATCAATGAAAATTCGACCCGCCCCAATAAATATAATGGACAGTATTCCACGCGGCATATCGACAAAATATTTGAAAGACCAGCGCATACCGCAAGCACGCTGGCAAACGCAGGAAGCAATAGAAGCCCATAAAGCACTGGAGTATGACCCGAAGAATCCGAACGGTAAGATCTTGATCGGCGCTATCGGCGATAAGCTGATTGGAGTTGCGGAAGATCGGCATATCGGAACGGTTGCAGGCAATCGCTCAGGCAAATCTGTCGGCGTGAAGAATAATCTCTTCTTCTATAATGGCTCAGTTGTCGTCATTGACCTCAAAACCGAACATGCAAACGATACGGCGGAAAGACGCGCGGAGATGGGTCAAGACGTTTTCGTACTCGACCCATATGATCGTGCGCGCGGTAAAGCCCGAAAATACCGCGCAAGATATAATCCGCTTCGCGCGCTGACGCTGGGCGACGTGAGTGTGATCGAAAAAGCCATGCAGATCGTTGACGGGTTGATCGTCACCAGCGGGCAGGAAAAAGATCCTCACTGGAATGAGACAGCGGGCGCAAGTCTGCTGGGATTCATTCTCTATACGGCTTTTGGCACAGACGTACCGGATAAAGAGCGTCATATGGGAACCGTGCGCCGGTTTGTGCGCAATGCACGGCGGCAAGAGCAAACCGAAGACGGCGCTGTTTACGCCTTGCCACGCCGTATTATTGCGGGCATCCAGACACTCTATGATACCGGTCATGAGGATGTTGCCGAAGCCATCGAGTTTAGCGTGCGCGGCCTGTACGAAAAATCACATGAAGAAATGGCAGGCGTGGCATCGACCATGAACCGGCACACGGCTTTTTTAGATTCCATCTCCATAAAGGATGTCCTGAGCGGGCATGATTTTGATTTGCGAGACGTGAAGCGCAAAAAGATGACGATCTATCTTTGTCCGCCCGCGACAAAACTGGATGCGTGCAAGCGCTGGCTAAGAATATTCGTCAACCAGCTCATTGATGCGATGGAAGAGGAAGAAACCGTGCCCGATGCACCGGTTCTGGCTATTCTTGATGAATTCCCAGTGCTGGGCTTCATGCAACAACTCCAAAACGCCATCGGACAAATCGCCTCATTTCATCTGCTCATATGGTGGATTATACAAGATTGGGGGCAAGGAAAATCATTGTATAAAGACCGCTGGGAGAGCTTCACGGCGAATGCGGGTATCTTGCAGTGCTTTGCCAATGTGGATCTGGTCACGACAGAGTATATATCAAAACGGCTCGGCAAAACGCCGGTGCTGGCAACGCGCCAGGGCGATACATCTTTTGATCAAATTGAGAAAGGCATGAGCGGCCAAAGCCAGTCAAAGGAAATGTATGATCTTCTTACGCCCGATGAAGTGGCGCGAGCGTTTGCCCGTTCCGACCCGCTCAAGCGCCAGCTCATCATGCTGGCTGGGCTGCACCCGATGATCATTCAGCGCTGTGAATATTTCGATGAAAGCGCTCCTTATCATCATCACTTCGCCGGAAAATATGAGGTTAAGGTGTAAGGCGGCAATACCGCCTTACACCGCACCAGACTTTACCGCTCGTCTTTCTCGCAAGCATAGGGGCGCAATAATTACAGTTTCCTTGCGCGTTTCATTAAAGTTGACAGGTAATAAGATATTGTTTTTAAACCAATAAACAGATGCTTGTTTCATAGTTTAGAAGAATTCTATATAATATATACTTAACAAGAGAAAGTATAATTAGTGGACAATATAAGTAAGATTTTTATAGCTATTGAAGATGGAGAAGATGAAGTTACCAAAAAATTTCTAGAAGATGATCCTACACTTGCCAATGCCACCAATAGCAGAGGCCAAACTGCGTTTTGGTGGGCTGCGTCTTTCGGACGCACGCCAATCATAAAGCAAATGTTAGAAGAACCGATCAGAGGCATTCTTGATTACCGGAAGAGCGATAATTTACTTCGCACTGCACTTGACGCCGCTGAGGCCTATAACAACTGCGAGATCATTGAGATGTTAAACCCGGTATTTGGTGTTGGCGTCTATACTGCTTATGCGGAAAACGAGGAAGAAGAGGCCGCAGAGTTTGACAGCTCTCCGCCAAAGCCTGAGGAACCGGGTTTTTGATTCAGGTTGGTATGAGAAGCTTTCAATAGACGACAAATCTGGAAGAAATACATTTCTACAGACACCGGCCACGATATGGCGCTGGCAAAACACAATAAAAGCGCCGCCCGGACGATTTCAGGCGGCGCAGATGGTTGGTTCATTGTTATTGTATTGCGGCAGTATCAGCTCAGCTTTGCACTGATACGGTGCAACATATCAAGATAGCGATCAATATTGTCAGGCTGGCGACAGAGCTGAAAGCGGACAAGATTGCCAGCTTCATCCTGTGGAATGGCGGTGAGCCCCAGTACACGCCGTCCCGTATTATCAAAGGCAAAATCATAAGCATCATAGCCTGAAGCCCCACCCTTTTCACCGTCCAGAAAAAACAGAGCGCCTAGATTGGTAGCAAAGGATGCAAAGCCATCGCGCATTGACCAGGAATCCCAACCCATGCTTTTCGAGCGCTGGACAAGTCCTTCGTCATCTTCACCTCTTCGGCGTTGGTATAGTGCGCCGAAAATACGGATGCGGAAATATTGTTCATCAGGGATGAAATGGCACTGCAATACATACTCGCAAAGATCTGCGGCACTCAAAGAAGCTCCTAAAAAAGTGCCGCGAAATGTACTTGCAAGCAGCCTTTGATCGGCATAGCAGTCATATCCCTTGGCCGAAGCAACAAGCGCGGCGGCGTAGGCAGTTTCACTATGATCCAAAAGCGTAACCCGGGGCAGGAAACCATTGCCTTCAACAAACGCCTGCACCGCTTTATAACGATCCGGCTTTGGCATTGTATAAATGCCGCGACCCGTTTCTTTTTGGAGGTAATAATCGATATAACGGCGCAGCCATTCCGAGGACTCTGATTCACCAGACTCATATAAAGGGTTGTTCAACTCCTCGTCGCTGAGCGGGATAATATCGTTCTTGAATCCGAGTAATGTGTCGCGCCTTTCCGGCGCATAGCGGTAATCGCGCCAGTAGTTAGCTTGCGCCGCTGAACGGCGAACTTGTTCTTGATATTTACTCATGTGCTGTCCTCATTTTTGAATATGAAGTCAGCGAGGCCTCGCAAATACTTCGGTTTGGTTGTATTGACCGAAGAAATGATGGCATTAATGTGTAATGTCGAATAGAACAGCATGTGGGCGCCAACGTGTCACTCTGTGGTCACTTCGTCGCAATGTTCATAAAACATCGAACTAATGAGATAGTATTCGAATGCCTCTTCCACACCCCACAAAAAATTTCACGGTAAAAGAGGAATATGACACACGGCGGCGTAGAAATATTTGGTATATAATACAAAATTATAAACGTACTCAGGTATCAGCTCGTAAATTCTCACGTAATATGAAAAGAAGATACTTAGATACATTCGACCGTGGACTAGCGCCTTTAGAGAATGGAAGTGGCGAAATTTCAGTCAGATTAATCGGAGATACGCAGAGGAGAAAATATTACAAATGGTCTGAAAAAGAAGCCATAGAAAAGATAGAAGACCCGTCTTGGCGGTTTCTCGACAGATTCTCGCAACTTATTCTAGGTGATCTGAATCTTGGGGTGGTTCCAGCAATATTCGATTTCTTCAATTCTGAAGATGGCGTCCAGAGCAACACTATCGGTGCCCACTCTAACACATTGTATTTTATTCGGCCCATTGGAGCAGAGGCCGGTCAAAAATCGGGAGTTTTGAAAGTCAGTGAACAGGTAGATAGCCAACATGCAAACGTAATTTTTTGGATGAATACCCAGAGCATCTCAGATGTCGATTTAGCAGAACAGGAGTTTAGAGAAGGCAATAGAAGAAACTATATTCTGTGGAAAGGTCTTATGAAATTCCTGTTACCGCCGAGTAGGACAGTGAACGACGATTATTTGTTTTCGAATCACGACGTGGTTGCAATTTTGCGCGAGTACGGCAGCAATCAACCCGGCTCTTTGATTATTCGAAATCTTGCTGAAATCAAGCCATCGTCGACTCAAATCTGCTTGTTCAAAACACCTCATGCGGAACTCAAATACAAATTTATCTGTTCAGAAATCAGCGATTAATGATGGACGCTGCACTACAGTTATTCGAGGCAATAGAAGCTGATGATATTCGGAGCGCTTCCGAGTTGCTTCGAACATCACCGTCTCTGGCAAATGCCACTAATGAGTACGGGCAAACCGCGTTCTGGCAAGCATCTAGCAGGGGCCGCATCGAGCTTGTCCAGCAAATGTTGAATGATCCTATAGCTTCCATTTTGGAGCCGCACACTCCTGATTGTTGGTCGCGTGATGCTCTAGACGCGGCAGAAGCTTACGGACACAGAGACATTGTTGCCTTGTTGGAACCGGTTTTCGAGGTTGGCATCTATCCGGAGACACCACTTAAGACGGAAACGCTAATGCAGTGTATGTGGCTTGGGGTTGCAAATCTGAAGGATACGATCTGGTATACTTTAGAACCCGACAGACCATCATGGAGGGTTGTTAGCATCGGCTTGACAATACTCGCCGCTACTATGATGCTGGCATTGTGGTATTCTGACTATTTTCCAAAGAATCCGCAGCGATACATTGCACAAAGTATTGAGGAACGACCGATTAACGATGCGGTGCTAAACACAATCGGGGGCAATCGTACCAATTATGTGAAGTTAGAAGACCTGGTTGAACTCATACGCAATGATAGATGGGATGATATAACACTTGAAAAAATTATCGTTGCTCCCGCGCCGGGAAAAATGGACAGATTGACGATTAGGTGCATCATTACTTTGACTAAAGATACTTTTTCAACTCAATGGCAAACATCTGTTTTAAACCCAAGCGCAATTTCACCCCAAGTAGAAACTAATTTCGACGATATGGTTTTTAAGTATAGATCCACAAAAGTAGCTGTAATTAATTATGCCATAAACTTTTGTTTTAATTAGATAATATTCACTTAATTTTACTCAAGTAAATACTTTATGATACCATGGCATATTAGGTATATGTTATGGACAATATTAAAAAAATATTTGAAGCCGTCGAGTCTCAGGATGTTAAGGAATATAAACGTCTTCTGGATGAAGATCCAACGTTGATCAATCAAAGAAATGAACATGAACAAACCGTGTTCTGGCATGCTTGTATCCGCCTTCCCTACGAAACCATCAAACAAACTATTGTTGATGAAAAGATCGGCAGGGTTTTGGACGTGGATCTTTGCGATCGCTGGGGAAGATTCCCTCATGATGCCGCCGAAGCTTATGAACGGGAAGATGTCGTGAAGCTTTTATACAAAGTGGGACGAAAGGATATTGACCCCGGAGAGCCTTAAGCGCGTCTGGTTTTCAAGGTTGGGCTGCCGCAAGGGAGTTGAAGAAGATCAACGAGTTTACGAACGCACGTGAAACAACATTGCAGAAGAGCTAATAAAGGCATTACATTAGCCAAACAAGACAGACAGATCTGTTTTGAGCCACAGTATCTTCGTTTACCCCATTAACAAACGGATAATCACGGCCATTATAAGGCTGGGAAGAGTTTGTGATTAAGGCTTTCACTAGAAGCCCTCTGCAAACAGCCACTTAGGGACGAACTTGTAAGCACCGGAACTAGTGCACTTGTGCTGTTCCGTAACAGGCTTTTCCAACTTGCATAAAGCCCGCGCGTTTTTTTGTAATTTCTTCAAGCACTTTAAAAAAGCGCTTTCAGCTTCCTGAAAACTATTGACGGTTTCCGAGCAAGTAGGAACGTAACCATCAACGTCTCCAGACTTATTGAGTATGATTGCAGCAACGGTATATTCAGCAGGAATGGCAGACATATCAGGTACAAGTGTTGTCGCCTTTTTTTGACTAGGAATTGTAATGAGATACGTTTCATACTCAAAAAATGCTGATAGGGCTTTAGAATGAGCCATTCGTACAAGCAGAGTAGCAATAGAAACCGTATTGTCAGGCAGTATGTTCAGTACGAAGTCTTGTTGTGGCTTAAATTTTTTATGCTCAGCCATCTCAAAGATAATTGTTGAAAACCCATTCCAAGGATTCGTAGCTTGCTCTTTGGAAATTATTTGCTGCTCTGTCCTAATATTGCAGCCTGACAATATGAGAGACAAACAACCCAGCATCAAATAACTCAATATTTTCATATGGCACTTGCGATAGAAATTGGTCCGCATAACTTCAAATATCATCACCGTAGAACAATCATTACAGTTCTGTTTTCTGCTTCAGTATCCTCTTTTGTCTTATCCACAATCGGACGTTCACGGCCATATGACACCGCAGCTATTTGGGATAATTTAACCCCTTGTCTCATGAGATAGCTAGCGACAGCCGTATTTCTGTCTGCCCCAAGCCGCAAAGTAGTCTCACGCGTTGCAAATTCGCCTTCTCTATTCGCTGTACGTCCTTGTAGAAGAATATTTACGCCCGATACTTTTGCAATTCGGCGCGCTAAATTATCCAATTTTTTTTGCGCATTTCTGGATAAGGCTGAGGCGCCCTCCTCAAAAAAAATCTGTTCAAGAAACTCCAACTGAGCTACTTTCTGAATTACGTGTGTCTCCTTCTCTGGCTGAAACGGAGAAGTTCGTATTTTTTGATATTCTGTCTCCATTGAGCGAGTCGCCGAAACATCGCTATATTTTCTACGTTTACTGCAACCCAACTTACCCTCAGATAGATCACTAAACGCTCTCCAAAATACGTCATCCAGGAAAATGTTAACCCGCTTGAGCCGCAACAACCGACCGGCCAATCGTCCAATTGGCTCCAATGTTAGAATGCCGTTTGCGTTTTCATATATATGTTGCCAATGGTCAAGTTTTGCATCGAATCTCATTTCTGCGCCTCCTCCTTGCCTGACGTCAAAGCGCATACTTAGATTGTGTGTTATTGCGACGCTGTCTCCATAGCTCAGCGCAAAGCCATTATACTCTGCCCTTTCAACTTCCTGCTGTCCCAGTGAATTTCCAAATTCGGCGAGAGCATCTGACTTAGCAGCCTTCATGACCACATGTGGCTTGAACCACAGTACCATGGCCACACTATATGATTCATCATCATTTTTTAGGCAGAAAACGTTTGCGGAAATATCAGGAGTGGTATCTTGTGGAGTTTGAAAACCAAATAGTAGTTGCGGCGTTGATTTGCCGTCTCGCCTCCATATTAGAATATCAATTGTGATTGCATTTGCAGCTAACAGCTCGTTCTTTTCCAAATAAAGCATTTCTCCTTTATGTGTTTTGGATGACTTGAGCAGAATATCGGAATTAATTCCCATGCTCTCCAAATGATCTATAATCAGCCCTGAATAATATTGCGTCTTAGCAGTCTCATCTATGAGCCGCAGTTTTTCTGCTTGACGCTCCAGTTTTGGACCAATTTCCCCGGACGCAAATCCGCGTCCATCATAATACTGATGTACGCCAAGGCTTCCCCTCTTAGATGGACCGTTCATCAAGCGGTCAGCGTTGAATAAAGTCAATTGCCTGGAAACCCCGCCAAAAAAGGCGTAGGCGCACGCGCTTTCACATTGCCCTCCGTCCCAGCCTTCCGTCCAGGGATCAACGCTATACGCAGGGTCATCGTTTGATACCATCCGTGCAAGCGCAGTATTGAGATGCATATTGCGGATCATTCGTCCAAGCTCCATGCCCGCTAAAAGATCGCCTCCTTTGCTGTGAAAACCGACCGTTATAATCCCTGCCTTGTGCAAATCGCAGATCCCTTTTTCATTACATTCCTTAGTCAGAAATTCCGAAAACCTGTCTGGTGTGTCTGCAGTGATGACGCCTTCAGCTGCTATCCAGCCCGAGGGACCATCGCCACGACCGAGAACGAGCTGAAAATCCATTTGCAGTAAGTCTGAACTATCATCGCAAGCACCGAGCGACAGGACGGCTATGCCCAACAGTCCAAAGACTGCCATGGTCTTTAAAAACCTCCTCACTACAACCCCCGATAATGTGTTCATCCAATACTGCCTCACATGCACCCGTCTTAATGAAATAAACGCTCCCGAAGTACCCTTAACTTAGCAACTTAAGCACGAGGAAATCAACTCCCCAACTCTGCCATAACGCTTTATACCCGCGCCGTTTCGAGAATTTGTACGAAGCCGGTTGTGTTTTTCGCACGCTGGCGCGGTGAATCGGCCTTGTACCGTTTGGAGCGTACAGCATGAAGAAACAAATCCAATCCCCGTTTGCGGGTGGTCCGCGAACCCAAGAAGATACCGACGAGAACGGCCAGCCGCGCATTACAGTATGGCTTACGGCTCTGACACCTCTACGTGTCAAAATTGCTGACAGGCTGGCAGTTGCGTGCAGTGCATTGACCGTCTGTGCCGTGCCGTATGGCATCTTTAAAATCGGTGAGGCTTCACTATGGCAGTTTGAGACGCAGCAACTTTGGTTGCTCGGCGGAGTACTGATTGCACCTGCAGCTGTCTATTTTGGTGTGAAGCATGGTTTGTACGACGCTTTCAAACACACTGTAAGTGTGGTGTTCACGCCAGAGCATTTCGTTGTGAAGAGCCCGCTTGGCGAGAAGCGTTTTGATCGAAACCAGCCGCATAGTTTCGCACTGTACCCGCACGATAAAACCAAACGTGAAGAAATCGTCCTTTCATACCGTGAAAGCAAATCCGTCCGGCGCTGGTGGCAAGGCGCGCGAAAACGATATTACGGGCGCTCTGGTGTTCTGTCATTCACCTACTTCGATCAACGTAATGATATTCGCACGGTTTTTGGCGCGCAGGATTGCCGGGACTGCCTAACCCGGCTGACGGCATGTAGTCAGGTGATGGACCGCTATGCATTTAAAGGCGCTAAGCAAGCGCTAACGCCTGAAGGTGACTGGTCATCGCAGTCCGGTGATCTGCACTCAGTGTAATATAGGAGAGTTAATATGCCCGAAAAAACCGGATCAAACAAAGCGCCCGATATTGGAAGGGAATTCGAACTTAGTTCAGCCCCGACCAAAGCACTACCGGATTATTCGCTTGGCGGAACGGCCCGCGCAGAAATAGCAAACGTACAAAACCACGAAGCCGTTCTGGATAAGCATGACCAGAAATGGCTACGCGAACGCGATGGACTTTCAAATAGTGCCATGCCCATACCTGAGTTCGATTTAGGCTCAAAAGAACACCGAAACCTGCTCGGTGAATATGAGGAAAGACGCGGTGAGTGGTATCACCAGCAAGCCGCCATAAACATCCACTTTGGAAATCTGAAAAGTGAAATCCGCAAAAACGGTACTACACTTTCATCCTCTTTTGAAAAAGAACGAGGTGTTGAATTCAAGGTCAATGCGCCCGGGGTAAATCGGAAAAGGGAGCGCTAGAGACGCCGCAGCCCAGAGAACTACTGCGACACACCCACGAGGAATCTCTTATTCGGGGCTTGGTATCCAAGATGCATCTGAAATTTTCAGATGCATTTTTTTATTGCATATGAGGTGCCAATATGGACCGGCTTCTTGCTGCTTATCGCAAAGGCGATCTCAAAATTGTCCGAAAAATACTGTTCGTACTCGCCGCAGCTTCTGCACTTTTCACCTATGGCGGCGCCTCTTTGGACGCACTCACTTTTGTTGAAAAAGCGCGTTCAACCGTGTTTGCCATTGCAAGCGGCTGCGCGATTTACCTGATATGGGATTTTGCTATCAATATCGTGCCCGAGCTTTTAGAGCCGTGGAAAAAGGCATTGAGCCTGGTCGTTATCTTGTGCTGGTGCGTCATCTTCTTTTTCCTCAGCAGTTCTTTCAATGCCGCCTGGCTCAAAGGGCGGGATGCGCAGGAGCTTCATCAATCGCGTTACGTCGAGGGTATGGGGGATGTGCTCGATGCAACATTCAAGCGCGCGCTGAGTGTCGAAAGCGTTAGATCTGATTTACGGCTGGAAACTGCGCGCTACAAAACCGCTGCTGAGCAGGAATTCAAGACTGGTCTGTATTCCGGTGAACCTGGCCCCGGCGCGGTCCATAACGCTCTGGGCATAATTCGAGGACGACTTATCAATCTTGAAGACGAAATCGCTGACTTCGTTGAGAGATCGGACACACTAAATGAACAGGCGCGCTACCGGCTCGAAAGAGTTCGTAAAATTGTGACCTCCAACAAGCCGACAGCCAAACGCATGCGTGACATTGAAACGGAATCCGATGCTCTTCGCGCTGATCTGGCCCGGATGGATAGCGGGAACCTCACCGCCTCTATCGCCAGGACGCTAGAATCTCTGCCAGGTGAAGTGGACTTGCAGACGGTGTATTCCAACAATAGGCAAATGGCAAAGCGTCAAAGGCAGGCACTAGATAAGGTCCGCACAGACATAGAGCGTACGAGCAGTAAGCTGCGCGCCTTTATCGACGCATCGAATGCACAGAACGCACCCCGGCTTCCGGCTTTTGAAAAAATGACCGCCGTACAAGCCGTCAAACACCACTGGGAGAGCTTTATCCCCTTTTGGGCGGGCAGCATAGCTTTGGATATTGCCCCGCTGGGCGTTGTGATTTTTCTCATGATCGGCATGTCGGCCAGAAGCCGTGAAGAACTAGCGTGGAATGACATTATGCAGCTAACGCTAGAGGACGTTGCCCGATCAAAGATGGGCAATGAGGCACAACGTCTCATCGGAATTGATTCCGAGAGCGCCAACAGCATCAACCGCAAACTGCTTGGCCGTGAAGCCAGAAAAACTGATGAAGAGGAAGGGGTGTGATGATTATGCGGTTTGCACTGACTGTGAGGGATTTCGGCCTGGATTTACTGGTCGCGATATTCCTACTTTGGGTCATTTTTCTGGTGTTGCTGGATCTCGGCGCGTTTGCTGTGACAGGCGTTAACACACCGACACCAGAGATCGGAGAACCGCCGGTTTCCCATGGCTCTCAATCGGGGTGTGTCACCATCGACGGCATTAAAATCTGCGATTAAAAACAGGAGTTCGAGGTATGACATTTTCCCGCAGAAACTTTCTTATAGGGTGTGGGTGCGCCGCCGTTCTTGGGAGTGACAGACATGCATTCGCGGACGCTGATAATATGTTTTCCGGCAAAATTTGTGCAAAAGGCGGTGAGCCGCGCACCAAGGGTGTCCATAATTACGGCCCCCCTAGCCCCGAGGCAGTGAAGGTCGCCACATGGATTACCGACGTGGTTGGAATACGCCAGAATTTTCGAATTTTGGCCGCTGACTTCAAAGGAAGTATGGAGAAGATGGCAGCATTTGCGACCATTAGAAAAGCTCAGCGATATATCGTTTATGACCGAGCAAACTTTACATGGAAAAATGGACGCACAAACTGGGTCGAAGTCGGGATTATGGGCCATGAAGTCGGTCATCATATTGCCTCTCACGTCTTTGCTGATGAGTATTCCCAGCACGAGCAGGAACTTGAAGCGGATCGATTTTCAGGCTTTGCCATGGCTAAACTGGGGGCGACGCTTGATCAGGCGCTCTCAATGGGTAAGGGGACACGCGCGTCAAGTGCAACCCACCCCTCAGCAGCCCAAAGCAGAATTGCTATCGAGTCAGGCTGGAAGCTTGGGCGGAAAAC
>TARA_R110000782_G_scaffold28166_6_pt1 | contig 21669 bp, 32 predicted proteins | sample TARA_R110000782 | Tara Oceans TARA_R110000782 (sample SAMEA4397859) | marine metagenome | biome: Polar Biome; feature: [SRF] surface water layer (ENVO:00010504); material: water (ENVO:00002006), including particulate matter (ENVO:01000060) such as... | depth 5 m | reverse complement strand
TGAAAGACACTGGAGTCGCACCCCATGCCATAACACCAGTTTGTAAAACGTTCTTTAAGTGTGGTTGGTGAGCGTTAACGGCACCTACATCTTCGATGCCCATGAACCAAGATCTGTCTTCTAACAGCCAATCGATATTACTTGTGATGATAGTATCTAGGTCTAGGTAAACCATTCTCTCATTAGTAAACTGTGCTGGATCAAACAACTGTAGTTTATTCCACCATCCTTCGTATCCGGGCTTTAGTATCTTAGTCTCAATACCTTTAATGCCCTTATCAGAATAACACACGAACCTATGAGGTATTGTGGTGTTTCGTTCAACTGCCGCTTTCAAGTTGTAAACATAATCTAAGGAAAACTTTGTTCCCCAATGCACACAGGCAACTGTAACTGTCATATCAAACGTCCTCTATAATATAATCCTTAGAGTACATATGTTTCGCCAAGCATCCTTCAGTCTTTTGGATAGTGGAGAAACTTTCTCTGACCTCTACGGGCCAAGGATAGTACTCTTCTAAAAATGGAAAGGTATCTAGGTTAAGAAATATGTCTGTCGGACTTGCTTCTAACCTAGCTCTCTCCACTAGTTGTTTTGCTCCCCTTGGATTTAACCTATAGGCATGAGCGCCGGGGAAGTATCTTTTAGATGTTAGAGGATTTGTTCCTAATGTGCTAGGTGTAACCCACTTACCATAGGATGGCTTTCCAAGAGATATGCAACCATTATAACTCATTTCTGGGATGGGGTCAACTACTATTGCGTCATGCTCAAAGATAGTTGCTTCTTCGTTTGTTTCAGCCACCATCTGCCACAGGGAAAAGTGTGAACAGAAAGCCGCTCTAGCATTGTCTTCTCTAGAATACTTATTGTTGTTGAAACCTATATCGTTTATCTTTTGTTCTTTGATAAACTCCTTACAGTCTGATGGAATGTAAGCATCATAGTAGTCTACTTCTAAGTCAAACTTAGCGGCAGACTCTATACATTTAGTTGCGGCAATTAAAGAGTTGTCATTCTCACGAATAGTAATAACGAAATTTTTCATAGTTAACCTTGTGTTGTAGACTTTACACCTTGAAGTTCTGTGACAAACGGATATATTTGATGGATTTGGTTTGGAAAGAATTGCTTACACATCATTGCGTCATTAGGCCAAATTCCTATTTCAGCAACTTTATTAATAAGCTGTCTAGCCATGTGTGGTGAGATAATATAAGCAGAGTTTCCAGCAATTCCTTGAGGAAACATTTTATTATCAACCCAAGGCGCATCAACTATCTTATAACCACCATAATATGTTGATAGGTCTTGATTACTAGTGCTCTCAACAACCCTATTATAATATACATCGCTTTTTCTAGTAGCACCTTTTGGATTATTTAAACCAATAATTCCGTAATTCATTAATTCTGAAGATTTGATACTCATTGCGCTTTGACCGCCCGAAAAAAACAGATCCAACTTTTTAACAAATATTGCATCATGTTCTAATATAACACAAGGTGTGCGTTGGAGAGCGGCAATATACCAGCATCTCATATGAGATACGAAGCAAGATATAACCTTATTAACATCATTTGCACCGTAACCAACAAGGTGTAAACCAGATCCAATATCTATTCTAGTATCTCCTTTTAGAGGATATTTGTAATCAGTTTTTGATAGATCAAACTTTTTAAGATCTCTGGATAAAGTTTCTGGTGTAGTGGCTGGTATTATACTTGGATATAACTGACTTTCAGTACTATTTATTGAGTTCACCACATTTCTAACCGCCGCAGTAGACACAGAACTATTAATATCAGATATTATTAATGTGGGTAGTTGCATAAGCGATTTGCTATTTTTGCGTTGAAAATTTTCTTCTAGCGCATCCAAAGGAGTACCACTTATCAGATCTGATGATCTTTCTATTATATTTTTTAAAGACTCTGTAGCCATTATCTTTCTACCTTCTTTTTAAAACAGTGTATCCAACATTCTGTTCGTTTCTTTCAACTATTTCCCAAGGATAATCAAGACAGAAATTCTGCATACAATCATAAAGCCTTGAATCTTTTTTACCATGTAGGATACTAGTATCGTGTGCTATGATATATTTATAAGTATTTGAATGATGTAATCTTAACTCTTGTATCATATGTGTAGGATGATGTAATGAATCGATCATTAGCATATCTGTTTTAGCAGTTGACTTCATACTAAGAGAACTTATCTCCATTACCTTTAAGTCTATATCATTTTCTCCAGCATACTTTTCAGCCAAGGGTTGTAGGAATAATTTGTATCTGCTAGTATCAATATCGACTAATCGAACACTGCTTGGCTTACACAATAAGGCTGTGGATGCTGTTCCACCCTGATGTGTTCCTAACTCAGTGTAGGTGTTGCAATCAGCCATATACTTTTTTATAGCATCATGTATTCCACAATAGAATTCTCCATGCGCCTCTTCTTGCTGACGTATGATCTCTTTGTTAAATTCTTCTACAGATTTTACGTGACCTAGTTCTGAGTTAATCATGATTTTTTCCAAAGTAGTTTCTATACCATTGAATGAAGTTACTAACTCCTTGCTCCATTGGTGTTGTAGACTTATAACCTAGTTTCTCAATCTTAGTTGTGTCTGACCAAGTTTCTTGTGCATCCGCTGGGTGTAATGGTCTTAGTATTTTCTCTGCTTTTTTATCTAGGTTCTTTTCAATCTCATAGATGAAATCCATTAAGTTGACTTGTCTACCATTACCAATACAATAGGTTTCTCTGTTAGTCATGTTCTGTGATACTAACCAGATCCCCTGCACGATATCGTCAATATATGTGAAGTCTCGCTTCATGTCTCCATTATTAAAAACTTCTATAGCATTGTCTGCCAAGATGTTTTTAGTGAAGTCAAACAGAGCCATATCAGGTCTGCCCCAAGGTCCATACACAGTGAAGAACCTTAGGCACACTGCGTTAGCAATCTTAGATATATTGAACATATCCTCTGTGGTCTGCTTGGTGTATCCATACGGACTTAGTTGTGGTCCTAACTTTACATCAGGAGACCAAGGTAGAGGATTGCCATGCATAACACAACTGGTAGAAGCAAACATAACATCAGGTACATTCGCTTCTTCGCAAGCTTTAATAAGGTTGTTGGTGCCTGTGATATTGTTGTCAATGTATTCATCAGCGTGGTCCATAGAATATCGCACACCAGCCATAGCCGCTAAGTGTAGAACGAGAGTTGGGGCAAGATTGCCTACAAGTAAAGACATAGAAGTGGCATCACGTAGATCTCCTTCGTGTACGGTTATACCATACTCTTTCTTTAGATGCATTGCTCTATCGTATTTTAGTTCTGGATCATAGTAGTCATTGAAGTTATCAAAACCACAGACCTCATAGCCTTCTTTTTTAAACCTGATAGCAGTATGAAATCCAATAAACCCTGCCATGCCTGTGATCATAATCTTTTTCATTTAGCCATCCCACAAATAAATATTACACCACCATGTTGTATACCATCTCTCCAGATCTCTTCAACAATCATTCCGTTATCTCCAATCAATGATGATATTTCTTTGTTAGTAGCATCCAAAGGATCTTGACGGTGACCTCTACTACTTCTTTCAGAATACTCCAAGAATATTTTTCCTTGAGGATTAAGCTGATCTCTCCACGTAGTAATAGTTTTTTCTGGATCTATAGTATGATCAAATGAGTTGGAGTATATAATATCAGCCTTACCAATCCACTTCTCTACTGGAAATGTAAAGTCGTGGTGTAGTGTCATAGGAAACTGTGTTGCGGTCTCACTGATCTCTGTTCCGATAATATAAGCATTAGGACAGTTATCTTTAAAGTATTCCTGTTCAGTTCCATTCCTAGTCCCATGACATATTATAAAAGCGGCATAAGGCTTGTGTTCACAAATCCTTTTTATAGTATGAGGCTTTACATATCTCCACGTAAGTTTCTCTTTATTGGTCCAAGTCTGTGCTTCTACATAATCATCGTAGTCTTCATACTCATAAACTCTCATTAAAAGTAAACTCCTGATGTGGTTTTAGGAATATATCCTAGTTCAGTCTTCAAAGCACCACGATGTGTATCCCATTGGCTTTCGTCTAAAGCATTACCACCGACAACAGCATTGCCAGTTTTATATGGGGTTATCTTTATTTCCTCGTATGAGTTTATATATCTATTCATATTATCATGCCCTGCGAATCCTATCTTATCATATATCGCATTATATTTCAAGGCATATGTTGGATTACAAGTATAGCCATGTGTGGCTTGTTCTCTGGCACACAGATTAACAACTCTAGAAGTATATGGTTGATTTAAGTCTAAAGGTCTTCCAACAATAGCATCGTGTTCTAATACTATGGCAGTATGTCCTTTATCTATAATCTTCTTACGAACCTGATAATGACTCATAGTCATACACTGTTGCATAACAATCATTCGGTTTTCTATTTCTTTGGTAGGTTCTTTACCCGCTTTTCTTCTGTAGTTGCCAAGAAGTCTTTCTCTATAGTCCTCTCTCACTTCCCACATAGGATAATATTCTTCTAGAGTGTAAGGAGTGATGGCATCAAATAATATAGGGTTGACATTGTTTGCTTTACAAGTATCATACGCCCTTTGAGTAAGCTTCTTAATCTTATCAGTGCCAAAAGTATTAATGGTTGTTATGATATAAGCATCAAACATTACGGAAGATCCCACTCACTCTGTGGTTTGTTAACGATAGTGTAATGCCATGGACCGTTGTGGTTGTCTGCGTTCCTGAGTTGTACGTGGCAAAGCTTTGCTTCTCTATCATCTCTGCCATCATATACGGGTCTAGGAGTCACATCAGAGTTACCAGCATAATGAATGTAGGTATTCCAGCCATGATCCATTTCGGTTATATCCATGTCAGCAATGAACATCATAGCATGAAGATAGTTCTGATCGATCTGATAAAATCTAGGAAGTGATGTGCCTCTCATATAGTCTATGTATTCTTGGAACGGCACAAACCCTTTACGTGCCTTCTCTCTACCCTCAGGCGAATACATTACAACACCAGTATTAAAGATCTTCATATCACCATTGTCGTTCAATGGCATATCTACTTTGTATTTGGTTTTAAGATAACTGTTCCAAAGCTTGTCTGTCTTGTTATTGAAGATGCCCTCGCCTCTTCCTCTGGTTATCTCTTTATGCTCTTCTCTACAGATACCAATATCAGCAATCTTCTGATCAAAGATACTTTCTTTTAAACAGTCTACTGAGAATACATCTGTATCCGCAAATAGAATGTTGTCATACTCTTCAAACCTCTCTGCCCATATAGGTTCAAAGGCATTATAGTATGTTGGAATGTCGCAATACATTTGCGCCCAATAAGGATCTGTTTTAAAAATATACTCAGCACCAATACGATCAGCATAGTTCTTCATGTTCTCTGCGCCGTACTTGACTGCCTCGCCGGGTTTACCTAGCCAATACTGATATATTAAGTTCTTCTTTTTTACCATGGTCGATTTGCCTCTATCACTGCCGAATGAAATGCCCTCACTTGGCCTACTGTATCAATGTTCTGAAACTCAGGTAATCCGCTTTCCTGATATTTCTTTTCCTTTACATTAATATACCCTATTTCTTTCATTGTGTCAACAAGTTCTTTCTTGCTCCAGATGTGCTTGTGCTCTCCATTCTGCCACAATATACCTTCAGCGCACTGATCTTGTATTCGCATATTCTCTGTTTCTTTGGGAGCAAAGTTATGCTTCTTTACATAGATGTTATAATAATGTTGAACCCACTCATGATTACTTAAGTCTTCTTCTTGGCGTAACCACTTAACAAACTCCATAGGGGGCCAAATAGTTCTGATAGTTCCAAGAGGTTTCATTACACGTAACATCTCTTTTAGAAAGTTAATGCCTTCGTCCTTGGTTAAGTGCTCTATGAAGTGTTCGTTATAAACTCCACTATAGGTCTGATCATCTACACCCTTCATAGGGAGATCTGTCATATCGTAGACCATAACTCCCGGCATCTTTACATCACGAACTGCGTCCCAATTCAATCCACGTTGTTTAGAACCAGCGATCTCTAGAAATCTCATCGCATATCCTTTATGTTTACTAACTTGGCAAGTTCTTCAATGTTCTCTCCTTCCATGGGCAGAACAGTTTTGTGGAAGAAATGTATGAAGTGTGCTTCTTGAAGTTTATCATTAGGAACGGCATTATACAAACCATTCCATTTCCAATCCAAATGCTTAAGACGCATCTTCTCTTCTCTAACCCAAGTGTTAAGAAGTGTCTGATCTGTTGACCACTTCCATGGACCTAGACCATCAATGAATGGTTTGAACCTTGGTCTACGTAAGAACTGTGCTGGGGTTTCACCATTAAGAAAATCTCCCATAGACTTATTCATTAACATCATACCCATGTTAAAGAACTCTGCGCCATGCTTGTTCCACTTCCAATCAACATTTTTGATTGTCTGATACTGCATACGAGAGTAGTTTGTGATCTTCTGTAGATACTGATCGTTCAATGGCATCTGACGTTCTATAACACCAGCGAAGTCATAGTCACTACCGATCTCATCAAAGATGTTTGGTGCTGTTTCTCTGATGTAGATATCACCATCAATCAATGCTATCTTGTCATAGGATCTGAAGTATGCAAAGGCATTCTCTTTCTCATAGATGGGAAGGAACCCGCCATACTTACCATAGGATTCAGTTGATCTATTTGTTTGAAAAATGTCAGGCTTGATCATAAGAATAGGGTGCCGCTGAACAACATAGTCAGCCCCTATTCTATCAGCATATTCCTTAACTGATGCAGTACAAAAGTCGTAAAGTTTCTTACGCTTGCCTGTGTATACTTGGTATATCAATGTCTTCATAATCTAAACCTATATATGTTCTGTGTGGTGCTTTGTGATCAATGGTATTTAGTCCATCAAAACAAATCTGATCTATGTAGAAATAGTCTTTCATTTTTCTCTGTGCTGACATATTTAACGCAAGTGCTATAAACCCATCGCTATTAATTCTTATTTCTCTGCTCATTGTATTGGCAATTAGTCTTTCTGCAACTCGTGGCCTTAAATAGTAACCAGAGCCAACTGCCATGGCATTATTATGTTCTGAACTATATGAAAGAAACTTATATCCTTCTTTACTCATATCAGGTAATGGCTTCATAAGTTTTGAGTCATGCTCTACTATAATAAGTGATCCTTCGTTAATACACTTACACCATAAATCAAAGTGACTATACCAAACTGCTTTTTCAGTAAAAGTAAAATCTCTACTTGTTCTTCCGCTTGATTTTTTACCAAATGTTAACTGGTGTCTATATATTAAATCTTTTGAAGTTGTTGCTTCATGTATTGTGGGAGTTATATCATGTTCTTTCCAAGATGGCATAACTTCTCTAACATACATTTGAGAAATAGGATGGTCAGTCATAGCAATCATATAAACAGGTATCAAAATATTAATGACTCAGGAGTACCCTTTAAAAATGCACGATTGCTTAAAATATACTGTGCTCCTTTATGATCTAGTACTTGAATTTTAAAAGGATATACATAGCAATTTGGAAATGTTTTATATTCTTTTGTTCTAAGCTTAGTGTGAGTGGAAAGCTTCTCAGGTGAGATCGCACCCCGAAAAGTATTTGGTGTTGTCCTTATATTTTTATTTGAGATGAGCCTACTTCTAGGCATATCCATTTCTAAATAACTGACACTTGAGAAAGCAACTATAAAATGTTTTCTTAACTTTCTTGCTTTTAACAAAACTGCCCAATATGCATACCATTGTAGAACCCCATTCATTCCAACATCAGATTCTTTTACTGGCAAATTAAAAGACCAATCAGGATCATTTACTTGTTGTACTGTAGGATAGTTCTGTATAGTTGGAGAATATCCAAATGCTTTGAACTGATTACGCAGTTTATCTTTAGCAATAATATGCGAATCTTTTAAAGGAGATGTTAAAATAAACACCCTAGTATCTTTTTGTAAGTGAAAAGGATCTTCTATCATCTGTAATCATCCAAGTTAAAGTTTGTGCCATACATTTTATAGTTTTCACGCCCATGATTAGTATACACTAAAACTTCAGGATCGTCAATCAAGAAGTCGCAACTCTTACAGAAATCAGGATAGTCTCCTGTCTCGTGTTGCTTTCTTAGTTTATTATACGCATCACCATTAAATATTTCTTCAAGTGTATTTAGTGAACCATGACCTAATACTGCTTCATCATCCCTGCCTAGAACCTGACAACAAGGATGTATTGCGCCAGTAGCGTCACCGATGCCCCCAGCCCTAATAACAAGATCAGGAGAAAAAGGTCTTCCACAGGTTTTCTTTTCGCCCAATCTATCATACGTTGGATCATATACACCGCTCCAGTTATGCATCTTCCATATCTCTGTGTCTACATTTGCAGACTTCACAATCTTTTGATACTCAGCAACCTCATAATCTATGTTATCATTATCTAGTATCAAATGATATGTAGCAACAACACAATCAGATTTAGAACTAATAGTATATCGTTTCATATCATGTAGATTAGTTATTACCTTATAAAAGTTATCACTATTCATCCACTCTTTGTATTTATCATAGTTGTAACCTACAATACTAAATCTAAAGAAATCTAATCCAGCATCCACACATTCCTTCATAAAGTTACCGTTCATGCGATAACCATTAGAAAATATGACTGCCTTTGCTTTATGTTTTTTTACTACGGCAATGTATTCTGCTAGGTTTCTATTGATTGTAGCTTCACCAGAACCATCTAGGTTTACTACATTAAGTCCAGCCTCAACACACTGTTCAACATAATCCTCAAACTCGACAAGAGGCATACGCTTCATCCAGTTTTTACCACGTGCTCCAGTGGTTCCATCTTCTTTAGTTTGTGGACACATCTGACAAGTGTAGTTACACCCACCATTTATCTCAATAACGGCTCTATCTATTTGCATTTAAAATCCATTTACAAATCTAAAGAAAACATTTTTATAGTTTTCTGCTCTTTCCGTTGCCGCTTCAATATAGTATTCAAACTTCTTCATATCTCTATCTATATAAAAACCACGTTTTTTATTAAGCATTACAGCCGCTGGCGTGTGCCATTTAGTTATACTTGAATCACTAAGAACAATATGAGGTTTAAATAAGTTCTTAGCCATATAGTGCCACATCCCCTCGTATGATAGACAGAACTCGCAAGTACGTATATGATACAATGCTTCATGTATAGGAGTTCTGTAATCTATCTCAGTAACACTATATCCAAAATCTTGTAACCTGTCAATAAATCTCTGCCACTCAGAATCTAATAATAGGCTCTTTGAGTTAGACATTTGCTGTTGCATATTACCGCTAGGTCTCCATAAGGTTATTTTATTATCTTGTGGAGTAGTATTTATAGTAGGGTCTAATGCCCAATAGCGATATAGTTCAGAGTTTTTACGTCTGGTTATACCTTCATAAAACTTTTTATATAATGCAGTGTCTTTACTATCAAAAACATATTCAACGTCTACAATATCTTTCCACATATATCTACTACGAATGTATTCAACCCTTTCAACAACGCTCTCAGGATCTTCATAGTGATGCACGTAGTCTTTAGGGTGGAAGAAATGTATCTGAAACTTAGTAGGCTTTTGATTAGCAAACGCTCTCATGTAAGCAATATTGAGACCGTACATACTGTCACCGATACCAACAGTAGTCTTCCAACGTATGGAATCTAGGCCATGATTATCTCGCCAGTTGCCTACCCAATGATTCCAAAGGTCGCTCATAATAATCCACAATCTCTTTTGCTAAACTCATGGCTTCGTTGAAGTTTTTACGGAACCGATTATTCTTATGACCATTTTCAATAAAGTTCTTTAGGTTATTTATGTCACCATCATAACTAGGTAAATCATACGATTTCCTATACGACACCATAGACTCCCACTCGAACCTCAAATTTAATATTTTAGCTAGACTCATAATTACCTTCCATTTTAAATAGTCCCATTACTCCCGGGCTTTTTAGTTCGCATTTTTTTCCTGATGAATATTTAATATTAGTATAAAACCAATACATAGGTTCATACTTTAAAGAGAATAGGTTATGCTTCATTTTAGTTGCCCATCTAACATCATGCCACTCTAGGTTATCAATTACAAGGTATCTTGGTTTTATTTTCATACAAGAATCTAAATCCATTAATGGTTGAGGAGCTACGTGATTGCCATCCACAAATATTAAATCTATATCACTATGTCTGTCCTCGTTACCCCAAATAGCCTCTTGGTAATAAGTGTGTTGAGGCCAGAACTTTTTTATTTGTTTAGCATTAAGATAAGACACAGGGTGAGGATCATAACTAACTAAAGATTGTAAGTTCTTAAATATAGTCATCATCAACAAAGCAGAATGACCAGCCCACATACCGATTTCTATTACCTTCTTAGGATTTACAATCTCTTGCATTTCAATCCAAGGATTTACCATATCAGGGTTATTTAAGTCCGTACCCCCCCATGCATCTTTAGGATACTGTATATAATGATCATCAATGTCTAAAAGATTCTTCACGCAATTCTCCAATTAATTTTCTATCAACTTCAAAAGATATGTTAGAGGATATTATAGTTTTCCTGAGATTACTTTTAATAATAGGGGATCTATGAACTAAAAAGGTAGGAAAGAATAATATGTCACCTTCTTTAACATCAAACTTCCCATAGTTTAGAAATTCTGTAGCTTCTATCATTTCAGGTAACTCAACATAATATATAAAAGCCCAATGACCATCATGCTGATGCCAACCAAAACTAGAACCTTGTATATATTGCTGAAACCACGATTTATTTTTATGCCTAACTCTTAAGCCATATGTGTCACAAATCTCTGCAACAGGGAATAATAATATATTATCTATTAAGGTTTCATATGTTCTTGGTGCTTTCGGTAGATCGAAATCATAGTAATACCCAGAGTCATTAAGCCCAATATTATTGTCTGCTTTCATCTGATCTATAGATTTAAGCAGTTTAGGTTTCCAATAATCATGATCTTCCACAGAAAATATATGAACGTGATCTGGTAACTTAGCCTTGGAGTTGTTGATTGTCAAGGTCTTCGAAATCGTTTTCATCATCATACATCACTTCATTCAACTGTTGCTTACCATCATCATTCGATACTTCTCGTATACGAACATCTCCATTCAAAGATTTACTTTTCTGATTTCCACTTTTTTTATTACGGGAATCGTACCTAGTATATTTTGCCATTTTAACCTCTCTTAGTATCCTAGCATTTCTTTTGTCATAATATAATCTCTTACAAAATCTGAGCGAACAATATCTTCCCAACCAAAGTTCACTATAGTAAAGTTCTTTAACTGTTCAACTATCTGTAGAAACTTTATAATACCATTTTTCTCATCATCAAACTTAAAATCACTTTGTTTAAAGTCTCCTGAAAATATAATCTTGCTTTGTTTACCGACACGAGTTATAACAGAATCCAACTCGTGGAAGTTAAGGTTCTGCATCTCATCTACTACTATCACACAGTTGTCGTAAGTAGTTCCTCTGATAAAAGATGTTGAGTCAAAAGATATTTGACCTGATGTTAACATTTTATTGTATGATGCTTTATCTCCAAACAGTTCATTACAAATGTTTTTGTAAGGAGAAGTAAAGGCATCTTCTTTCTCTTCCTTCGTCCCCGGCAAGAACCCCATGTCTCTTGTAGGAACCATAGATCTTACTATAACTAATCTGTCATAGTCTTGCTCTTCTAACACATCCTCTAATGCAAGGTATAAAGCCATAAAGGTTTTACCCGTCCCAGCCGATCCCGTGAGAACTAGGTTATCACCTTCATCCCACGATTTAAAAGCAGTTTCCTGATTGGCTGTTAAAGGTTCATGCTGAAGCAAGTCAGCCAATTTAACAGTCATAGAATTATTTAAAGTCTTCACACGATTTTTCATTTTACACGTCTATACTATTATCTCTACCAGCACCTGATTTTACTCTGCGAAGAACATCTTTCCATCCATCACCAGCCTTGTTATGAGTTGACCCATGCTGAGATATAAACGTAGGAGTTATTAACTTCTGTTTATATTCACCATTAGACAAGAACTCATCACGCTCTGTTACTGACATGAACATTTCTTTTTCTTCATTATTCGACACATTTATCATTGTATATGTGGGCATCATTATAACCTTTTAAATTATGCGGCTTCCAACCTTGATTCCAGAAAATCACGTTTACGTTTTAACTTTAAAACTAAATCCATCTTACCTTTTTCCTTTACTTTATTTATGTATAGGTTTAAATCTTCTAAATCTTTTCTGAGTCTCTCGTGTTGGATTCTACTCATACCTTCTCCTTATAGTATTTTATTTAACAATTAAGTCTGGGAAAGCCTCCTTTACAAGTTTCTTTGTAATACCCTTAATAGGCATATCTTTATTGATCATACCCACAAGAAGATCTGCATCTCTTGGGTGTACTGTTTCAAGTATATCTAAAAACATCTTTTCTCTTTTTACGGCTGGCATCTTAGCACCAGAAGTATTGGGTAAGAAATACGCAAACTTTCTATTATGAGTGGTTAAATTTGATGGCACTGACCTAACATCAGCGGGTTCATAAGGAACCTTACCAGTAGGCAAGTTCCATTTCACCAGATCATCAAAGGTGCCACGCAATATATCTTTCATTGCCCAATTATTATTATTCTTTTGTAAGATTTGTATTTTGTCTGTGCGACTTTTTGCTTTAGATACTTGATCTAAAATCTCAAACACCATCCAAGTTGTCTTATTAACCATATTAAATAAAGTCCTCTATATCCTCAAGTAACATTCGGCATCTGTTCTCTACTAAGTAAGGAAACACTTTGCTTCTGTTGTTCACTATATTATCTTGTTCATCAAAACTATTTAGTATTTTAGATTTTACCAAACTAGGAGTTTCTTCTAAATCTATTAACTTTTTATTACGGCAATAGTTTCTATAAACCTCATCGCCCATAGCTTTAATATCTTCTACTAGAGTATCTATAGTAGTTTGACGCATGGGTGTTTGACGTATTCCTTCTACAAAGCAATTATCATTGCTAAGAACATTAGGTACACCATCTGAAGTATCACCTTTTAATATCAACTCTAATAGTTGTTGTCTAGGATTATTTTCTACAACAAAGGTTTTCTTTAAGGGAGAGTATTGTTTTACATTATTATACTTCTGTAACTGTGCGAAGTCTTTATCTGAAGACACAATCATTATAGGTTCATTCTTACCAAACTCTTGTGATGCATCTACTAGGGTTCCTATAACATCGTCTGCTTCACATTCATCTATAAGAACAGTCTTGTATGGAAAGTGTTCGCCAATCTCATCATAAACCTTAGAAGTTATTCTAAAGAGTTCTTTCCAATCAGTATTATCTTTCTTACGATTGGCTCCACGTTTAAACTTGTAGTTAGGGAAGTATTCTTTACGCCAGTTCTTTCTGCCATCACCACACACAACTATCTCACCGTATTTGTCTTTAAACTTATTACGATACATTCTTACGTTGTTTAAGATGAGATGCCTAAACAAATCCTCATTCATCTCATCTTTCTGTAGTATCACACTTCCAATAGCTACAGCATTATAATCAATCAAAATCACTGGTCTTACTCCTAATATAATATGGATATACTATCCACCTCAAAAACCTTTAGTTTATTATATACTAATCTGACGATTCGTCAACCCCTTTTTTATCCATCATGCGGATCTTCATTTAAATGTTGTTGCCTCTCAGCCATTAAGATTACCTGTTTAGCATACTCAGCTTTGTCAACAACACCTTCTTCAAGTAGTCGTTGTCTATTAACCTCATGTGCCGCTATAGTATCTTCTTTAGATCCACCAGAGTATGGAACACAATGTCCTTCTTCAGTTAAGATCTCTGTGACCTTACGCCCATCAGGTACACGAAAGTCTCCAAGGATACGTCCAAACTTACCCTTCATATCTTCACCATGTCTATCTTCTGTTGTGATTAGTTTGCCGCCATCTTTCATAAGTTCTATTAGTCGAGCCTTTGCCGCTTCGCCAAATAGATCTTCTACCTTATCAGATGTTCTTGACTCAGGTGTATCAATACCCATGATCCTTACTCGTTCATCTTTAAGACAAACACCAAATCCTAGATCAATATCAACATCCACTGTGTCTCCATCTAGAACCTTGATTACTACTACGTCATATTCATTTTGCATTTTATTTCCCCAGTATATGTTTACGGTGTATTTTTCCTCCAATAAATGCATTATAATATTCGTCAGGTTTTAAGAGAACGTCTCTTTCGATCTGATATTTCATTTCATAGTATGAGCATAAGCCCTTTGTCTTGCAGAGTCTTAGTATCTCTCTTCTAAAGTTTTCTGCCCCTTTAGTTTCCACTAGCATTTTTACTTCGGTGCTACTGCCATAGTATTTACGCCAATCGCTCTCAGAACGGCTCCTAATGGCTCTCTTACGTGTCCTAGTGATAGGGAGCTTCTTTGGCTTCCAAAAGAACTTCTTGCCAATGTATTTCATACCAGTATCTAACTCAGTTATCTGATACACAAATCCTTGATACTCTTCTGGTGTTTCATCAAACACTTCATCATCATAATACCACATAAAAAAATAGCCCCACTATTACATGGGACTATTTATAATCAATCTTCTAGTTGTTCAAAGTACAAGGGAGACCCGCACATCGGACAATATTGAGGAACCTCTTCACTATCCACAACTAATACTTGTGTCTCAGTTTCGCAAGCAATACACTCTGCCCAATATTCTTCTTCCATGTCTTACTCCTTAAAAGGTTATTTCACAAGCACCACCTTGGCAAGCAATCGCACCCATAGTGTCTATGTCAGTGAACCTCTTCTCAGCAAGCTCCCCAACAAAGTCTATTGGCTTAATGTTTTGCTGGATCTTCTCCCACTTGTGTAGAAGGAAAACATCCTTAAGGCAATACTCTGTCTCTTTCAAATCATTCATGAAGTAGTTATCAGCAAACTTATTAAATCTACGTAGCCATTCAGCACGTTGATCTGACACTTCGCCAAGATACTCAGGTGGCGTTTGAGCTATCATTGTAGCTTCCCACAAGTCACGAAATCCAGCCTTGCGAGTATCTACGATAAGACCTGACGCAAACAATGCGGCCTTACCATACTTTTCCACAATTTCTTTCTCTGACAATACTTCTGTCATTGGAGCCTGTGCAAAGTCTTTATCACCCATACCAGCCAAGAAACTAATACCAGCAAAGCTATGACGGTTTTCGAAAACATAGTCTTCGATCTCAGACCATTGATGCGGCATTACTGTTACAGTGTTGGATACATTGTGACGTGTCTTTGGGTTAGCGCATAACTCAACGTTTGTGCCAGCCTCTACCCAATTATTTTGAACCAGCTTAACTTTTTCCAACAACTCTGTTGCATACAAGTCTTCCCGATACAAAGAACCCTTAGGTGAAATGATTGGGAACCCTACACAGTAATCAGTGTTGTTAGATGACCATACAGACTCTTCAACCATGTATGGATTAGTTTTTGCTATTAACTGTCCAACCTCAGTATCTTTGTTAAGTTGAATATGGCGAATGTAGCGTGGGCTATGCTCACCATGAATACCAGATGCTGTTTGTAAAAGAACTGAAGCGTTACCAGATGGCTTTACACACGTGGTTCTGGCGGCGGCATTAATACCAATAAGTTTAGCAACCTCTTTGTTAACTTTCTTAACAATCTCTGCGCCTTCACGCTGAACTTCTGCATCCAGCAATACTTCTGGGTTATTCATCCAACCTGTGACCGACACACCTAACAATGCTTCACGCTCAAATATTTTTTTACTTGTTTCTGTTAGGTATTTGAAATCAGTATAACCAGCTTGAAGCGTTCCCATAATAGCACCTGTGCGACACGCCTTAAAGAACTCTTCTTTAGATGTACACTTAGAGCCATTGATCTCTGTTAAGTTACATCCCTGCCAACCACTCTCTCCATCTATCTGTGGAAACATTCCAATCTCGACACATGGGTTAGTAGTAATATCTTTGTCATCCACAAAGAAGAAACCGGGCTCTCCAAACTCTTTGATGGACTGCATGATATCTCTAAAGTCTTCACGCTTGATTTCATCTCGTACAATCACCGCTGAGTTGTTAGAACGTCCACGCTGTGGATTATCAACAAACCAGTTACCTGTTTTAGCACTAATCATTTCTTCATCGTCTACACTGAACAAACAGATCGTTGCGGATCGTCTTACACCACCAGCCAACACTGCATCTGAACCATGCATTGCTATATCGTAAATATGAATAGGCTTTAGGCGAGTAGCACCATTTAGAACTTGTGATTGAATAAGATGTTCAATCTTATCTAATGCTCTACGCAATGGCTCTGGACCGGGGGCTTTAAATCCACCATTAATCATAGCACCCTTTGGACGCACATGAGTAAGATCGAAATATACCTTACGGCCTTCCATCTCAGGGAACTGTCCACCACCAACAAAGTATGATGACATTAGTGCTCCAAGAGCATCAGCCCATCCTTCAATAGAGTCTTCTACTACCCAACCCTTTGCTTGCTTCTTACGTTCTGCTATATCTGGCATTTTGTCGGCATGATGCTTTTGCACTGAGAAACCAGCCCCTGCGCCACAGAGAAGCACGTAGAACAACTCTGAAAAAAATCGTGGGCGGTCAGCATACGTTGAAGTGCAGTTGTACATCCGCATCATGTGCTTCAATAGCTGGTCTCCACCAAACTGTAATGCTCTCTGTGCGCCTAGAGCATACTTCAACTTATATGATGCTTCTGCTTCATCTATTAATAGAGCGAGTTCAGGACTCATCTTCTCTTCGTAAAAATCTCTGTGCATTTCCATAACACGTGAGACTGAATCGTCCCAACTTTCATAACGTTCTTTTGTATCATCCCACCTACTATATCCTTCGTAGAATTTAGTTTCGGACATGAGATTCCTTGTATCCCTATCTCTATTGTTGTTGACAAGCTTGAGCATCTAGCACCTCGTTTAGTGAATAATTGTCGGCACCGCTAGTCCGTATAACTAGCAGTCGAATTAGTGTTTGTATCTTATTGGTGTAGTATATAGTAAAACTAATAATCTTACAACCACATATTGCGGTAAATATATATTTTATTTTTTTATACTTTAAATAGTATAATCATATATTTCTGTTGTGTGAGATTCTATATTAGATTTTACTTTGATTTTAGTATTATTCTTTATAAAATCTTCTAGTATGTCTGCTTGATATTTGTGAGCGTCTATTTCCCAATGAAAATCATCCTCTGTTTTAGTGAATGCTTCTTGTTCTAAGTGTTCGTACATTCCAGACTTAAATGGGTCTTCTATAATAAAGTTATCTAGGTTTATTGCTTGAAATAATGGGTCTTTTTTGTAGTCTTCTCCTATTGGATAGTAATTCATTATCACAAGTTTTATCTTTTTTATTTCGCACAATAGTTGTAGATGCATAAGTTTTTGACACCATTGATATTTCATAAATGTTTCAGACGTATCTCCAGCGGTGCACGTATAATACACCGCACGATCTGGAAGAAATGCCCCCACCCAAAAGGCTTCTTTAGCGTTTCCACACTCTTTCATATGTCTCATAAAAACATTGTGTATCATTAGTTTTACATACTTATTATTATGAAATAATAGTTGACGTTTCAGATTATTTATCTGATGGTATTGTTTAAAATCAGGTGAAGGTATATAGCATCTAAAGAAATCTGAGGGCTGTAGCACAATTATATCTATTTTTTCCTCTCCTAGTTTTTCACGTTCTTCCCACATCAGTATAGTAATTATATCACTGATCATGGTCACATTGTCTTTGCCACTATGAGAGGTATTATAGGTTGGTTTGTCTAGCGCATCTCCTAAAAAATTTGCATAGGTATTGGAAATGAATGTTTGACTTTTTGAAGATCCTTTTTTTACACCAAGAGTAAAACTACAGCCATTAAAAAGTATCATTGAAAAACCTTTACATTATATTTGTTTTCAAAAAGAATACCATCATACTTGTGATTACACATAGGCATACCTCTAACATTTAGAGAAGTATTTAATAGCATAGGCACACCACTAAGTTCATAAAATTCTTCTAGTATAGGTCTAATAACGGACTTACAATCTTTTTTAACTATCTGTACACGAGCGGTTCCATCAACATGAGTCACACTTTTATAGTCATGTTTTGCCTTGGCAACATACTGCATATATTCATTCATTGGTCCTTCAAAAAATTCATCGGCAAACTCTTCTAGAATAGCAGGGGCGAAAGGTCTAAACTTTTGTCTTCGCTTTACTTTGTTCACAGTATCTTTAATATCATATATAGGATTGGCTAATAAGCTACGGTTTCCTAATGCTCTAGGTCCAAACTCTGCTTTACCATTTAAGACCCCAGCTATGTTTTTAGTCATTAGATATTCAGCCACACGTTTAGGATCTACTTCCTTATTGGTATCTAACCCTAGATAGCTGTCAACCCAATTAATTCTGTTTTTCCCAGTTTCTAAAGCCCATGTTCTAGCGGCGGCACCAAGAGATGACCCACCATCACTAGGATTTGCCGCAATCCACATATCGTCAAATAAATATCTTATTTTACTATTGACAGTTATATTTTGAGCAACTCCACCACTATAGCATAGCTTGCTACCATACTCTCTAGCCTTAGTCGCAAGTTTTAGTATTTCTTCTTCTGCCCATGCTTGTAGAGACGCCGCTAAGTTATAGGGTTCTGTTTTTGCATACTTAGATAAATTATCAGATAAAACATTTCTGTAATTCCAATATGGAAATGAATATCTAAATTCTTCTACGGAAATCCTTACAGCTTCCAATAAAGTCGGTTCACCATAGGATGCCATTCCCATTACAATATATTCTTCTTCTAAAGCTCTGTAGCCAAGCATTCTTGTTACAAGAGCGTAAACAGTCCCAATCGAATTAGGATACACATCCTCATACAACAAATCAAAATTGGAGTTCATAATAGTGGCTGTTTGATATTCCCCATAACCATCTATGGTGAGTATCACTGTATCCTCTGACGATTCCCAAGGGCGAGTGTAAAACGCTCCAGCCGCATGAGATTCATGATGTAGACATTTTTTAGAATAAGTATATTTTTTCTTACCACCAAACCTAGCTTTATACTTTTCTAGTTTTTCATGCCAATCCCCTTCAAAAGTACTTAGCACTTTATGAGCGGAATCTAAACGAAATTGAGTATCTTCATAGAAGGTAACTAAATCATCATTTTGTATCATATCATATAGACGATGATGTAGCACAGGATCATTTTTAATTTTACTATACCGCTCACTTTCAGCGGCGAATGATACTCTACCATCCTCTTCAATGAACGCAATACTGGCGTCATGGAAGTCATCACTTATTCCACAGTATCTCATAGTTTTAAGGAGTTTCTATCACAGGCTCTTCAGTCAAGGCTTCTTCATAGTAACCTATGATTGCCTGTGTATCTTTGATATACCTACGCATCTCAGCAATGCCAAGTGCTAGGTTCTCATATCCTTTAGGAGTGATGGCAAAGAAAACTATATTACCAGTATTCGCTTCTAGTTCTGCTAGTTTTTCTTCTAGGTTTTCTTCAGTAACTACATACCAATCAACAGGTGGGAACTTGACTGCTTTAGGTCGCTCCTGAATAGGAACACTCTGTTTGGCATACTCTGTCTGAATAACTACTTCTGCTTCAGGTGCTCTACTGCAACTCCACAGTAGGAACGGTAATGTCAGTAGGAGGAGTGGTTTCAGATTCAATTCTGTTGAGTAGTTTAGTGACTGCATTGTCAACCCTTTCTTCAAGTCCTTGTGCATTTGTTAATGCTTCCATAGTCAAATCAATTTTAGCAAACACGCCTCTAAGTTTATCTAAATGTGATTGCGATTGCTGTAGTCTTTTACTTAAATCTTTATTTAGCTGTTCATTTTTCTTTTGATCTGCTTGCATATTCTCGACAGTTGCTTGTAAGGTTTCAGCGGCAGACTTTAGTTTAACGTTATTTTCTCTCAGTGTATTTATAGTAGCCTCTGACCAGAGATAGTAGTTGTAGCCACCATAGCCCACACCACCTAACAAACTTGCTATAATAATGATTAAATATAACTTAGCCAACGTAATGCTCCATCATGATCCCACCAGTGCGGCTGTGCGCTTTTTCTGTGTTTCTACCATCCAATTTAAGTAGTTAGTAACAGGATTAGCCAAATACCAACCTACATTTCTGTATGTGCCAAACTTTGCTTTTAGCATTTCTTTATTTAAGTTATTCCAATCACGTGAACTTTTATCAATAATAGCCTTTGCTTTCTTTCCAGTATACTTGCCGACTAACTCGCCTACGTTAATAAGATAGTAGTTAACACAATCAACTACTATTTCATTGTCACCGTGGCTTGCATCAGGCCAGCCCGTTTTATACGTGTCAAGAAACTTTTCAACATCATCTTTGCGTCCAAGGTCTTTTACTTTGCTACTGTAGTTTATCTTATAACTACCTATTGGAATCATTATATTGTTTTCACCAAATGGCCCTCTAGTTCCTGTGTGTGATTCGAGTGATGCCCACACAGGATTTTTTATATTCAGTGCTTGTATTACTTTTGCTTGAGCAGGATTTTTTGCATTGCCGTTGTATTTTCTATTTTCTTGTGGAGTAACCTTAACTGCAAATTTGTGAGCATTATTAACAACACCCTTTACTTGTCTATACATCAGAGGCTTGTTACCCATTTTCGTACATATATCTGCAACCACGGCAACACGCTTGATCATATGATCCATGTCATTTGTGTTTGCCATATCTTCATTTATTTCTGAAAATGTTTTAAAAGTTTTAAGCATTATTCTCCAAGTGCCTTCTATACATTGCTAGTAGTCTTGGTGTCTTATCTTTCTTACGTCTACGATCAGTCACGTTTATTGGAACACCCAACTTACGTCTTAATACATTTGTGGGGAGCCTTTTCCTTGGACCCATGTTTTTAGTATCTTGTGGAATACCAGCATCAGCGGTAGTGGTGACTTCTTCTTTCATCGTATCAGTTCTCCTACAGAAACGTATACGTTCCTCTTAGTCCTTGCGTGTGTAACTTCGTATATATTTATACCAAATAGGCATCCTACTGGATAGCACTCAGCATCGACTTTAACATTGTCTCTGGCATTTACCGTTTCATCTAACGTATCGTTTAAAAGTTTTTCGTTCATTACTTTATAAGATCCGGGGGATAGCCGTTCATCTTCAAGTACAAACCATTCACTTTGCTCTGTCAAGAAGTCTGCTTCAGTAACGCCCAATACTTTTAGACTCTCCAGAAGTTTTCCCTGAGGCATACTAAACTTTTCTTTTAGTAGAAACAATGCGGCGGCATATGAAGCAAGTTTACTTCCACCACCCGGAGCTTTCGCCATAATCTTTTTTATATTAAAGACAAGTTTATGGAATGGTGTATA
>TARA_R110000782_G_scaffold13976_5_pt1 | contig 21730 bp, 20 predicted proteins | sample TARA_R110000782 | Tara Oceans TARA_R110000782 (sample SAMEA4397859) | marine metagenome | biome: Polar Biome; feature: [SRF] surface water layer (ENVO:00010504); material: water (ENVO:00002006), including particulate matter (ENVO:01000060) such as... | depth 5 m | reverse complement strand
GGAGGGGCTCAGGGTTGTAGCCACGGGTGGAGCGCAGCGCAACCCGTGGATGATCGCAGCGCCAACATCTTGACCCCGGAGGGGTCATGGAGACTTGAGGATCCCCGTCGAGTTCGCGGTCTCGCAAACCGACGCCTCGCGCATCCCGAAGATCATCGCGGATCCTTAAACTTCCGTGACCCCTCCGGGGTCAAATCATCGGAGTCTGGGCTTGTCCACGGGTTGCGCTGCGCTCCACCCGTGGCTACACCCTTGCGCCCCTCCGGGGCTCTAAGAGATCCGGTCGAAACTCAGGCGGGAGTTGCCAAGTGCTTTCATCCAAGCACCTTTCACAGCAGCCGTTTGATGTGCTTGCCGATCTCGAGGGCCTCTTCCTGGGTCAGGGTGCCGGTCTTCCAAGAGAACTCCAGGCCGGGGCCGTTGTCCTTGTCGGGCTTGCCGCTGACCGGCGCTCCGCGGCCTTTGAACCGCGGGATCACGTGGAAGTGGACGTGGGGGACGGCCTGGCCGGCGTCGGCGCCGTTGTTCTGCAGGATGTTGACCGCGGTCGCGCCGGTGATCTTCTTGAGGGCGCGGACGATGCGGGGCAGCACCTTGCCCACCGCCGCGGCGTACTCGTCCGACAGCGTGTCGATCGACTCGGCCGGCTCCTTGGGGATCACGAGGGCGTGGCCCTCGGAGAGGGGGTTGATGTCCAGGATCGCGATGACGTGGTCGTCCTCGTAGATCTTGTGGGAGGGGACTTCACCGCGGATGATTTTCGAGAAGATGGAATCGGTCATGGCCCATGGTATCGGCCACGCGGCCCGTGTTCCGGGCGATTCGGCGGGCCGTCGGGCCGGGACGCGTACGATCGGGCATGCCCACGGAAGGGACCATCCAGACCGCCCCCGGCGGCCCGACGAAGGGGTCGGGCGGGCGGGTGCCGATCCGGACCCTGCCCGCCCTGCTGGTCAACCAGATCGCCGCGGGCGAGGTGATCGAGCGGCCCGCGTCGGTGGTCAAGGAGGTCGTCGAGAACGCGATCGACGCCGGGGCGACGCGGGTGGAGGTCGAACTCGAGGGCGGGGGCATCGAGCTGATCCGCGTGTCCGACGACGGGCACGGCATCCCGCCCGACGAGATGCCGCTGGCGATCGCGCCGCACGCGACGAGCAAGATCCGGGCGGCGGACGACCTCGACCGCATCGGCACCATGGGTTTCCGCGGGGAGGCGCTGGCGTCGATCGCGTCGGTGTCCCGCCTGCGGATCGTCTCGCGGGCCGCGGGCGAGGCCGAGGGGCGCGAGATCGCGGTCGAGGGCGACCTGATCCAGCCGGCCCGCCCGGCGTCGCGGTCGGTGGGCACCACGCTGGAGGTCCGCAACCTGTTCTTCAACACGCCCGCGCGGCGGAAGTTCCTGCGCACGCCGGCGACCGAGCAGACGCGGTGCATCGACTGGATCAAGGACCTGGCGATGGCCCACCCCGCCCTGGCGGTGCGGTGCGTATGCGACGGCCACGCCCGGCTGGACCTGCCTCCCGGCCAGACGCCACGCCAGCGGGCGGTGGCGATTCTGGGCAAGGAGCTCGAGGACCAGCTGGTCGAGGTGTCGGTGGACCGCTTCGACGACGCGCGGGGCGTGCTGGTGTGGGGGCTGGTGGGGCTGCCGTCGATCGCGCGGGCCACGGCCAAGTCCCAGCACGTGTTCCTCAACGGGCGGACCATCCGCGACAAGACCGTGTCGCACGCGCTGCGGGAGGCCTACCGCGGGCTGATCGAGCCCGGGCGGCACCCGACCGCGGTGCTGATGATCGAGATGTCGCCCTCGGCGGTGGATGTGAACGTGCACCCGGCCAAGCTGGAGGTGCGATTCCGAGACCAGTCGATGGTGCACCGGGCGATCTACCACGGGGTCAAGGACGCGCTGCAGCGGGCCGACGTGACGCCGACGGCGTTGCAGCGCCTGCCGGGGCTGGGCGCGGGCGGTCCGGGCAACCCGTTCGGGGCATCGTTCGCGACGGGGCCGGGGGCCGGGCACGCGTTCGCGTCGCCCCCGCCGCCGGTGGACCGGCAGGTGGATCGGCTGGTCGAGTATCTCAAAACGCGGCCCGCGCCGGCGGACGAGGCCGAGCCCGCGACGCCGGAACGCCTGCGTGAGGAACTCAAGCGGGTGCTCGATGAGCCCGCAGGCGAGCGGGACCCGTCCGACGCGGACCGTCCGTCGTTCGCCGATGCCGAGCGTGCGGCGGCGGACCTGCCCCGCGTGCGTCCGGCCGACCGGGTGCTGCAGGTCCACTCGAGTTACCTGATCACGCAGGACGCGCACGGCGTGGTCATCATCGATCAGCACGCCCTGCACGAGCGGGTGATGTTCGAGAAGCTGCTCGCCCGCGTCACGGCCGGCACCGCGCTGGAGCAGCAGCGCCTGCTGACTCCGATCGTCATCGAGTCCTCCCGCGGCGTGGTCGATGCGCTCGGCGAACTGGCCGCCCTGTTCGGGCGGCTGGGCTTCGAGATCGACGCCATGGGACCCAGATCCGTCGGCGTGCGGGCGGTGCCGACCTTCCTCGTTTCGCGGGGGGTCGAGCCGGGGGCGTTCGTCGAGGAGCTGCTGGAGAAGTCGGTCCACGACGGCTTCACGCCCGACAGCGAAGAGGCGCTGCACGAGGTGCTGGACATGATGGCCTGCAAGGCGGCGGTCAAGGCCGGAGACCGGCTCAGCGACGACGAGATGGACGAGCTGATGCGCCTGCGCGAGTCGGTCGAGCGTTCGGGATCCTGCCCGCACGGGCGGGCGACCACGGTGCGGCTGACGATCGCGGAGCTTGAGAAGCTCTTCGACCGACGCTGAGATCATGGAAGAGCAACGCCCCGCGTTGCCGCGGGGCGCCGTATGAAAAACGTGTCCCGCGGAGCCGAGCGGGGCACGGTTGGTTGTGATGGGCCACGCCCGGGATCAGCGGGAGGCGAGCATCGCGAGCCGGTTGATGGCGTGCTCGGCCAGGTCGGTCAGCTGAGAATCCGCGTTGCGTTCCTCGCGGAGCGATTCGGTGAGCAGTTCGTGGGCCTCGTCCAATCCGAGCACGCGTGCGAAGGCGCGGAGCGTGCCGTAGGTTGCGATCTCGTAGTGCTCGACCTTCTGCGCGGCGCAGATGATGGCCGCGTCGCGGGCCTCGGGGTCCGCGTCCTCGCCGAGGATCTCGGCGCCTTCTTCGATCAGGCCCTCCATCGCCTTGCAGCGGTGGCCGCCGGGGCGGAAGTCGAGCGTGGCGAAGATCCGCTCGAGCCGGGTGATCTGGCCCTTGGTCTCCTCGAGGTGGTCGCGGAACGCCTGCTCGAGCCGGGCGTTGGTGGCGCCGGCGGCCATCTTGGGCAGGGCCTCGACGAGCTGATTCTCGGCGCTGTGCATGTCCTTGAGTTGGGCGACGAACACCTTGTGGAGATCGTCGAGCTTGAGCGGCATGGCGGGGGTCCTTTCGGTTGGTGGGCGCCCGGGGGGTGCGGGCTCGGACGGGGACGTGGGCGGGGAGATCAGGCGTGGGAGAGCTTGCGGGCGTTGCAGCGCTCGAAGATGTCCTTGACGGTCTTGCGCTGCTCGGAGGTCTCGCATTCGACGCCGACGAGGACGTGGCCGTTCTCGAGGGCTTCCTCGTAGTGCTTGACCTCGTGCTCGGGGATCGCCAGGCCGATGAGGCCGCCGACCACCGAGCCGCCGGCGGCGCCGGCGCCCGCGCCCGCGAGGGCCGCGACGAGTGGGCCGGCGGCGATGAGCCCGAGCCCGCCGGAGCCGACCGCGCCGATGAGGGTCAGCCCGGCGACCACCGCGCCGAGCGCCCCGCCCGCGCCGGCGCCGATGGCGGCACCCTCGGGCAGCTTGGAGTGCGTCTCGACGCCGAACGAGTCGACATCGAACTCGTCGGAAGCGACGAAGCTGATCTCGTCGTGCCCGAAGCCGGCGGCGGCGAGCGATTCGATCGCCCGGGCGGCCTCGGTGTGGGTCTCGAAGATGGCGGTGAGGACATTGGTCATGGCGGTGCTCCTTCGCGGCCGCGGCGGCCGGGGGTGTGTTTCCGAAGCGCGGGGCGTCGCTCGCCCCTGACTGTGAGAGTTTGCGTTCCGCAGGTGGCGTCTCCGTGAGGGGGGCGTGAAAGGAAAAAAATCCTTTCCTGCGGACTGGGCCACTGAGCCAGAAAGCGGCCGTAGAGACGCGTGCGCTCCGCTGATTGACCGCGCGTGGGCACTGCCCGGTATGGGTGGTCTCCATCGGAAATCCGCGCACCAGAGAGCGTCGGTGGGGCGGCGTGCGTGGCCGCGGGGGTTATGCTGCGAGGGACCGGGCGGTTCCCGGGGCCGGCCTGCTCACCACTCGACGGTGTCGAGGTGGCGGCAGAGGTGCCAGGCGGTGGGGAAGCGCTTGTGGATCAGCGTGCGCTTGAGGCCCAGGCAGATCGACTTGACGATCGGCGGCTGGGCCGCGTACGTGGCGCGTCCGCCGACCGCGTCGTAGAAGATCCGGATCAGATCGCAGACGTCCTCGCGGATGTTCCACGAGGCGGCCTTGCCGCGGTCGTAGAGGTCCACGAGTTTGGCCTCGAAATGGATGCCGCGGCGTCGGACGAGCACGTTGCCGGCGTGCAGGTCGCCGTGGTACTCCCTGCGCTCGTGCATCTCGGCCAGGCCGGTGGCGATGGCGTAGAGCAGATGCAGCGCCTCGAACACCGGGAGGCGTCCGGCGGGGTTGGCGGCGACGTGGTCGGGCAGGAGGGTGCCCTCGACGAACTCGGAGATGAGGACGGTGACGGGCTGGCCCTTGAGGCGGACCTGCTCGGCGTGGTGGTACTGGATGACGATGCGGCAGTCGCGCAGGCGTTCGAGCTTGCGGGCGTAGTAGACCGCGGCCTTGTCCTTGGCGTTGCGCTCGGGGAAGAAGATCTTGGCGGCGCGCTGGGCGCCGGTCAGGCGTTCGGTGACGAGGTAGACCTCGCCCTCCCATCCCGAACCGATGAACCGATCGACGCGGTAGTTGCCGGCGAGCACGCGTCCGGGGACGATGCCGAACTGGGAGGGTGCGTTCACGCGTTGTCGAGCAGATCGACGGCCTTGAAGGGCTTGCCCTCGAGCATCTCGAGCGACGCCCCGCCGCCGGTGGAGACGTGGGTGAGCTTGTCGGCCACGCCGAAGACCTCCGCGGCCGACGCGGAGTCGCCGCCGCCGACGATCGAGGTGGCGCCGTTGGCGGTGGCCTGGGCGATCGCCTCGGCCACGACGCGGGTGCCGACGCGGAAGGGCTTCCACTCGAACACGCCCATGGGGCCGTTCCAGACGATGGTCCTGGACGGTTTGATGATCTGGCTGTAGCGCAGGGCGGTCTTGGGACCGATGTCCAGGCCCATGAAGCCGTCCTTGATGTGGCCGTCGAAGACCTCGATGTCGCCGGCGTTCTCCGAGAAGGTCGTCGAGCAGACGTGGTCCTCGGGCAGGTGCAGGTCGGTCTTGGACTCGGCGGCGAGTTCGAGGATGCGCTTGGCGTCCTTCAGACGGTCGTCCTCGACGCGGGAGGCGCCCACGCGGTGGCCAAGGGCCTTGAGAAAGGTGTAGGCCATGGCGCCGCCGACGATGATGTGGTCGGCCTTGGGCAGCAGGTGCTCGATGGCGGGGAGCTTGTCGGAGACCTTGGCGCCGCCGAGCACCACGGTGAAGGGCTTGGCGGGGCTGGCCAGGGCCTCGGAGAGGTACTTGATCTCTTTCTCGACCAGGAAGCCGGACACGCGGGGCTTGCCGGCCATGGCCTGGGGAACGGCGACCATCGAGGCGTCGGGGCGGTGGCAGGTGCCGAAGGCGTCGTTGACGTAGACGTCCGCGAGGGCGGCCAGCTTGGACGCGAAGGCGGCGTCGCCCTTCTTCTCGCCCTTGTGGAAGCGCAGGTTTTCGAGCAGGAGGACCTCGCCGTTCTTGAGGTTGGCCACAGCGGCGGCGGTCTTGTCGTCGGTGCAGTCGGTGGAGGGGAACTGCACGGGCTTGCCGAGCAGCTCGGCCAGGCGGTCGGCGACGGGCTTGAGCGACTCGTCGGCCTCGTAGCCGGTGCCCTCGGGGCGGCCGAGGTGGCTGGCGAGGATGGCCCGGCCACCGCGGTCGATCACGGACTTGATCGTGGGGATCGCCCCGCGGATGCGCCGGTCGTCGGTGATGGTGCCGTTCTTGATCGGGACGTTGAAGTCCACGCGGACGAGCACGCGCTCGCCGGTGACGTCGACGGCGGCGATGGTCTGCTTGGGCATCGGGGGCTCCTGGGTCGTGCCCGGCGGAGCCTGGTGGCCCGCCTGCCGGGGTCGGTGCGGGTGTCGGGAAGAGCGGGTGCCGGCGGGGGCCGTGCGGGGTCAGTCCTGGGAGAGGATGTCCTTGGAACGGGCGCGGACCGAGCCGGACTGGCCGAGCAGGCGGTCGCGCATCCGGCGGAGTTCGGCGCGGACGGAGGCGTCGATGAGCTGGTCGCCCATGCGGAGCTTGACGCCGCCGATCATGGTCGAGTCGGTGTACGGGTGGAGGACGACCTCCTTGCCCAGCGTCTGGGTGAGGCGGTTGCGGATCGATTCCAGTTCGGACTGGCCGACGGGGGCCGCGGTGAACACGTCGACCTCGACGCGCCCGAAGCGTTCCTGGACGATGGCGTCGAGGGCGCCGGTGATCGGGGCGAGGTGGCCCAGCCGTCCCTTGCGGTTGAGCAGGCGGAGGAAGCTGAGCGTGGTGGTGGAGACGCGGCCCTCGAACAGGCGGACCAGGGACGCGTCGCGCTTGTCGGCGTCGATGAGCCGGGAGGCGAGCACCTCGGAGAAGTCCTTGTTGTTGCGGGCCATCTCGAGGATTTCCTCGAGTTCGCCGAGCACGGCCTCGGCCCCGCCGGCCTGCTTCTCGGCGGCCTCGAACAGACCCTTGGCGTAGACCTTGGCGAGGGCGTCGGGTGCGGCTTCGATCAGGGGCATCTGGTGGCTCCGGGCTTCGGGTCGATCGCGGGAGCAAGCCCCGCGTCACCGGTGGTGGGGTCGTGGATCAGGCGTTGGCGGTCTTGAGCTCGGCCATGGACTCTTCCATGAGGCGCTGTTGGTCGCTGACGGTGACTTCGCGCTGGAGGATCTTGCCGGCCATGGCGGTGGCGATGTTGACCGACTCGGCGTAGATCTCCGAGAGGGCCTGCTTCTTGGCGGCCTCGATCTCGGCCTTGGCCTTCTCGCGCAGGGCGTTGAGCTCGACGTCGGCCTTGGCCTTGAGCTCGGAGGCCAGCGCGGTCTGCTCGGCCCGGGTGGCCTCGAGCATCTTCTGGGCCTCGGCGCGGGCCTCGGCGAGGTTGCGCTCGTACTCGTTGAGCGCGTCCTTGGCCTGGCGGCGCGCCTCTTCGGCGGCGGCGATCTCGCCCTGGATCTTGTTGTTGCGGGCCTCGAGGCCGGCGGTGATCTTGGGCCACACGGCGGTGGCGAGGATCGCGAAGACGATCACGAACACCACGATGGCGGTGATGCCGGCGGGGATGCCCTCCTTGGGGCCGGCGATGGGGGACTTGGCCTCGCCGCCGTGGGTGTCGGCCGCGTGGGCGGCGTCGGTGGGGGCGGCGTCGGCCGGGGCGGCGACGGCGCGGGAGCCCAGGGCGATGATCAGGACGGTCAGGAGGAGCGTCAGGCGCTTCATGTCAATCTCCGTGTGGAACAGTCGGGAAATGCCCGACCGGGCGTTTCGGCCCGGCGGGGCGTTGGTTCGGTCGGACCGATCAGGCGAGGAAGGCCACGACGATCGCGAAGAGGGTCGCACCCTCGATCAGGGCGGCCGCGAGGATCATGTTGGTGCCGATGGTGCCGGAGGCCTCGGGTTGGCGGGCGATGGACTGCAGGGCGGAGGCGCCGACGAGGCCGATGCCCACGCCGCCGCCGACGACGGCGAGGCCGGCGCCGAGGACCGCGAGGCCCTTGCCGATGTTCTCGACGGGAGCGCCGGCTTCCTGTGCCATGGCGGCGGCCGGGCCGAGGAGGGCGATGGCGCCGGTGGCGAGAGCGATGTTCTTGAGGATCTTCATGGGTGTACCCGGTTCCTTTGTCATGCGGGCGGTTTCAACCGCCCCGTTTCGTGTTGGTGCGGGGAGTGTCCATCGATGGTCCAGACTGGACCAGCCATGGCCTCCGGCGCCTCCCCGCGGTGCCCGAGGCCCAACTTCTGTGAATCACGCCAGTCCGGCGGTTGCGATCTCGTGTGCGGTGTCGTGCTCGTGGTCGTGGTCGCCGTGGTGCTCGAGCAGCGAGATGAACACCGTGGTCAGGAACATGAACACGTACGCCTGGAGCACGGCGACGAAGATCTCCAGGAAGTAGATCGCGATCACGCCCACCGTCGAGACGACGGCGACGGGGATCCCGATCACGTCGGCCTTGGCGAAGCCCTCGTCCGCGAAGCCCAGCAGCACCGCGACCAGGATGTGGCCGGCGGTCATGTTGGCGAAGAGGCGGATGGCCAGCGCGACGGGCTTGATGAACGTGCCCAGGATCTCGATGGGGATGATGATCGGCCAGACGAAGATCGGGGCTCCGGCGGTCAGGTGCTTGAGATAACCGCCCAGGCCGAGTTCCTTGATGCCGGCCAGGTTGATGACCACGGCGGACGCCAGGGCCAGCACGCCGGTCACGTAGATCGACTGGGTGGCGGTGCCGCCCATGAAGGCCCTGTGGGCGGCCTTGTCTTCCGGGTTGGCCAGGTGCCACATGTCCAGCAGCGGGATCATGCCCAGCAGGTTGTTGACCAGGATGAAGAAGAAGAGCGTCCAGAGGAACGGGGCGAGCGCCTTGGTCCGCTTGCCGAGCAGCGGGCGGATGGTGTTGTCCCGCAGGTAGGTGCAGATGATCTCGATCATGTGCAGGAAGGGGTTGCGGGTGACGAATCGGGCGTGGCCCTGGTTCTCGGGGCCGGTCGACACGGCGCGGGCCACTAGCAGGCCCAGCCCGACGATGATGATGCCCGACAGCACGAGGTTGGTCTGGGCGCTCGACCAGATCCACCAGCCGTCGATGACGAGCCACGGGTGGTTGATGACGTGGCCGACCGGATCGGAGGCCGCGAGTGTGAGGCTCGGCATCATGACCGGGCACCCTCCAGAGATGCGGGCTGCGCTTCAGCGCCGCGTGGGTTGATCATTCGGAGTACGACGCCGACCTCCATCGCCAGGCAGGCCAGCAGCACGCCCAGCACGGTCAGCATGAAGACGGGTTTGTCGACGCTCGTCGCCGCGACGAGCGCCAGGCAGATCAGCAGGGTGACCATCGCCCGCACCATGGTGCCGGCGACGACGGGCACCGCCCAGGCGTGCGCCGGTTGGGCCGGACGCATGGCCAGCAGGCCCAGCGACGCGGCCATGCCGGGCAGCGTGGCCGCGAGCGTCATGGGGCCGACGGCGAAGGGGAGTTCCCGCGTGGTGGCGACCCAGCCTCCGGCGATCGCGCCGGCCACGCCCACGCCGACCATGCCCGCCGCGAGGCGGAGCAGGGGGGGACGGACGGTGGTGGCGGGATCGTGAGCCATGCTTCTGCGGGGTCTCCGGGCGGTCGGAAGATGGGCGATTCGAGGGCCTGAGAGCCCGTTCCCGGGCGGGGCCGGGGGCCCTCCGGGACGGGGCGAGAACCATAGCGTTCAGACCCCGATCCGGCGAGGGCGTGGGGGGGCCTATTTACGGATTCTCGCCGGTTCGGGTGGCGGTCCGGGCGCTCGGCCGATCGGCGGTCGGGCCGGGCGGGGGCGGCGGGGGGGCGTCCGGTTCCTCGGGCTCGATCTGGCGGAACGGACGCCCGGACCACCGCGCCGAGTTCTCGGCGTTGAGCTTCTTGGCCTCGCGCATGAACCGGTAGAACCCGGCGATCAGGCCCGTGATGGCCAGGATGGTGATCCACCGCGGGCTGGTGCCGGCGAAGCGGTCGATCAGGTAGCCGATCAGCCCGAAGCCGACCAGGCCGTACACGGGATCGAGGGCAATGGCCCAGGCGCGGGCCAGTCGGGACCGCTCGCGGGCCCGGTCTCGCTCGGCGGCGTCCGCCCGGCTGCTCGGCGTGGGATCGCGGGCGGGGGGGGGCATCAGCTCACCGTGCGGATGGCCATCCGCCTCGCTTCGGCCGCGGCGTCCTTGAGCCTGGACAGGTCGGAGCCGGAGCCCTGGGCGGTGTCGGGGCGGCCGCCGCCCTTGCCTCCCAGGATCTCGGTGATGGCGCGGACCCAGTCGCCGGCCTTCAAGCCCTTGTCGATCATGGGCTTGGGCACGCTGGCCATGACGGACACCCGGCCGGCGTCGGCATCGGGCGAGAGGATCATGACCGCCTTGGTCGGGCAGGCGTTACGGATGACGGTCATGCCCGCGTCCAGCGCGGCCTTGTCCGAGCCGAGTTCCAGCGTCGCGATGACCACCGGCTCGGGGGATCCGGCGGCCGAGGCGGCGATGCCCTGGGCGGCCTTCTGGGCCTCGGCGGCCTTGGCGGCCGACGCGGCCTTGGACGCCTGCTTGACCCGCTCCTGCAGCGCCGCCAGCTGGGCCCGGAGCTGGGCCTTGCGGACGGCGGGCAGGGTCATCTGGTCGATGCTGGCGGAGGCCTCCTGCACCGCCCGGGGCAGCTCGGCGTCGGGCAGGCTGGCCAGGGCGGCGATGTCCTTCTCCAGGTTGTCGGCGGCCTCGATGGCAGCGCGGGCCGGCACGCCGGTGAGCGCGAAGACGCGCCGGATGCCCTTGGCGATGCCCTCCTCGCCGGTCAGGGCGAAGGCCTTGGCCTGGCCGGTGGAGTCCAGGTGCGTGCCGCCGCAGAACTCGGTCGATTGCAGGGTCCAGCGCTCGGACTCGGGGTCTGCGAGCATTTCCCGGACCGGGGCGCCGATCGAGACGACGCGCACGGGGTCGGGGTAGGCCTCGCCGAAGACGGCGCGGAGGCCGTTGATCTTTCGGGCGGTCGCGAGGGGGGTTTCCTCGGCGTGGACGGTCAGGTCGGCGGCGATCTGCTCGCGGACGATGTCCTCGGCGCGGGCGAGCTCGTCCACGGAGACGGGCTGGTTGTGGGTGAAATCGAAGCGGAGGCGGTCGGGGTCGACCAGCGAGCCGCGCTGGTCCACCTCGCCGTCGAGCACGCGTCGCAGCGCGAGGTTGAGCAGGTGGGTGGCGGTGTGGTTGGCCGCGGTGCGCTCGCGCCGGGCGTGGTCGACGACGCAGGCGACGTCCTCGCCGACGCGGATTTCGCCCTTGGTGACGTGGCCGACGTGCAGGACGTAGCCGCCGAAGGCGTGGGTTTCTTCGACGCGGAAGTGGCCGCCGCCGGGCTTGCCCAGGTCGCGGGTGACGGTCAGTTCGCCGCGGTCGCCGACCTGGCCGCCCATCTCGGCATAGAAGTTGGTCTTGTCGAGCACGACGCCCACGCGGCGCTTGGTGCCGGTGGCGTTGGCGTGCTGGTCGAAGTTCTGGCCGTTGAAGACGGCCTTGACGGTGGCCTTGATCTCGCGGGCGGTGAACTTGGACGCGTCGTCGGTGGGCTTGACGTTGAGTTTGGCGAGCGTGGCGGTGTGCTCGGCGCGGAACTCGAGGCGGTCGGAGTCGTCCTTGCGTCCGCCCTGGCGGGAGCGTTCCTTCTGCTCTTCCATGGCTTTTTCGAAGCCTTCGCGATCGACGGTCAGGCCGCGCTCGTGGGCCATGATCTCGGTGAGGTCGAAGGGGAAGCCGTAGGTGTCATAGAGCTTGAAGGCGTCGGCGCCGGAGATGACCTTGGTGTTCGACGCGATGTCCTCGAACATCTTGATGCCGCGGTCGAGCGTGCGACCGAAGCTTTCCTCTTCTTCGGCAATGATCCCGCGGACCTTCTCGGGGTCTTTGCGCAGTTCGGGGAAGGCGTCGCCGAGCGAGGCGACGACGGTGGGCACCAGCCCAGCGAGGAAGCCCTCGGGCGCGCCCAGTTTCTGGCGGCCGTAACGGACGGCGCGGCGGAGGATGCGGCGGAGGACGTACCCGCGGCTCTCGTTTCCGGGCATCTGGCCGTCGGTGATGGCGATGGTCAGCGTGCGGATGTGGTCGGCGATGACGCGATAGGCCTCGTCCACGCCGTCGGCGTCCTCGGCGCCGAGTTTACCCTGGTAGGGGCGGGCGCCGGTGATCTTGCGGATGGCCTCGAAGAGCGGGCCGAACACGTCGGTGTCGTAGTTGCTGAGTTTATCCTGCAGTACGGAGACGATGCGTTCCAGGCCCATGCCGGTATCGACGTGCTTGTCGGGCAGTGGCACCAGTTTGCCGCCCTCGACGCGGTCGAACTGGATGAACACGTTGTTCCAGACCTCGAGGACGTTGGGGTCGTCCCGGTTGACGAGGTGGGCGGCGTTGCGCCCGCCGAGGCGGTCGTAGTGGATCTCGCTGCACGGGCCGCAGGGGCCGGTGTCGCCCATCTCCCAGAAGTTGTCCTTCATGTTGCCGGGGAGGATGTGGTCGTCGGGCAGGTACTGGCGCCAGAGGTCGCGGGTCTCGGTGTCCACGGGCAGGCCCTGGTCGGGGTTGCCCTCGAAGTAGGTGGCGTAGAGGCGGTCGGGGCTGATACCCCAGACCTTGGTGAGCAACTCGAACGACCAGGCGATGGCGTCCTTCTTGAAGTAGTCGCCGAAGGACCAGTTGCCGAGCATCTCGAAGAAGGTGTGGTGGTAGGTGTCCTTGCCCACGTCATCGAGGTCGTTGTGCTTGCCGCCGGCGCGGATGCACTTCTGGCTGTTGACGGCCCGGTTGACGCCCGCGAGCGGCGAGCCGGGGGGGAGCACGCCCTGGAAGATCGGCTTGAACTGGTTCATGCCCGCGTTGGCAAAGGTGTCGCGCAGCGAGGGGTCGTTCATGGGGCAGGAGGTGGACGAGGGGACGAAGGTGTGCCCGCGCTCTTCGAAGAAGGCGATGAAGGCCGCCCGGACCTCGGCGGCGGACTTGCCGGATGGGATCGGGGTGCGGGCGGGCTGGTGATCGGCCTGGGTCTGGGTCATGGGTCGTCGGTCCTGCGTCTGATCCGCCCGGATGGCGGTGGTGGGAGGCACGGGGGTGGGAGGCGGCGGCGGCGGAGCCCTCGTTCGGCTTCGCCGGAGGATCCTACGCGGCGGCCCGGGCGGTGCCGCGACCGCACGGGGCCCCGCGGTGTACCCTTTGCGAGCCCATGGCCAAGAAAACCGCGAAGAAGACCGGCTCGAAGAGGGCCCCCCGCACCAAGGTGATCCAGCGGTCCGCGGCCGAGGAGCGGGCCACGCTCGACGTCCCCGCCCCCATCCCCCTGGGTGACGTGCTCGGCCAGGAGCGGGCGGTGGGGCAGTTGACCGACGCGATGGGCTCCGGACGCCTCCACCACGCGTGGATCTTCCACGGGCCCGAGGGGGTCGGCAAGTTCACGACCGCGCTGGCGTGGGCGGCCCTGCTGCTCGACCCGGGCACGGACCGGGATCTCGGGGGGCGGTTCGTCACCGATCCCGGGTCGGTCACCCAGACGCTCCTGCGGGCGGGCACCCACCCGGACCTGCACGTGATCCGAAAAGAGCTGGCGCGGTTCTCGTCCGAATCGAAGATCCGCGACGCCAAACTGGCGACGATCCCCAAGGCGGTGATCGACGAGCACCTGATCCGCCCGGCGACGGTGGCGGCGGTGATGCGGTCCGGCTCGTTGGCGTCGAAGGTGTTCATCGTGGACGAGGCCGAGCTGCTCGACCGCAGCCCGAGCAACGCGCCCTCGCAGAACGCGATCCTCAAGACGCTCGAGGAGCCGGCCCCGGGCAACGTGATCATCCTGGTCACGTCCAGCGAGGACCGGCTGCTGCCGACCATCCGCAGCCGCTGCCAGCGGGTGGCCTTCGGCTCGCTGCCGGACGAGGCGATGCGGGTGTGGCTGGCGTCGACAGGGCGGGGGGTGACCGGCGAGGAGCGCGACTGGCTGCTTCGGTCGTCCGACGGCTCGCCCGGGCGGCTCGTGGCGATGCACGAGTGCGGGATGTACGACTGGTTCCGCACGGTGTCGCCGATGCTCGATCAGGCCGAGCGTGGCCAGCACCCGCTGCCGCTCGGGGCGACGATGGCATCGCTGGTCGACGGCTGGGCCGCGACCTGGGTCAAAGAGGGCGAGAAGAAGGGCGAGAACCGCTCGAAGGACGCGGCCAACCGGCTGGGGGCCCGGCGGATGCTCGGCATGGTGGGGGAGCGGGCGCGGACGGGCCTGGCGGACCCGCGTCGGTCCGCGCCGTCGCTGCGGGCGATCGAGGCGGTGGGCCGGGCCCAGCAGCAGATCGACTCGAACGTGAACCTGAAGCTGGTGTTCGATCACCTGGCCGCGGGGCTCTCGGCCCGCGACTGATCGAGGTCAGGCCTGCAGGCTGATCTGCTTGGCCGGCTGGCCGGCGCCGGGCGCTTGGCCGCGTTCCTCGGCGAGTTTGTCCATGAGCAGGGCCCAGGTCTCGCGTTCGAACTCGAGCAGTTCGATGACGCGGTCGAGCTTGGCGGTGTCCTTCTCGTGGCTCGCCTGGATGAGTTCCAGATAGAAGAAGGTGTAGAGGCTGCGGACCTTGGCGGTCAGCTCCGGCGCGGCGGACTCGTTGAGCGAGGTCATCAGCTCCATCAGGATCGCCCGGCACTGGGAGAAACCCGAGTAGCTCTGCTCGAAGTTCTTGGTCTCCAGGCCGTTGCGGGCCTGGTGGGCGAACCGCAGGGCCCCGTCGAGGAGCATCAGGCGCAGTTCTTCCGGCGAGGCCGTCATGACCTTGGAGCGGAGGTACGCGGTGGTGGTGTCTGTGTGGCTCATCGGCGGAACTATCGGTCCGATCTGGGGGCGGGTTGAGCGGTTATCAGCCGATGAGCGAGATCTGCGACAGGGCCGACCCCTGGGTCTGGAACGACGAGATCGCCTGCTCCATGGCCAGGAACTGGCGCTGCAGGATCTCGCGCTTGTTGTCCAGCGTCCGCTGGATGGACGCGATGCGTGATTCCTGCACGGCGATCTGGTTGTCCAGCGCCGTGTTTCGGTTCTGCAGGATGCCGCCGATGCTGGTCACGTACGAGTCGGCGAGCTGCTCGAGCTGGCCGATCACGCCCAGGGCCGTGAAGGTGGTGGGGGCGTCGGGGTCGTTGGTGATGGCGCCGTTCTCGTCCGGCTCGGTGTTGGTCGGGGCGATGTCGCGCCGGGTGAAGAGTTCCTCGACGGCCTCCGGGTCCTGGGCGTACGCCTCGCGGAATCGGGCCGAGTTGAAGACCAGCTTGCCGCCGTCACCGACCGAGAGGCCTACCTGGGCCAGCCGGTCGAAGGTGTCGGTGAAGCCGTCGTTGTCCTGGCGGAGCGTGGCGAACATCCGGTTGCGCAGCGAGATCGCCGTGCCGTCGCCGAGGAGGGGGCCGCGTTCCTTGGTCTCGTCGTTGTAGCGGGTCTGGAAGTCGATGCGGGTGATGACCGCGTTGAAGGCCTCGACCATCGCGGTGATCTTGGATTCGATCTCGGTGTTGTTGGTGGTGATCGAGAGCGAGACGGGGGTCTCGGAGGTGCTCTTGAGGTCGATCGAAACGCCGTCGATCAGCCCGTCGATGGTGTTGGTCGAGCTGTTGACCAGGATGCCGTTGGCGGCGTTGGACGAGCCGTAAAAAACGCGGGCGTTCTGCCCCGCCTCGATCTCATTCAGGCCCAGGTCCACGCCGACGGTGTCGATGAGGAACCGGCCCGCGACGCCCGAGTTCTCCGACACCAGGCTGATCCGGTAGGGGTTGGTCCCGCTGCCGTCGTTGATGATGGTGGCCCGCACGTCCGCGTTGGAGGAGTTGATCTGCTCGATCACGTCCTGGAGCGTGGCGGTGGCGTCGAAATCGACCGTGGTCTCGTAGGAGCCGTTGATGAAGTTGTCCGGGTCGGTGCCGGTCGCCTCGCCGGCGATGCGCAGCTTGCGCCCGACCGTGCCCTCGGTGTCGGTGATGCGCATCTTCGACCCGCCGGGCGTGGTGTTGTCCTCCTCGATGATGATGCCGTCGCCGGTGTCGTTGATGCGTGCGGTGATGGCCAGCCCGGCGTCGTTGATCTTGTCGATCACGTCGCCGAGGGTCTTGTCGTTGCTGTTGATCGTGATCGAGGCGCTCAGCGAGTTGGAATCGACGATCTCGAAGGTCCCGGTGCCGATGCCGTCACCGCGGTTGAGGGTCGAGAGCAGTGTGGACGGGCCGAGGTAGGCCAGTTGCAGGTTCGACCCGGTGGCCGAGCCGCCGCTGAAGGTCCCGGCCAGGCCCAGCGCGGACGCGGCGTCGGCGCCGTTCGTGCCGGCGATGACCAGGCCGCCCGCGCCGGTGGTCGAGTCGGTGACCTTCAGCCCGTTGCCGGTGGGGTTGAGCGAGACGCTGACCTTCCCGGCGTTGCCCGCGTCGTTGTTGATCAGGTCGACGATCTCGGCGACCGTGGTCGCGGCGGAGACGTCGATCGAGAAGTTCGAGCCGTCGGCGGTGGTGAAGTCCAGAAGCCCGTCGGTGCCCGCCAGCCCGGTCCCGCCGTTGAGGCTGGCCACCAGCGTCGTGTTCATCCCGGCCAGCACGCGGCTGCCCGAGAAGTTGCCGGCCGCGTAGGTTCCCGCGATGCCCAGGTCGTTCGCGGTGGTGGTCACGTCGTTGCCGGAGAGCTGGGCGTTGCGGATCGTGATGTCCTGCCCGGTGCTGTTGGTGAACTCGATGGCCCCGGTGGACTGGTTGATCGACGCCACTACGCCGGTCTGCCCGGCGTCTTCCAGCGCGTCGTTGATCCGGTCCACAACGCCGCCGACGGTCGAGACCGCGCCCTCGGTCACGGTCAGGGCGCCGTCGACCATCTCCTCGATGTCGCCGATGCGCACGTTGACGGTGGTGGTGCCGCCGATGACGATGGCGAAGTCCGAGACCGACTCGCCGGAGGTCTGGCGCACGTCCACGCCCCGGCCGTCGTTGAGCAGGGTCAGCGCGGTGTTGGTGCCCAGCCCGTACACGCTGGTTCCGGTGTAGGTCGAGCCGTTGATCGTGGGGCTGGACAGCCCGATGGTCGAGAGCACGTTCGAGCCGGCCTTGTTGGCCAGGCTGGTCACGCCCTCGAGCACGAACGAGCCGTTGGAGACGCTGGCGGTCACGCCGGTGTCCGCGTCGTTGATCGCGTCGATCAGCTCGCCGACGGTGGCCACGCGGGACAGGTCCACCTCGGTGCCGTTGACGATGATCTTGCCGCGGTTGATGCCCTCGCCGTTGTTGAGCGAGCTGAGATCGACGTCTCGGTCGAGCCGCCCCTGCGGGCCCTCGAAGGTCATCGAGGTGATGCCGGCCGCGGTGTCGTCGCGGTTGGCGAAGCCGCGGGAGAGCATCTGCTGCGTGGTGACGAGGCGGTCGACGATGAAGTTGTAGCTGCCGTTGATGGCGGTGTTGCCCGCGGTGGCGGTCAGGACGGTGTCGTCGGAGCTTGCGGCCAGCTTCGTGTCGAAGATCTTGTTGACACGGAACGCCGCGGCCGCGGTCTTGAAAGCGCCGAGGCGCGAGTTGATGTCCAGGTACGCGGCCTGCTGCGTCTTGAGCTGCGTGAGCCGACGCTGGGCCAGCAGCTGCGGGCGGGACTGCGACTGGATGAGCTGGTCGATGAGCTGGGCGGTGTTGATGCCGCTGAACAGACCGACGCCGGTGGTGATTCCACCCATGAGAGCCTCCCTGCGAACTAGAACCCCTTGCCCGTAGGTATCGACCGGAACCGGGGCCGCGGTCGAACCGCACGCGGGCGCCGGTCGCGTATCTTTAAGGATCGGCAGGATCGGCCCGTCGCTTCGGCCGGATCCGCCGGGGATGCGCAGAAGCTGCCGATGGGCGGTGCGGGCTCGCCGGGGCCCGCGGGGTATCGCCGGAATAGGGTGGTTCTCCGTGCGGTTGGACGCCGGCGGCCGACCCGGTGGAATCCAAAGGCCCCGCGGATCCGGCGTGAACTCGGGCCAACAATCCGACGAAGTACCGACACAGAACCGGTGAAGAACGCATGACCCCGACCGAACCGATCACCATCACGACGCTGCCCCCACCGCCCACGCCGGTCCGGCTCGGGGCGATGGTGGTTTCCGCCGTGTTGGTCCTCTCGGCCCTGCCGGTCCTGTGGCTGACCCTGGTGCGGGGCGACGCGGTGCTGTGGTTCTCCACGGTGTTCGAGTTGCTGGTCATCGCGGCGGGCGTGTTCGGGGTGTTCAGCGGCCTTGGCCGGTTCCGCCAGGGATGGGGTCTGTCGCTGGCGTGCGTGGCCGGCACGGTGCTCGTCTGCGGCGTGTTCGCGTTTGTCGAGATCCGGGCCAACTTCGGCACCGACGCCGCGATCGCTGGGGTGCTCAAGCCATTCCTGGCCTTCCGGCTGGGTCTGGCCGGCCTGCTCGGCCTGCTGGCGACGCTGGCGGTGTTCAGCCGCGACCGCTCGTGCTGGGGCGCGTTTATCCGCGGGGTGCTGGTGCTCGCGCCCGCCGTCGGGGTGCTGGCGTGGCTGGGCACCTCGGGCGGATCGTTCCTCTCGGCCACGCGGGCGACGCCCGGGGCCGAGGCGGCCCGCATCCTGATGCTCTGCCTCGGCGGGCTGGTGCTGGTGGGGCTGATCTCCGTCGGTGGGCACCTGCTGATCCGGGCGTACGAGCACGGCCGGGCGGACGCCGAGCCCGAAAAGGCCTGACAACCGTCGGAATCGCCGATATTCTCGGACGCGCGGGTCCCCGGCAAAATGGCGGCCCCTCGGCGGCCAACAATCCACCGTGAACGAACTGTTCCTCCTCGTCATCGTGCTGTTCCTGACCTGCCTCATCGGCGCCGGCATCACCGTCTGGGTGGTGCTGGCGGTCCGACGCGGGCGGCGTGGGGGCGGCGTGGACCGCATCGAACTCCGCATGCTCACCGAGCGCGTCCGGGCCGTGGGCCGTCTGGTCGGGCTCGAGGTGCACGCCAAGGAGATCGCCACCGCCACCCGCGGCTGGAACTGGCTGCCGCCCATCGTGCTCAGCCAGGCCAAGATCGCCATGATCTTCCAGTTCGAGAAGCAGTACTCGGTCGAACTCGGCTCGCTGACCGACGGCGACGTGAAGGACCTGGGCGAGGGGCGGTTCCGCGTGGAGCTGCCGCCGATCTCCGGCTCCCTGCGCCTGATGGACGTGGAGCCCTACGACATCCAGCAGGGTCGGGTGCTGGGCCTGCTGGACGTGATCAACATGAACGCCGAACGCCAGGGCGAGCTGATGCGGACCGCGCAGAGCCAGGCCGCCGAGCTGTTCGAGAAGAACGACCCGCGCTACATCGCCCAGGCCCGCGACTCGATCGAGCGGCAGCTGCACTCGATCGCCCGGCTGTTCGACATCCGGCTCGACATCGTGTGGAGCAGCCAGCCCAAGGAGGGCCAGCCGCGCCTGGTGATGGACGAGAGCCTGCAGAAGAAGACCGGCCCGGCGTAGGCCCTGGTCTCAGGTCGCGCTGGGGTGCCAGATCGTCTTGAACTCGACGAACGGTTCGAGCCAGCGGGGGCCCTCGCACGCGGCCTCGCTGGCGTAGTTGACGTTGTCTCGGATCGTGACCCGCTTGAGGTTCTCCGCCGCGCCCTGGCGCAGGTGGGTCCGCTGCGCGTCGCTGACGCCGCCGGCGTGGACCGCGATGATGGCCCGGTGGGACGCGACGTGCGGGCAGAGCTCGTCGCGGAAACCGGTCAGCGTGTTGACCACGCCCCCGGGCAGGTCGCTGGTGGCCAGCGCCTCGGCGAGGACCATCGCCGGGATGGGGTTGGTCTCCGAGGCGAGCACCACGCACGCGTTGCCCATCGCGATGACGGGCAGCACCAGCGACACCAGGCCCAGCAGCGGGGGGGTGTCCGGGCAGACGACCGCCGTCACGCCGACGGGGCCGGGCACGGTGAAGTTGTGGTACGGCCCCGCGACGGGGTTGGCGCCGCCGGCGACCATGGAGTACTTGTCGCACCACCCGGCGAAGTGGACAACGCGGTCGATCGACGCGTCGACCTCGGTTTCGCCGCCTTCGCCGATGGCCGCGGCCAGCTCGCTGCGCTTGCCCTCCATCATCTCGGCGAGGCGGTAGAGGATCTGGCCGCGGAGGTAGGCGGTGGCGTTGCCCCAGGCGTCCTGGGCCTTGGTCGCGGCCTCGACCGCGTCGCGGAGGTCCTTGCGGGAGGCGCGGCAGACGTGGGCGGTCAGGCCGCTGCCCGCTTCGGTCACGGCGGTGGTGCGGCCGGACTCGGTGCGGGGGAACTTGCCGCCGATGGCGAGTTTGTAGGTTTTGGTGACGCTGAGTCGTTCGGGCATCGCGGTTCTCCGCGCGGGACGGGGCCCGCGCCGGCTGTCAGAGCAGGTATTCCATCTCGATCTCGTGGCGGATGGTGATGCCGTCCATGCCGATGTCCGGGATCTCGGGCTTGAGCTTGCGGGCGTCCTTGATCGCGTTGCGGTGGATGGCCACCAGGTCGAAGTCGCGGCGCTGGTAGAAGCGCAGCGAGGGGGTGTTGTCGTTGGTCGTCACCAGCCACAGCCGGCGGCAGCCCGACTCGCGGGCCTTGGCGCGAACGGCGGCCAGCAGGCACGATCCGATGCCCCCGTGCCCGGCCAGCGAGTTGTGCGTGACGATCTCGCACTCGTCCCCGCGGATGACGTAGGTCAGCAGCCCGACCTCCTCGCCGTCGCGCATCGCGGTGAAGCCCGGCAGCTCGTCGGCCTGGATCTTGCGACCGCGGGTGACCTGCACCATCGACGCCCAGTAGCGCCGAAGCACGCCCTGCACCCAGGGCTTGTCCTCGGGCGTCAGCTCGCGGACGGTGAACTCGCCGGTGTACTGGCTGGGCATCGTGCCGGTGTTGTCGTCGATGGATGACATGAGCGTTCCCTCGTGTTGGGCGGTTCAGGCGAGGTAGGCCAGCAGGCCGTGGCGCCCGCCCTCGCGTCCGAAGCCCGACTCCTTGAACCCGCCGAAGGGGCTGGTGGGGTCGAACTTGTTGTAGGTGTTCAGCCAGACCACGCCGGCGTCCAGCCGGCGGGCCGTGTCGAAGATCTTGCTGCCCTTGTCGGTCCACACGCCCGCGGCCAGGCCGTAGGGGGTGTTGTTGGCCCGGCTGATGGCCTCCTCCGGCGTGCGGAAGGTCATGACCGCCAGCACCGGGCCGAAGATCTCCTCGCGGGCGATCGCCTGGCTGGGCTGCACGCCCGTGAAGAAGCACGGGCGGCAGAAATAGCCCTTCGCCGGCAGGTCGCCGGTGCCGCAGTCGTGGCGTTCGGCGCCCTCGGCCGCGCCCTGCTCGAGGTATTTCTCGATGGTCGCCAGCTGGGCCTTGGAGTTGATCGCGCCCACGTCGGTGTTCTTGTCGAGCGGGTCGCCGACGCGCAGGGTGCTCATGCGGCCCTGCAGCTTGGCGACGACCGTGTCCACGACGGATTCCTGCACGAACAGCCGCGACCCGGCGCAGCACACGTGGCCCTGGTTGAAGTAGATGCCCTCGATGATGCCCTCGACCGCCTGGTCGATGCTCGCGTCCTCGAAGATGATGTTGGCGCTCTTGCCGCCCAGCTCGAGGGTCAGGCGCTTCTTGGTGGGCGCGACCGCGCGGGCGATGACCTTGCCGACCTCGGTCGAGCCCGTGAAGGCGATCTTGTCGACGTCGGGGTGGTTGACAAGGGCGGCCCCGGTGGCACCCGCGCCGGTCACGACGTTGACCACGCCGGGGGGCAGGCCGATCTCCTCGCAGATCTCCGC
>TARA_R110000782_G_scaffold29795_1_pt1 | contig 21927 bp, 13 predicted proteins | sample TARA_R110000782 | Tara Oceans TARA_R110000782 (sample SAMEA4397859) | marine metagenome | biome: Polar Biome; feature: [SRF] surface water layer (ENVO:00010504); material: water (ENVO:00002006), including particulate matter (ENVO:01000060) such as... | depth 5 m | reverse complement strand
CGCCCGCCGAGGGGGTCTGATCAACCGGCGGGCGTACGATCTTCGCGCATGGGCTCCCCCACCACCCATCTTCTGGAACCCGAACTCAAAGCGCTGATCGAGATGCGCGCGTTCCGGCAGATCCGCGACGCCCTGTCCACGCTCGAGCCGATCGACATCGCCGACCTGGTCCACGCGCTCGATCCGGACGACGCGGTGATCGCGTTCCGGGTCCTGCCCCGCCAGCTGGCGGCCGACGCGTTCGCGGAGCTGACCGCCGACTCGCAGGAACTGCTGCTCGAAGAACTCGGCGACGAGCGGGCCGCACGGCTCGTCGAGTCGATGGACCCCGACGACCGCGTGGCCGTGCTCGACGAGCTGCCCGTGGAGGTGGCCAGCCAGCTCATCGAACGGTTCAGCCCCCGCAACCGCAAGATCACCCAGGCCATCCTCGGCTACGACAGCGAGTCCGTCGGGCGCATCATGACGCCCGACTACGTCCGCATCCGGCCCGACTGGACCGTGGCCCGCGCACTCGATCACATCCGCCGGTACGGGCACGACGCCGAGACCATCCACTGGGTCTACGTCGTCGACCGCGAGGGCGAGCTGCTCGACGACCTGCACATCCGCAAGCTGCTGCTTGCCGAGCCGGACTCGACCATCGCCCAGCTCATGGACAACGAGTTTCTCAGCCTCCGCGCCGACGAAGACCGCGAGGAAGCCGTCCGCATGATGTCGCGCTACGACCGCACGGCCCTGCCCGTGGTGGACTCGCTGGGGCTGCTGGTGGGCATCGTCACCGTGGACGACGTGGCCGACATCGCCGAGGAAGAGTTCACCGAGGACGTCCAGAAGCTCGGCGGCATGGCCGCGCTGGACCTGCCGTACATGTCCACCAGCCTGGGCGAGATGCTCCGCAAACGCGGCGTGTGGCTGGCCCTGCTGTTCGTGATGCAGGTCGGCACCATCGCCGTCATCAGCCACTTCGAGGAATCGCTGGCCAAGGCGGTGGTGCTGGCCTCGTTCATCCCGCTGGTGATCTCCTGCGGCGGGAACACCGGCAGTCAGGCCGCCACGATGCTCGTCCGCGCCCTGTCCGTCGGCGACATCGACACCTCCGACTGGTGGCGGGTGGCCCGCAAGGAACTGCTCACCGGCATCGGGCTCGGGTCGGTGCTCGGCGTGCTCGGCTTCGTGACCGTCTCGGTCGCGTCCCAGCTCGGCTTCGTGGCCACCGAGAGCCCCGTCCGCGTGGGCGTGGCCGTGGGCATCGCGGTGGTGCTCATCGTGACGTGGGCGACGATCGTCGGCTCGCTGCTGCCGATCCTGCTGGTCCGCATCGGGCTGGATCCGGCGACCTCCAGCACGCCGCTGATCGCCACGCTGATGGACGTCAGCGGGCTGCTGATCTACTTCAGCATCGCGCTGCTGCTGCTCAGCGGCACCGTGATCTGACGGCCCGCCCCGCCTTCACTCGACGGGCGCGGCCGCCCGCACCCATCCGGCGATCAGGCCCATCGTGCGCTCATCGAACGTCGTGCTGATGACGGCGTACTCGCCCAGCAGGCCCGTCTGGGCCGGCTGGAACAGGTGGTTGAGACCGACCAGCCGCACGGCGGTCACCGACGGGCACGCGCCTCCGGCCAGCACGCGCTCGATCTCTGTCAGGTTCTGATCGACGGGGACCTGCATGTCCTTGGTGCCGTTGAGCGCCAGCACGGGCACCGAGACCTCCGCCAGCGCGACGCGCGGGTCCAGCTTGACGAACGCGCGGACCCACGGGTTGGTGAACTGCGCCAGCGTCGCGTCCGCGACCCGATCGCGCCCCTCCTCGTCCTGGAGATAGGCCATCTCGTGGGCGACGAGCCGGCGGACGATCGGTCGCACCGCCTCCTCGTCGGCGTCCTCGGCGATGGCTCGGAAAATCTCCCGCCGGATGGCCGAGCTGGCGGCGATCCACTCGTCCGCCTGGCGCGTCTGGCGGAACATCAGCTCCGACTGGAAGACCAGGATCTCCGAACCCGGCACCCCCGGGCCCGCCAGCAGCACGATGAAGGCCGTTTCGGGGTCGGCGTTGGCCACCATCGGGGCGATCAGACCGCCCTCGGAGTGGCCGATCAGTCCGACCCGCTTGGCGTCGACCTCCGGGTGGGCCCGCAGGAGACCGGCGGCGGCCCGGGCGTCGTCCGCAAAGTCCAGCGTGGTGGCGGTGGCGAAATCGCCGGTCGAGGCGCCGAAGCCGCGGTCGTCGTACCGGAGCACCGCGACGCCCGCGCGGGTCAGCCGGTCGGAGAGCACCAGGAATGGCTTGTGCCCGAGCAGCATGCTGTCGCGGTTCTGCGCGCCGGAGCCGGAAACGAGCACCACCCCCGGGTACGGCCCGTCCCCCCAGCGGGCCGGATCGGGCAACGTGAGCGTGCCCGCCAGCGTGTGCCCGCCATCCCCCTGAGCGCCCACCGGCACGGTGACCTCCTCGGCCCGGTACGGCAGGGGCTCGGTGGGCTCCTGCGGGCGGGAGCCCATCGCCGCCTGCTGGGCGGCCAGCGGGGCGGCGAAGAGCGAGATCGCGACCAGCAGCGTGCGGACCATAGAGACAACCTCCTGTGCACGGTTTGTACCGGCATCGGGCCCGCCGTGCGCGGATCGGACCCTGAATTCCCGCACGCGGACAAAAAACGCCCCGGGGATGGCCCGGGGCGTTGGGGTTGGACAGTTCGGCGGCGGAGGTCAGGCCGGCTCGGCCGCCAGGTTGCGGACCGACGCGTCGCGCCGCACCCGCTTGGCCGAGGCCTCGGCCTGCTCGCGGGCGATGGTCTCAGACTCGAGGAAGTCCTCGCCGAAACGGAACAGGCGGAACGAGTTGCCGATCACGAACACGTCGGGCAGGAAGTGCAGCACCGCGGCGGCGCCAACACCCAGGCTCGCGCCGCCCAGCTCGATGAACGCGCCCGAGGCCGCCAGCGCCAGACCGATGATCGCCATCAGCACCGACACCGCGATGTTCTGGCCCACGATGCCGCGGGTGCGCCGGGCCAGCTCCATCAGGAACGGCAGGCGGTTGAGCTCGTCGGTCATCAGCGCCACGCCGGCGGAGTTGGCGGCGATGTCCGAGCCGGACAGGCCCATGGCCACGCCGACGTCGGACTCGGCCAGTGCCGGGCCGTCGTTGATGCCGTCGCCGACCATCATCACGCGGTAGCCGTCGGCGTTGAGCTGCTTGATCAGCTCGTGCTTTTCTTCGGGCAGGCACTCGGCCTCGACCATGTCCACGCCGGTGGCCACGCCCACGCGCTTGCCCACGCTCAGGCGGTCGCCGGTGAAGATGGCCACGGTCCGAACGCCGAGTTCACGCAGACGATCCACCACGGCCTTGGCGTTCGGGCGGACCTTGTCCTCCAGCCCCACCGCCCCGAGGTAGCGTCCGTCTTTGACCACGTGCACGCCGGACATGCCCTCGATGCGGGCCTCCACCGCGGTGACCTGATCGGCAGCGGAAGGCAGCTCGGTTCTGATCCAGGTGCCGCGACCGGCGACCAGCGAACCCAGCGACGTCCGGGCCTTGACGCCCGCGCCGTGGATTTCCTGGTACTCGCCGCCAGCATCGACCGTGATCCGGGCCTGCGTGGCGGTGCGGAGGATGGACTGGGCCAGCGGGTGGTTGGAACGCGCCTCGGCGGCGGCCGCCGCCTTGAGCAGCTCGGCGCCCTCCACGCCCTCGGCCGGGGCCAGGCGGGAGACCTCGAAGCGCCCGGTCGTCAGCGTGCCGGTCTTGTCCATCACCACGGCGTCGACCGTGGCGGCCGACTCGAGGAACTCGGTCCTTTTGACCATCACGCCCAGGCGGGCGGCGGCGGCAAAGGCCGCGACCATGGCCGACGGGCTCGAGAGCAGCAACGCGGTCGGGCAGGTGACCACGAGCACGGTCACGGCCTTCAGGGCCGCCGTATCGCGCACCAGCGGGTCGGGCGAGCGGGCGTTGAAGAAGAACACGATGGTCGCCACCGCGATCGCGACGGGCACGTAGAACTTGGCCACCTGCTCGATGAGCAGCTGGCGGGGGGTGCGGGTGCTCTCGGCCTCGTGGATCAGGCTGGAGACCTTCCCGATGGTCGTGTCCGCGCCGGCGGCCGTCACGCGGATGTCCACCGCGCCGGTCAGGTTGCTCGTGCCGGCGTACACGTCGCTGCCCTGCTGGACCTCGACGGGCATCGCCTCGCCGGTCAGCGAGGCCTGGTTCACGCTCGACTGGCCGGTCATCACCCGGCCGTCCACGGGCAGGTTCTCGCCCGGACGCACACGGACGGTCATGCCGACCTTGATCTCGGCCACGGGCAGGATCCGCTCGGTGCCGTCCTCCCCGACGACCCGTGCCTCGGTGGGGGTCAGCTTGACGAGCTGCTCGATGGCCCGCTGGGCGCCCGACGCCGTGCGACGCACGATCTGGTCGGCCACCAGCAGGATGAACGCAAGGAATGCGGCCGTGCCGTAGTTGCCCACCGCCATGGCCGCGAGAATCGCCAGCGCCGCCAGCGAACTCGACGAAACACGCCCGCTGAGCACCTCGGTCACCGCGGCCTTGAACAGCCAGAAGCCCAGCAGGATGGCCGCGGCCACCGCGGGCAGCGTGGCGACCAGCGGGCTGGTCATGCCGGTCAGGTGGGCGATCCAGGAGACGAGGGCCAGCACGCCACCAATAAGGTAGAAGCCCAGGTACCGCTCCACGTCCATGTCGTGGTGCGAGCAGCAGTCCACCGCGCTCGAGTGCAGGTGATCGTGCTTGTGGCTGTCAACCGGTTCGTGGACGTGGGTGTGGGAGTGGGCGGCGTCGGCCATCGATTCGCACCTCTTCGCGCTGGTTCGCGCTGGGTTCGGTACCCGGCCGGGCGGGGAGCACCGGCGGGACATCGGCAATCCGGGCGGTCGGCCCGGGCAAGGGAGAAAGCATAGGGGACGGGGCGTCGTCCGGCCCCGGTTCCTACCCTTACGCCACCCCCCCGGCCACGGTTCGCACGCCCGGACGGATCGGAGTCAGCCCTTTGCCCCAGCACGCGAACAACGACGCCCCGAGCCCCGGATCCGACACCCCGCGGGTCACCGTGCTCGGGCTCGGCCAGATGGGCCTGGTCTGCGCGGGCATCCTCGCCCAGCCCGACCCCGCCCAGGACGCGACCGCGCCCCGGGCCCGGGTCTTCATGTGGGGCCACGACGAGACCGAGCGGGGCAATCTGGCCCAGACCCGCCAGTCGCCGCGCCTGCCCGGGTTCGAGCTGCCCGACTCCGTCCGCGTCGCCATCTCCGACCGGGAGGCCCTCCGCGGCTCGGACATCATCGTCAGCGCCATCCCCGTGCAGTTCATGCGCGAGGCCTGGACCCGCCTCAAGCCCCACGTGCCCCCGAACGCCGGGATCATCTCGGTCGCCAAGGGCATCGAGAACGGCACCCTGCTCCGCCCCACCCAGATCATCGCCGACGCGCTCGCCGACGACCCCGACGCCCGGCCCCGCCCGCTGGGCTGCCTGTCCGGCCCGACCATCGCCACCGAGCTGGCCCGCTGCCTGCCGGCCACGATGGTGGCCGCCTCGGACCACCCCGGTTTCTCCGAGGACATCCAGAGGCTGTTCACCACCAGCTGGATGCGCGTCTACACCAACCCCGACCTGATCGGCGTGGAGCTGGCCGGGGCCACCAAGAACGTCATCGCCATCGCCGCGGGCATCATCGACGGCCTGGCCGCCGGCCACAACGCCAAGAGCGCGCTGCTCGCCCGGGGATTGGCCGAGATCGCCCGCCTGGGCTCGGCCATGGGCGCCCGCACCGAGACCTTCTTCGGCGTCGCCGGCGCGGGCGACCTGGCCACCACATGCTTCAGCCCCGAGGGGCGCAACCGCTCCTGCGGCGAGGCCCTGGGCAAGGGCGCGAGCCTGAAGACCTATCTGGCCGGGTCCATGTTCGTCGTCGAGGGCGTCGAAACCACGCGCGGCGTGCTGGAGCTGGCCGGCAAGTACCGCGTGGACATGCCCATCACCCGGGCCGTCCACGCCGTGCTCTTCGAGGGCCTGGACCCGGTCGAGGCCATCGGCATGCTGATGAGCCGCGAGCCCAGGGACGAACGGGTCGGCTGACCGCTCCCCCGACCGATGTCCCTCGGGTGACCGGCCAAACCCGGCCGGGCGCGGCCAATAGTGGCCCGGGCCCGCCGCATTTCCGCACGTTTTCTTGCGGATCGGCGACGGCACCCGGTTTGCAAAGCCATCCCAGCGACGGAGAGGAGACACGCCATCATGCAGACCGCGCCCGCCCGAACGCTCAGGATCCGCCGCCTCGCCGCCCCGATCGTCGCCGCCTGCGCCGTCGCCACCGCGGGGCCCACCTTCAGCATCACCCGCACGGATCTTCCGGACCGGCCCGACGCGGACATCGCCTTCGGCCTGGACATCGTCGCGGTGTCCGCGGACGAGGTCTGGGCGACGGGCGAGTGGCGGGACGAACTGCCGGTCGGCGGGACGGACCATGGCACGCAGATCTTCCGCTTCGACGGGTCGGTCTGGACGCGCATCGATCCGCCCCACACCGCCAGCACCTGCAACGACCGGATCTGGTTCGTGGCGCGCGCCATCGACGCCGCCGGGTCGGAGCAACTCTTCGCGGCGGGCGAGTACAAGAAAGACTCCTGCAGTTCGTCCGACACGCTGCTGCTGGAAGGCGAAGGCGAGGACTGGTCGCAGACGATCACCCCCGGCCAGAGCGCCTTCGGCGCCAGCGGCTACTTCTTCGAGGACGTCCACGTCACCGACGACGGCGTGGTGTGGATGGGCGGGCAGTTCACGCACTCGGGCGACGCCGGGCGACCCTCCGCGACCGTCATCCGGATGGAGGGCGGCGACTTCGAACGCTTCGACGGGCCGCTCATCCTCAACGCCGCCCACCGCATCCGCGCCATCGACTCCAGCGCACCGGACGACATCTGGGCGGTCGGCTCGCTCGGCGGGTTTGCCGCGGCCGTGGGGCGCTCCTACGCCCTGCACCACGACGGATCGGGCTGGTCCGAGGTCTCACCGCCCCAGGTGGGCATCGGTGAGATCATCGCCGCGGTCGAGGCGATCGCCCCGGACGACGTGTGGCTGTCCGGACGCTACCAGGTCATCGCACCGGACGGTTTGTCGCTGATCACGCTCCCGCTCATGTGGCACTGGGACGGCACAGACTGGACACGCCACGACAGCCCGGGGTTCGCCGCCGACCTCGTCCACTTCGCGTCCGATGATGTCTACGGCGTGAGCGGCGACACGCTCGTGCACTGGGACGGCGCCGCCTGGAGCGTCGCGGCCACGCTCGATCCGGACGAGTTCGAGCTGCCCGCCCTGCGGGGCCTGGCCGTCACCGGCCCCGGCGAGATGATCGCCATCGGCGACGACGGTCCGGGCGTGACCGCCGGGCGCCGCTCGATGGCGGTGCGTTTCTCCTCCGATGGGCCGTCCTGCCCGGCCGATCTGGCCGCGCCCCAGGGCGTGATCAACTTTTTCGATCTGGCCGCGTTCCTGGCCCTGTACAACGCCGGCGATGACGCGGCGGACCTGGCCACGCCCTCCGGGGTGCTCAACTTCTTCGACCTCTCGGCCTACCTCGATTTGTACAACGCCGGATGCCCGTGACGCTGGGCCCCCGCCCCGTTCCAGACCGGCCCCTCGCCGGTTCCGAGCCGGCCCCGAGCCGGCCCCGAGCCAGCATGCCGGGCGGTGCCCGCTGAGAGATAGAGCCAAAATAGTCCGTTTATCGGCTGATAGCACGCAAAGTCGGCCGTTCTTCTCGATCTCCGGGCGCGGCGGGCCTGTCCATCGCTTCTACTGGCGGTAGCACACCCGCCCCGATCGAAGGGCCACGCAACCGCGAGAACGAGAAAGACGCAGACCATGCAAACGCCCGCCACCCAGCCGATCCGCCGACCCGCGCTCGCACTCGTGATGCTCGCGTGCGCCAACGCCCACGCCGCCGACAGGCTCGTCCCGGCGGACTATCCCACGATCCAGGCGGCGATCGACGCGTCCTCGGACGGCGATGTGATCCTCGTCTCAGCGGGGACCTACGCGCCGATTTCGATCTTGAGCAAGGACCTGACGATCCGCGGCGTCGACGGCGCGGCGGTGACCACGATCGACGGCGGCGGCACGCAGGTCCTCATCAACCAGTCGGGGACCTCCTTCGTCACGTATGAACAGCTCACCTTCGCCAATGGATCCGGAACCAGCGGGGTCTACACCAGCGGGATCGGGAACGATGACTTCAGCTTTGTGGACTGCACCTTCGTCAACAACACCGGGACCATCGCGGGCGTGACGCATCAGCCGGTTCGGGATTCGTCGATGATCCGGTGCACATTCGTCGGCAACAGCGGCGCCGATGCCGGGGCAATCAGCGTACGGGCCCTGTTCAACAACGATGACGGCCTCGATATCATCGACTGCGTGTTCGACGGCAACACATCGAGCGAAGGCGCTGGCGCGCTGCTGTATTTCGCTTCGAACATCAATGTCACACACCGAGTCATCGGTTCGACATTCATGAACAACTCCGGCGTCACGAGCGGCGCGATCACGCACAGCTTCGAGGGCACCGTCCTCGACGATTGCGTGTTCACGATGAACACCGCCACGAGCGGCGCGGGCGCGATCAACGCGATCAAAGGGCTTGCGATCACCAACTCGACCTTTTCAGGCAACCACACGGACGGCAACGGCGGCGCGGTCTTCATCGGCATCGATGCCTCGATCAGCGAATCAAGCATCACCGGAAACACGGCGCTGGGCAACGGCGGCGGCATCGTGATGGGCGCGGGCGGGCTCGTGGCCGGTTGCACGATCGAAGCGAACGACGCGGCCGGCGACGGCGGCGGGCTCTGGACCGACCAGACGATCGAGATTCAGAACACCGGATTCATCAACAACGTCTCGGGCGGCAACGGCGGCGGCGCCTGGATCGGCGGCAACGGCGCCACGCTCGCCGACTGCCCGTTCACCGACAACACCGCGACCGGCACCGGCGGCGGCGCCCACTTCGAACAGCAGACCGCGGTGCTCGAACGCTGCGACATGACCACCAACCAGGCCGGGTCCGCCGGCGGCGGGATCTTCATCCAGAGCGCCGCGCTCGTGGTGTACTCGGACTCGGCCCTGTGCGACAACACGCCCGACGAGTTCAACTACACCGGATCGCTCGTCGCCTCGAACATCACCGGATGCGTCGAACCCGTGGGCGCGGTCTGCCTGCCCGGCGGCGGGTGCGCGGTGCTGACCGAGGCGGTGGCCCTGGCGATCGGCGGAACCTACCTCGGCGACGGGACCGACTGCGCCACCGCGGAGTGCCCGCAGCCCTGCCTCGCGGATCTCAACGGCGACGGCCTGCTCAACTTCTTCGACGTGAGCACCTACCTGAGCCTCTTCAACGCCGGCTGCCCGTAACCGGGGGCCCCTCCCGATCGCGCGTGGCCGCCCCCCCGCCCCCCGGAACGAACGCACGCCCGGGAATGCCCCGGGCGTGCGCGGTCCCCGGACGTTGTCCCGCCTTACTCGTTACGCAGGTACGACGCCTCGAGCGCCCGTGTGATGCGCTCGTTCGCGTCGCGGAGGTGGGCGGCCGAGTAGTCGTCAATCCCGCGGACCTTGGCGTACAGCATCGCCTTGGCCTGCAGCGTGGTCAGTTCCTGCCGCGCCAGCGCCTGGATCGTCCGGCCCGACGCGCCCGGCCAGCGCATGCCAGTCGCCAGGTTGATCATGCGGGTCAGGTGCTCCATCTGCAGGTTCCGCTCGAGCTGGCCGACCAGCGGGGCGCGGTTGGTGTACGTCCCGTCCGGATCGGGCAGATCCCAGATCTTCTCGCGCAGGGCGGTGAAGATCTCGGGCACCGTCAGCGCGTCTTCGCCCGCGGGGGTGCGCAGCTCGTTGTCCATCACCCACGCCAGCCGCTGCGGGTTCATCAGGCCGGTCATGGCCGAGGCCTGGATGCCCAGCACGCTCTGGGCCACCGGCCACGCGTGCGCCGTGCCGTAGCCCTCGTCGTACCAGTTGTCGCTCTGCAGGTACGCCAGCGTCTCGGGATCGAGCCCGAAGGCGGTGCTGTCGAAGGCGTGGTCCACGATGAACTTCAGCGCCCGACGCTGCTGCGCCGCGTCCACCGGACGGATCGGGGCCGGGGCGTCCGGATCGCCCTTCATCGAACGCTGGACGTGCGCCCCGCCCACCCAGTGCATCGCCATGCTCACCGCGCCGGACTGCATGCCCAACAGCTGCTGGTAGGTCTGGCGGGCCTTCTGCCAGCTCTGGCCGTCCTTGACGGCCTTGTCGAGCAGTTCGCCCCGCGCCTTGTCCACGAAGCGGATCCGCTCCTCGGCGAAGTCGATCGAGTCGCGCCCGAGGTCCCAGGTCTTGGCCTGCGGGTCGGGAGAAAACTGGCCGTCCTCGGCCATGTACGCGTGCGCCGGTTCGGCCGCACGCGCGGCGACCGCCTTCGGGTCGCCGAAGGTGTAGTTCCACTCGATGGCCCACATGTCGTACGGGCCGATGTCCGTCGGCTGGTACGCGCCCTGCTCGAGCCCGGCCGGCCCGCCCTCGACGATGATGTTCGACAACGCGTAGTCCATCACCGTGGACTGGATCGGGCCGTCGAAGCCCTCGGTGTTCATCTCCTTGATCGTGTGCAGGGCCGAGCCCTTCCAGTTGTGGGTCAGGCCCATGGTGTGCCCGACCTCGTGCATCACCACGTCCTTGAGCATGGGGCCCACGAACCACTCCGGCAGCCCGTCGAGCAGCGACGCGTCGTCGTCGCCCCGAGCGCCCGGCGCCAGGGCGCCGATGCCCATCTCCATCGCCAGCCGCGCCGCGGCCACGCTGGACGACAGCCCCGGCTGCATCAGGCACAACGCGCGGCCCGTGCCCGGCCTGTGCGGCTCCCACACCATCGGCGAAAGCGTCGGCGGCGCGTCGGCGAGCAGGCGCGCCGCGTCCTCCGGACGCTCGGCCAGGGCCCTGGTCAACGCCGCGACGCGGTCACGATCGCCCGTGTCCGCCAGCCGGACCCGGGGGTCCCACTGCGGATACTCGGCCAGCCAGCCGGCCAGCTCGGGCGAGATCACGCTCATGGCGGTGGCCGCCAGCTCGGTCTGCAGGTACTGGTTCGCGTACGAGCCGATGAAGCCCTCGTCCATGACGATGTCGGCCTCGTAGATCTCGCCGGTGTCGGGGTGGGCGTGCACCGGGCCGATCGCAAAGCCCATCCCCGCGTTGGTCCAACGCACGAACGAGTGGCGGATGTCCTCGGGATCGATGTCCATGAACGCGCCGCTGCCGGCGTCCTGCTGGCGCACCTCGATCGCGCCGATGATGCCCACCTGCTCGAAGGCCCTGTTCCACGCGAGGATGCCCTCACGCACCCAGCGCCGGTACCGCAGCGGCGTCGTGTGCTCGATGTGGAAGACGATCGGCTGCTTCGGCGGGCTCATCTTCAGGCCCGGGTCGGCCTTCTCGATGTGCCAGCGGTTGGCGTACCGCACGATCTGCGACGAGCCATCATTGATCGCCCGGTCCTCGAACGACTCGAAGTAGATGCCCACGCGCCGGTCCGCCTCCCGCGGCTCGAAGCCCTTGGACTTCTCGGGCATCCCCATCGAGAACCGCACCTCGGCCAGCTGCCCGCCCGCACGCGGCAGCTCGAAACCCAACTCGACGTTGTTGGGGAAGACCTTGGCCTTGGTGATCCGCGCCAGCCCCGTGTTGGCGTTGCGCAGGAAGCCGCCGATGAACTCGTTGGAGTTGCCCAGCAACGCCCGGTCCAGGTCGATCACCGGGCCGCCGCCCGGACCCATGCCCAGGATCGGCACCGAGAGCACCACGCGGTCGGTGTTGACCCGCTGCACGCCCTCGCGCGACTGCTCGTCGCCGCTGGAGCGCACCGACAGATTCGGCTCGATCAACGCGAGCTGGTCCCCGCGGCGCGACCAGTACACCGTCTTCGTCGGCACGCCCACGGAACCGTGCCAGATCGAGTACACGCCGACCTCCGGGTCGCCCGCGGCCACCGTCGCCACCAGGTAGAACCGCTTGCCCTCGTAGTTCTTCGGCAGCTCGGCCAGCAGCTGGGCGTCCTTGTCCCGCTTGTAGATGTTGTACATCGAGCCCTGGCCGGTCGGCACCGTCACCCGCTCGTAGCCCTCCACGATCTTCTCGAAGGGGGCAAATCCGTCCTGGGCCGCGGCGACCATCGCGGCCGCCGAGATCACACCGATCACTCCCCAAACTTTGGTCCGCATGGTCGTCTCTCTCCGTCGTGAGGGTCGCCCGGCCGCCGCGCGGCACGCCGCCGAGCCATTTGTACCCGAGAAACCACCCACGGGTGCGTCGAAAATCGGCCCACCAAGGGCGGAATACGGGCTTGTACCCGGCGCTGCAAGCTGGTACCTTGGACGCGTATGGGTTCCGCTCGGAACCCGAGAGTGTCTGTACGGACCGCCGTCGATGTTGACCCACGCCCCGCCCGGTTCGGCGGGACGCCGCATTCGCCCGTTCTCTCAGGAGACCCCCCATGATGACCCGCACCCCGCTCGCCGTGCTCCTCCTCGTGACCGCCGGCACCACCGCCAGCCCCGATCCGATCGTCTATGACCCGGAACTGCCCCACCTGTACGAGCGCGAGCTGCAGGACGAGGTCAACCCGATCGCCCGGCGCGGCGTGACGCTCAGCGTGGACTCGGGCAAGGTGGCCGCCCCGGCGGCCCGCTCGGCCGACGGCGTCCGCCCCGTCCAGGTGCCCGTCTGGTCCACCGAGGTCGAGATCGCCGACGCCGCGTGGGTCCGCCTGCGCTTCGGCGACGTCGAGCTGGCCCCTGCCACCGACACCGCCCGCGAGTCCTACCTCCGCATCACCTCGCTCTACGACGGCCACGAGCAGTACCTCGACCGCCAGTCGCTCAGCGAGTGGGCCTACACCTCCGCCTACTTCAACGGCGGACGCCTCCGCATCGAGATCATGGCCTCCCCCGGCAACGACGCCTCCATGAACCGCGTCGAGATCATCAGCGCCACCGCCTCCGAGCCGACCAACTTCCCCCGCTCGATCTGCGGCCCCGCCGATGACCGCGTGCTCTCCTCCGACCCCCGCGCCGCCCGCATGATGCCCATCGGCTGCACCGGCTGGCTCTTCGGCGACCAGCCCCACTCCTTCATCTCCGCCGGGCACTGCGGCCCGGGCACCGGCGATGTCATGCAGTTCAACGTCCCCCTGTCCAGCGCCGGCGGCTCGCCCCAGAACCCCGCCCCCCAGGACCAGTACCCCGTCGACGGCTCCTCCACCCAGTCCACCAACGGCGGCGTGGGCAACGACTGGGCCTTCTACGGCACCTTCGCCAACTCCAACACCGGCCTGGCGCCCCGCGACGCCATGGGCGATTCCTACGTCCTCGCAGCGGCGGTGCCCGGCCCCGACGGACGCCCGATCCGCGTCACCGGCTACGGCAGCACCTCCGCCCCGGTCTCCCCCACCTGGTACCTCGTCCAGAAGACCCACGTGGGCACCTTCGTCTCCGCCCCCGGCACCAGCCTGCGGTACGACCCCGACACCACCGGAGGCAACTCCGGCTCGGCCGTCTACGACGACCAGACCGGCACCGCCATCGGCGTGCACACCCACGCGGGCTGCACCTCCACCGGCGGCTCCAACCAGGGCACCAGCCTCGACCATCCCGACTTCCGCAACGCCCTGGCCAACCCGCAGGGAATCACCATCCCGCTCGGGCTCGACATGGACCTGATCGACGCCCGCCCCGACTTCGTCAACCCCGCCGGCGGCGACACCATCGCCATCAGCGTCAACCCCGACAACGGTCGCCAGCCCTCCGGCGACGTGACCATGTGGGTCAACGACGGCTCCGGCTACACCGCCGTCGCAATGACCGACGCCGGCTCGGGCACCTATGTCGGCACCTTCCCGGCCGCCGACTGCGGCGACTCAATGTCGTACTACTTCACCGCCGACGACACCGACGGCGGCACCTGGTCGCTGCCCACCTCGGGCGCCAGCGGCGCCTGGTCGGCCTTGGCCGCAACGGGCATCGACTACGTCCTCGACGAGGACTTCGAGACCGACAGCGGCTGGACCGTCCAGAACACCGCGCTGTCCACCGGCGCCTGGGTCCGCGCCGTGCCCGGCAACTTCGGCCGCAACGACCCGCCCGCCGACGCCGACGGCTCCGGACGCTGCTACGTCACCGGCAACACCAACCTCGAGGACGTCGACGGCGGGCCCACCAACCTGTCCACCCCCGTGCTCGACCTGACCGCCCTCAACGACCCCCGCGTCTCCTACGCCCGCTGGCACTACTCCAGCGGCAACGACCCCTTCCGCTTCCAGATCTCCAACAACGGCGGCGGCACCTTCACCACCGTCGAGACGGTCAACTCCAGCAGCGGCTGGAACACGGTCGAGTTCCGCGTCGCCGACCACGTGACCGTCACCAACCAGATGGTCTTCCGCTTCACCTCGCAGGACACCCCCAACGATTCCGTCACCGAGTCCGGCATCGACGCCTTCCGCGTCTTCGACATCGCATGCGACACGCCCTGCCTCGCGGACCTCAACAACTCCGGCAACCTCGACTTCTTCGACGTCTCCATCTTCCTGAGCCTCTTCAACCAGCAGTCGCCCCAGGCCGACATCAACAACGACGGCCTGTTCAACTTCTTCGACGTCTCCGGCTACATCGCCCTCTACAACGCCGGCTGCCCGTAAACCCGCAAGAGCCCCCTCCGAATCCCCCACACGCCGCGGACGCCGTCCGCGGCGTTTTTTACGCGCCCCCGCCCGACCCGCCCCGCCAACCCACCAAACAGTGGGCCGGATTCCGCCCGCGCCCGGGTAGATTGAAACCGGCGGCCCCGCACACCGAACCCCGGAGCCGCCCACGAACCACCCGCTCACCGATCCGCCCGAAGGAGGCACCCCATGACCGCACACACCACCCGCACAACCGCCCCGGCCGCCGCGCTGCTCGCCGCCCTCGTCGCCGGATGCGCGACCGCCGCGCAGGCCGACACCATCCAGCTCGGACCCAACACCTACGCCGTCGACGCCGGCGTCGAGTTCGAGATCGCCAACTTCCAGGCCAGCCACTTCCTCTTCACCTGGTCCGACGCCAGCGGCACCTTCGCCGACATCGTCGATCCGACGCTCGTTCTGACCACCGGCCAGACCTACACCTTCCGCCGCACGACCGGCTCGCACCCGTTCGCCATCACCGATGACACCCTGCCCGTCAGCGGCACCGACGGATCCTTCGAGCGCACCACCACCGACCTGGACGTGATCGGCAACGCGATCCTCGACCCCGCCGATGACTTCACCGCCGACCCCGCCCCCACCACCGACGCCATCGTCTGGACGCCCGGCCTGTCCGACCTGGGCGACTACTTCTACACCTGCCTGATCCCCTTCCACACCGGCATGGTCGGCGCGCTGTCCATCGAAGGCGCCAACGGCGAATGCTCCCCCGCCGATCTGGCCGGACCCTTTGGAAGCCTGAACTTCTTCGACATCTCCGCCTACCTCGCCCTCTACAACGCGAGCGACCCAGCCGCCGACCTGGCCGCACCCTTCGGCAGCCTGAACTTCTTCGACATCTCCGCGTACCTGGCCCTGTACAACGCCGGCTGCCCCTAACCGCCGCCGACCGGGATCGCGAATCTTTCGAGGCCGCGGGCGATTCCCGCGGCCTTTTCGTGACCAACCCCCCGTTTCTCCGCTCGGCCACCGCCCGCGAGCACCGCCCGCGGCCCGGAGCCTTCCCGTGCACATCCGAACCGCCGCGTTGCTTCTCGCCGCCGCCGCCGCCCCGGCCCTCGCTTGCGACCCCGTCGTCGGCAGCCCCGCCGTCCACCGAGCCCGCGAGGACGCCTCCCAGGGTGTGGTGTCCATCTACCGGGGCCAGGGCCCCGTCGCCGGCCCCGCCACGCTGACCGACTGGCGCTTCTTCGACGACAACGCCCCCCAGAACGCCGTCACCCCCCTGCTCTTCAAGGACCACGGCACCCACCTCGAACTCGTCGGCGTCGGCACCACCCGCTACAGCCTCGCCGACGGCCTCGTCCAGCACCCCTTCGAGCCCATCGCCGGCACCGACCAGCTCGACGCAGGCTCCAACTACACCTTCGGCTTCACCACCCGCGGCTTCGTCGCCGGTCCCACCCCCGGCAGCCTCGTCTTCCAGGGCTCGAGCATCGGCTCGATCGACTTCGACGGCTACAACAACTTCACCGACCCCTGGGACTACGCACTCCCCGCCACCATGACCCTCAACCAGATCTACGGCCCCGGCGGCGAGTCGCTCAACCCCTTCGGCTTCGCCGGACGCATCTACTCCGCCCAGTTCCTGCTCGACTGCAACGCCCCCTGCCCCGCCGACCTCGCGCCACCGTTCGGCGTGCTCAACTTCTTTGACGTCTCCGCCTTCATCGCCGCGTACAACAGCCAGAACCCCGCCGCGGACTTCGCCGCCCCGTTCGGCGTGTTCAACTTCTTCGACGTCTCCGCCTTCATCGCCGCCTACAACGCCGGCTGCCCCTGACGGAGAAGGTCCGAGAACCAGAATCCGATCAGGCACGATGGGCCGGCACACACGAGAATCGCCCCGCCGCTGGTAAATTGCCCACAGGGGGCTTCCGGACCCGCCGCCCGAAGACGCCCCTCGCCACCACACCGACCCGTTTGCCCACGCACAATCAACCCGTAACCCCGAGAGAGACCCATCATGCGTTCCGTATTGCTCCTCGCCGTCATCGCCGCGTCAACCACTTGCGCCGTCGCCGGGCCCCTCACCCCGCCAGCGGGGCCCATCGCGCCGACCCTCAAGACGCTCAACGAGGTCGAGCCCCGCACGCTGATCAACGCGACCAACACCCCCGGCATCGGGACCAACCTCTTCAACATCGCCCAGCCCGGCTCGTACTACCTCGGCGCCGACCTGATCGTCCCCTCCGGCTTCTCCGGCATCGTGATCAACGCCAGCGACGTGACCATCGACCTCAACGGCTTCGCCATCCGCGGCCAGCCGGGATCGCTCGACGGCATCCGCACCGCAGGCACAACCCGCCGAAACCTGGCCGTCCTCAACGGTTCCATCGCCTCGATGGGCGAGGACGGGATCGACTTCGCCCAATCGGGCAGCGCCGCCAACACACGCGTCGAGGGCGTGCAGGCGAGCCAGTGCGGAGCCGTCGGTATGCGCCTCTGGGAGAGCGCCGTCGTCCGCGGGTGCACGCTGGCCGAGAACGGCTCCGTCGGAGTCAGCATCGGAAGCGGATTGATTGAATCCACCGTGGCCAGGGCCAACGGCGACACGGGATTTTACGCGTCATCGAACGCGGTCGTCCGAGGCTGCACGGCGCTCAGCAACACGGGCATCGGCTTCCGGGTTGGCAACCGTTCCGTCGTAACCGATTCGACCGCCGCGATCAACGCAGGCGGCGGCATTCTGGTGGCCGAATCGTGCGTGGTCGAACGCTGCTCGGTCTCCGGCAGCACCAACTCCTTCGGGATCTCGGTCTCGGGCGCCGGCTGCCTCATCCGCAACAACACCTGCGACGCCAACGGCAACTCGCCGGGCATCCGGGTCTCGAACTCGGACAATCGCATTGAAGGCAACAACCTGACCTTCAACGGCATGGGCCTCCAGATTACCGTCCCGGGTTCCATCATCATCCGCAACACCGCGTCCGGCAACACGACCAATTGGAGCATCGCCGCCGGCAACGCCGTCGCCCCCATCATCCAGACCGCGACAAACACCGCCGCGATCAGCGGCAGCTTCTACGCGGGGTCGTTCACCACGACCGACCCCAACGCGAACTTCACGTACTAAGACCAACGCGGATCCCGAACGAATCAGCCTCGACAGGAGCGATCCATTGAAACGCGCCCTGACCATTCTCGTCGCATTTGCTCCCGCAACCCCCGCCCTCGCCCAGGCGATCGATCCGAACACAAAGTACGCCTGGGGTGAGAACGTCGGCTTCCTCAACTTCGCCGACGCAGGCAACCCGCCCGGATCCCAGGCCGCCTTCGCCCACCCCACCTTCCTCGAAGGCTTCGTCTGGGGCGAGAACATCGGCTGGATCAACCTCGGCGACGGCGCCGGGCCCTACGCCAACACCACCGGCCTGAACTTCGGCGTCAACCGCAACGCCTCCAACGGCCACCTCACCGGCTTCGCCTGGGGTGAGAATGTCGGCTGGATCAACTTCAACGGCGGGGTCCTCGCCACCCCTGCCAACCCCGCCCGCATCGAATCCGGCCGCTTCCGCGGCTACGCCTGGGGCGAGAACATCGGCTGGGTCAACCTTGACGACCCCAACGTCTTCGTCGCCCTCGCCTGCCCCGCCGACATCAACAACGACGGCCTGCTCAACTTCTTCGACGTGGCCGCCTACATCGCCCTCTACAACGCCAACGACCCAGCCGCCGACCTGGCCGCCCCCTTCGGAACGCTCAACTTCTTCGACCTCGCCGCATACATCGGCCTCTACAACGCCGGCTGCCCCTCATAAGCCCGATCACCAACCTCGGCCGTTTGCTTGCGCGTCCCCACCCACGCCCCGCCGCAGCGGTGATCGGATCCCGCTCGACGCCAACCGGCGCCGATTGACGCCACCATTTCCCCCCAAACGGGTTGTATGCGGCGCGCGATTCTCATAAATTGACCCACTCCAGAACGCAAGAGTAGTTTGTTCACCCCAAAGAGAGATCCGAGAATGCTCTACCCAACCACCCGCCGGCTTCTCCAAGCCGCCCTGCTCGTGCCTGTGTTCGCCACGCTCCCCGCCGGTGCCCAGGTGATCACCGAAGAGCTGAAGATCAGCCCCGATACGGGCGGCCTCCAGTTCCCGGATATCGGATTGCAGTTCGGCAACTCCGTCTGGATCGAAGGCACCACGGTGCTGGTCGGTGCGCCCCGCTATGACAGCATCGAGGGTCAGCTCTTTGCGGGCGCGGCCTTTCTGTATGACATCAGCACGGGCCAGCAGATCAGTCGGATGACGCCCCAAAGCCCCCTGGGGTCCGGGGATGCTTTGGGAACGAGTGCGGCCATGTCCGGCGGCATCGCGATCGCCGGAGCCTCGGGTGACGACACGCTCGGAAACAATGCCGGGGCCGCGTACCTGTTTGACGCGGCCACCGGCCAGCAGCTCCTCAAGCTGACCGCGTCCGATGCCGCGGCGGGTGATTCCTTCGGCCGCTCGGTCGCGATCTCGGGCAGCGTGGCCGTCGTCGGTGCCAGCTCCGACGACGACGGGTTTTCGAACGCCGGCTCGGCCTACATCTTCGATACGGCAACCGGCGCGCAGCTCTTCAAGCTGGTCGCGCCCGATCCAATCCAGAATGGACTCTTCGGAAAACATGTGGCGATCTCGGGCACCACCGTGCTGGTCGGGGCCGAAAGCGGCGGCTCAACGGGCCCGGGTGAGGGCGCGGTGTATGTCTTCAACGCGAACTCCGGCACATACCTGCGGACACTCACCCCCAACGATCCAGGGAGCGGTGACGCATTCGGCGCCGGAGTCTCTCAATCGCTCGCGATCTCCGGCAACACCGCCGTCATCGGAGCGGGGGGTGACGATGACGACGGCATCAACTCCGGCTCGGCCTACATCTTCGACATCACGACCGGCGATCAGCTCTTCAAGCTGACCGCATCGGACGCGATCGAAGGGGGAGGCTTTGGAAGCTCGGTATCGGTCTCCGGAGATACCGCGATCATCGGGTCAAATCGCGCCGGCGGGGTCGGTCCGATCACCGGGGCGGCGTATCTCTTCGACATCGCCACGGGTCAGGAGCTTTTCAAACTGACCGCCTCCGACGGCGCCGTAGAAGACCTGTTCGGCTTCTCGGTCGCCATCTCCGGCGGCCTCGCGGTCGTCGGCGCCCGAGATCACGACGACCCCGAGTTCAACGCGGGCAGTGCCTATGTCTTCCAGCTCGCCCCGTTCATCCAGCAGCAGCCCGCCTCGCTGGTCGTCACCGCCGGCGAGACCGCCGAGCTGACCACCGCGGCCAGCAGCATCAACGCCGTGCAGTACCAGTGGCGACGCGATGGTGCCGACCTGACCGACGGCGGCAACATCTCGGGTGCCCAGTCCCCCACCCTGAGCATCGTCGCCACGCCCGACGACGCGGGCTACTACGACTGCGTGCTGACCAACGCGACAGCCTCGACCACGACCGAACAGGCTGTCCTCTCCGTCCGCCCCGATCCCAACGCCTGCTTCGTCGACGTCAACAACGACGGCCTCGTCAACTTCTTCGACATCTCCCTCTTCATCAACGCCTTCAACGCCGGCTGCCCGTAAGACACAAGCTCCAGGGGCCGATGTGTTGAAGCTTGCCTGCACCACCGAACTGGGTCGTGCAGTTGGGAGTGATGGCATATTTTTCTGCTTCTTTGCCGATGTCATTTTCGCCTGTGTTCACCAGATCAGGAATCCGTCAGTGACCCAAACTCAACTCACGCGCAAGTGGTTCTGTGCCAGCCTGGCGGTCTCGCTGCTCGTCGCGATGCCCGCGGCGGGACAGGTGATCGCCCAGGACCTGAAACTGATCGCGTCTGACGCCGCGGCCAATGACAACTTCGGCGCGGCCATCGGGGTCTCCGGCGGCATTCTCATCATCGGTGCGCCCGGCGACGACGACGCGGGGAACCAATCGGGCTCAGCGTATGTTGTTGATACAACTACGGGGCAGGAACTCTTCAAGCTGACAGCGTCTGATGCTGGAGCAAACGATTACTTCGGCAATGCCGTGTCGATCTCGGGCAGCACCGCCATTGTCGGGGCGGCTTCCAACGAATCGGTGTATGTGTTCAGCACAAAGACAGGGCAGGAACTATTCAAGCTGACGGCGTCCGACGGAGTCTCTGGTGACAACTTCGGCAACGCGGTGTCCGTGTCGGGAAACACCGCCGTCGTCGCGGCGTTCGCCGACGATTCGCAATCCGGGTCGGTGTATGTGTTCGACACAACCACAGGGCAACAACAGTTCAAGCTCATGGCGTCGGACGCGACAGCGGGCGTCTTCTTCGGCAGCTCGGTGTCGATATCGGGACATACCGCGGTGGTCGGTGCGCCGTACGACAACAGCGCGGGCTCGGCGTATGTGTTCGATATTTCAACGGGACAGCAGCTGTTCAAACTCATCGCATCCGACGCGGGCGCGGGTGATCAGTTTGGCTTCGCGGTTTCGGTTTCGGGCAACATCGCCGTGATCGGGGCACCATTCGACACTGTCTCGGGGACCCAAACCGGTTCGGTATATGTGTTTGACATCACGACGGGGCAACAGCTGTTCAAGCTCGCAGGGTCCGACGCCGGGACAGGGGACCAGTTTGGGGACGACGTGTCGATCTCGGACGACATCGCCATCATCGGGGCATCCACCACCAACTTGTTCTCCGGCACGGCGTATCTGTTCGACACAAACACAGGACAACAGTTGTTCAAGCTCACCGCATCCCATCTTGGCACGGGTGACAGATTCGGTTCCGCGGTTTCGATCTCGGGCGGCACAGCCGTGATCGGTGCGTACGCTGACGATGACAGTGGGACCAACGCCGGCGCGGCGTATGTATTCGACGGAGGCCCCGATATTGTTCAGCAACCTCTCGGACGGGTCGTGATGCCCGGCCAGACGGCCATGCTTGATGTCGTCGTGGCGGTGCCGGGGAACACGCAGTTCGCGTGGCGACGCAACGGCGAGATTCTCGTTGATGGCGGGAACATCAGCGGCGCGGGAACACCCACGCTGAGCATCGTCGCAGGCGAAGGGGACGTGGCCTATTACGACTGTGTGATCACCGGCGGTCTCTGGGGATCAGGCAGTTCAATCAGCACGCCCGTCGTGCTGGGCCTGCTTGCGGAC